>FWPU01007499.1_pt1 | contig 20077 bp, 16 predicted proteins | sample 2228361 | NCBI WGS metagenome assembly FWPU01 (sample SAMEA103939777, study PRJEB20133) | metagenome
AATTTTAGAAGAAAAATTAAGAGGTAAAAAATTTATTGCTTTTTGTGGAATAGGCGAGCCTGAAAGTTTTTTCAAACTTTTTAATAGTATAAAATTAAATTTGAAAGAAAAATTAAATTTCCCTGACCACCATTTTTACTCGTATAATGATTTAAAAAGTATTTTTAGCAAGAAACGCGACTATTTTATAACAACTGAAAAGGATTTAATTAAAATACCAAATCCTCCTTTTAATTTAATTTATCCTGAACTTGATGTTGAAATTGATAGAGAATTCAAAAAAAAATTAATTAAGGCATTGAAATTTTAAAGAGCCCGACACACAGTTTTTTGGAGAGGTGAAATTATTTTATATTTAAGTTGTTTCATTATGAGGGCAATAAAATTTCAATGCCTGTATTTTTACCCAAATCTCTTAATATAAGTTTATTAGATGAATATTTAAATACCAGAAAAAAAGAGCCTTACTAAATTTCCCCTTTAAAAACCTTTTTTACATACCCTTCTAAAAATATTTTATCTTTTTCAAAAATCACTTTAAGAGTTTCACTGCCTCTTGTTTTTACAAATATTTCCTTTTCTTTTATTTTAAATTTTTGTTTTGCTATGAATGCGGAAGCGGCTATACCTGTTCCACAGGCTAAGACTTCCTCTTCAACACCCCTTTCATAAGTCCTTATTGAGATTAAATTTTGTTTCTCAAGCTTTACAAAATCAACATTTGTTCCTAAAGGTTTAAAATAGGGATGAAACCTTATTTTTGGGGCAAGTTTTTTAAAGTCAACTTTTTCTATATCTTTGAGAAATATAATTGTGTGGGGGACACCTGAATTCGCAAAATAAAGATTCTGTTTTATACCTTTTATTTTAAAGTTAAATTTTAGGTTTTCAGGAAATTTAAGGTTTATCCTTACAAGCCCCTTTTTGTTTAGAACCAATCCTTCGTGCTTTCCATCATCCGCAATAAAACTAAATTTTTTTTCTCCTTTTTTTAAAAAATTATAGAATACAAGACATCTTGCACCATTTCCACAGAACTCTGCCTTTGAACCATCGGAGTTGTAGTAAATCATACGGAAATCGTAATTTTTTTCTTTTTTTGAAAAGAGAATTCCGTCAGCACCTATGCCAAATTTTCTATCACAAAGAGCTCTAATTCTTGGGATTATATTTTTAAAATACCTATATTCAAAAATTAAAAAATCGTTTCCAGAACCTGTGTATTTATAGAATTTTATCCCTACTTTGAACCGCCTCCTGCAACTGCTGCGAATAGTTTTTCTCTCATTTCAAGCCATTTTTCAAGTTTTTTGGGTTTTTTCCATTTTTGAGAAAGAATTTCTTTTGTTTTTTCAACCTCTTCTTTTGTTACTGTTTTTAAAAATTCTTCCAGTTCTTTCATCTTGTTCGCAAAAAGTATTCCTTCTGCTGCTGAGAACCAGTTGAGCTGGAGTCTTTCAGGTCTTATTCCGAGTCTTTCAATTCTTTTCGTCAAAATTTCGTATCTTCTTAAAGTATGTTTATTCGCGTGGTTGTAATGGCAATCTCCTATGTGACATCCTGACATCAAAACTGCACCTGCTCCTTTTGCAAATGCATACATAACAAAGTCTGTCCTTATTCTTGCGGAGCACATTGTTCTTATTATTCTTCCCACAGGAGGATACTGAAATCTTGAAACCCCTGCAAGGTCAGCGCCTGCATAGGAGCACCAGTTACAGGCAAAAACAATTACCTTTTCTTCAGATTTTTCTTCAAGCAAAGAATCAATCTGTGCATATATTGCTTCATCAGGGAAATGTCTCATTTCAATTGCTTCTGATGGACATTCAGCGCCACATCCACCACATCCTGCACATGATGCTTCAATGAGTTTTGGTGTATTCCTTTCTTCCTTGTTCCAGAGCCATGCATAATAGGGACAAACATTGGCACACATACCACATGCTTTACATATATCTGAATCTAAGACGGGAGTTAATGCTTCTACAGTAACCTCTCCTTGAGCCATTAAAATTCCTGCTCTTGCTGCAGAGGCAGATGCCTGGGTTACTGAATCTTTTATATCCTTTGGACCTTCAGCACATCCTGCAAGAAACACCCCACCTATTGCTGTGTCAACGGGTTGTAATTTTGGATGTGCTTCAAGGAAGAACCCATCATCAGTAGTTGCAAGGGCAAGAACTTTCTGGATTTCAGGAGCATCTTTTCTTGGAATTAGACCAACTGAAAGAATCACAATATCAACTTCGATAGTTATTTTTTCACCAAGAAGAGTATCTTCCGCATAAATAATAAGTTTTTTATCAGAAGTTTCTTCAATTTTTGATGGTAACCCTCTTATGAATACAACTCCTTCTTCTTTTGCGCGTCTGTAAAGGTCTTCAAAGCCTTTACCAAAGGCTCTTATATCCTGATAGAAAACATACTGCTGGACATCGGGCCAGTGTTCTTTTATTAAAAGGGTATCCTTTATTGTATTCATACAGCAAACATTTGAACAGTATTTTCCACCGTTTTTGATTTCCCTTGAACCAACACATTGAATAAAGGCAACTGTTTTAGGTATTTTACCATCTGATGGTCTTATAAGATGTCCTTCAGTAGGACCTGCTGCATTTATAAGTCTTTCAAATTCCATTGATGTTATTACATTTTCGTAGATTCCATAACCGTAATCATGATTTTTCATAGGGTCATAAACATCCATCCCTGTTGCTATTATGATGGTTCCTACTTCAAGTTCAACGATTTCATCTTTATCGTCAAAATCTATTGCTTTCTTTTCACAGGCAGTTAAACACTCTTCACATACAATTGCTCCTTTTTTTAGATTTAAACATAGGTCTTTGTCTATTATATATCTTGTAGGAACTGCCTGAGCAAAAGGAATATAGACTGCCTTTCTCCCTTTAAGACCTACATCAAATTCATTGGGAAAAACTTCAGGGCACGCTGTTGCGCAATCACCACAGGCGGTGCAGTCTTTTGTCACATATCTTGCCTTTTTAAGAACTTTCACATTGAAGTTTCCTATATACCCTGTAATTTCTTTTACCTCAGAGTTTGTAATAATTTCTATGTTTGGATGTCTTCCTGCTTCTGCCATTTTTGGGGCAAGTATACATATTGAGCAGTCCATTGTGGGGAAAGTTTTGTCTATTTGAGCCATTCTACCACCTATTGTCGGTTCTTTTTCTATGAGGTATACTTTATAACCTGTATTAGCAAGGTCAAGGGCTGCCTGTATTCCTGCAACTCCTCCTCCAACTACCATTGCACTTTTTCTTATTGAAACCTTTGATTCAAACTGTGGTTTTAGAAAATAAGCCCGGTAAACTGCTGCTTTTACAAGGTCTTTTGCTTTTTCTGTGGCTTTCTCTTTTTCATAGAGATGAACCCATGAGCACTGGTCCCTTATATTTGCCATTTCAAAAAGATATTTATTGAGTCCAGCTTCTTCAACCGCTTTCCTGAAAATGGGTTCATGAGTTCTTGGAGTGCATGCTGCAACAATGACCCTGTTCAATTTGTGTTCTTTGATATCTTGTTTTATCATGTCCTGCCCAGGGTCAGAGCAGGAATATTTGTAATCTTTTGCGACAATAACATTTGGCAGGGTAGATGCAAATTCCGCAACGGATTTCGCCTCTACAATTCCTCCTATATTAAGACCACAATGACAAACATAAACACCTATTCTTATTTCTTCATTTTCATTCATGACACCCTCTCTTTTTTTTGCAAAACATCAAGAACATTAACTCTATGGAGTTTAAATCCGAGATTTTCTGGTTCCTCACCCATTGCAAGGGCAAGGATTTCAAAGTAATAAAAAACAGGAATTTTGTTTTCTCTTTTGGAAAGGAATTGAGCATTTTCAAACTGCATAAAACAGGATGGGCATATAACCACAACACCATCAGATTCTGAAATTTTACCCAGTTTGTTGTTTGTAATTGAAAAGGATATTTCCCTGTCACTAACAAATATAGGCAATCCACAGCATTCTGTTTTATTTTCATATTCAAAAACTCCTGCGCCAAGGGCCCGAATCATTTCATCGAGTATCTGAGGGGCTAAAGGGTCATCGGTTTGAACAAATTCTGATGGTCTTGAAAAATGACACCCCGGGTGTGGGGCTAAGTTTAAGCCTTCAAGAGGATTTTTAATCTTTTCCTTTATTTTATCAATGCCTATTTCCTTATAAAGGAAATGAATTAAATGATAAACATCTATTTTACCTTCCACCTTTAATCCTTGTTCAGAAAGTACTTGATTAACAAGTATTTTCTTCTTTTCATTTTTTTTCAAGATTTTATTCACAGTGTTTAGAGTTTCAAAACAACCACTGCATAGAGTGACAAGAGGATTATTTTCTTTTTCAGCCACTGCTATGTTCCTTCCCGCTATTTTTAACCAGATTTCCGCATCGTATGACCTTATCCATACAGGGTCAGGACAGCATGTAAAATCATCTATCTTAGAAAATTCTATATCAAGATTTTTTAAAACAGAAGTTGCAGACTTTTCAAAACCGGGATATCTTCTTTCAATCAAGCAACCTGGGTAAAGAGTTATCATTTTTCTCCTCCTGTTTTTGCAAGAATTTTTTCAATGAGTTCTTTTTTGTCTTCTATATCAGAGTCAATTCCAAGGGTTTCTCTTACTTTTTTTATTCTATCAGTTGCAGTCATAATGAACCCATACTTTTTGATTGATTCAAATTCATCAATTGCTTCTTTGGGTGCAAACCCTTTTTTTATAGAAAGGTTTCTCAAAGCATATATGAGTTCTACAAAACTTACCTTTTGAGGACAATTCTCAACACACTCATAACAGGTTGTGCATCTCCATATATCAGGTTTTCTAATTACCTCCTCAATTCCTATACTTGCCATTTCAATTATTTTTCTGGGATTGAATTTTTCAGGATATAGCCAGAAAACAGGGCAGAATGAAGAGCATTTTCCACACTGATAACACATATTCAACTTGCTTTCTTCAAAAAACTTCATAATTTCCTTTCTGAATTCATGAGATATTTTCATGATTTTACCTCGCTTTTTAATTTTTTTGCATAATTTACGCCTATTTCAAGAGCCCTAAGATTCAAATCTACATAATCTTTTTTAACCGTCTCTATGATAGATTTTTTCAAAGATTCCTGATTAACAATTCCTGTAAGTTCTGAAAGAGCAGAAAGCATTATTACATTTGCGGTAAGCTTATTTCCTGCTTCTTTTTCTGCAAGCCTTGTTGCGGGTACAGGATAAGCCTTCACTCCTTCAGGTAACTCCTGAGTTTCAACAAGGTCTTCATCGTATATAAAAATTCCACCTTTTTTCAATTTATTGGTATAGGTGTTATAGGCTTCCTGAGACATACATACAAGAATATCAGGATTTATAACTTTTGGATAATCAACAAGTTCATCAGGATTCTCTGATATTACAACTCCTGAAGAACACGCGCCACCTCTTGCCTCAGGACCATAACTCTGAGTCATTGAAGTATTTTTCTTATCATGAACTGTTATAGCATGTCCCAGAATGTAGCCTGCAAGGACTATTCCTTGCCCACCAAAACCAGCAAATTGTATCTCTCTCATTTTTTACTCTCCAATTTCTTTAAGAATTTTTGATAAATTTCAATATAAGATAATTTTTCTTCTTCAGCAAACTCTCCAATAACTATTTTACCTTTAAATGATAATTCCGCATCTTTTGGATTTATTCCATTTCTTATCACACAATTTTCTCTATAGTACTGTATTTCATTTAGCGCATCGCCTATTTTATTTGGTCTTCCAAAGCCCGTAGGACAGGGAGAGATTATCTCTATAAAATTAAATCCTTTTCTTGAAAGCGCCTTTTTAATTGATTGTCTTAACTGGTATGCATGTAAAACAGTCCATCTCGCAACAAATGTTGCACCTGCAGAGTAGGCAAGGTATGGGAGATTAAAGGGATGTTCAAAATTTCCATAAGGGGTTGTGGTTGTCTTTGCCTCAAGAGGGGTTGTTGGTCCAAACTGTCCACCTGTCATTCCATAGTTAAAATTATTGACACATATAATTGTTATATCCATATTTCTTCTCGCAGCATGAATCAGATGGTTTCCTCCTATTGCTGCAATATCTCCATCTCCTGAAAAGACAACAACATTTAAATCAGGTTTTGCAAGTTTTAAACCTGTTGCAAAGGGAACCGCTCTTCCATGGGTTGTGTGATAAGAATCAACTTTTACATATCCTGCGACTCTGCCTGAACATCCTATTCCTGATATCATAGCAATTTTTTTAGGAGGTATCTCAAGTTCTTTTAAAGCGTAAAGAAAAGAAGTCATTGCTATACCAAGACCACACCCTGAACACCATATATGAGGAAGACGCTCTTTTCTAAAATATTTTTCTAAAGGATGAACCCTTTTTTCTGCTAATTTTGTTTTTTCCATATTCCCTCCATAATTTCATCAGGGGTTATTAAATCGCCCCCGAGCTTATGAACTCCTATCACAGGAATTCCGTTAACTCTTGCTCTTTCTACTTCTCTTCTTATCTGGCCTTGATTTATCTCTGCAACAACAAATTTGCTAACTTTTTTAGAAATTTCAGATATTTTCTCCTCAGGAAAGGGCCAGATTGTCTTGAGCCTTAAAAGACCTGCCTTAATTCCTTTTTTTCTTGCTGTTCTTACTGCCTTCAATGCGCTTCTTGCAGTAATCCCAAAAGAGATTACACCAATTTCAGCATCATCAAGCATAACCTCTTCATATTCAATTATATCATTTCTATTCTTCTGTATTTTATCAATTAGCCTTCGCACAAGTTTCTCATGAGCCTTTCCTGTAATATCTGGATATCCTCTTTCATCATGGGTTAATCCTGTCATGTGAACATAATACCCTTCACCTGCAATTGCCATTGGTGGAACAAGATTTTCTTTTGGCACATAGGGCCAATATTCATCAGGTGACACATCAGGTTTTTCCCGGTTTATAATTTCTATCTCTTCCTGCGGTGGAATAACAACCTTTTCTCTTAAATGACCTATTGCTTCATCAGAAAGGATTGTAACAGGAACTCTGTATTTTTCTGCAAGGTTAAACGCCTTTATAGTTAAATCAAACATTTCCTGACAAGAATTAGGTGAGAGAGCTATTATTTCATAATCTCCATGAGAGCCCCATTTTGCTTGCATCACATCTCCCTGACCAACAAGGGTGGGCAACCCTGTTGATGGTGCACCTCTTTGAATGTTTACTATTACACAGGGAACCTCTAGCATAACAGCAAGACCTATATTTTCAAGCATCAGAGTATAACCTGGTCCTGAAGTTGCTGTCATTGATTTAACTCCACCACAAGAGGCACCTATTAAAGCGGCCATTGAAGCAAGTTCATCTTCCATCTGTATATAAATACCACCAAATAGTGGTATTCTTCTTGTAATCCATTCCGCAATTTCTGTTGAAGGGGTAATTGGGTATCCTGCAAAAAACCTGCATCCTGCAGCAAGAGCCCCCTCAGCGCAGGCATGGTCACCAAGCATATAATGGGTTCCTGTAAGTATTTTTGCACTCATTTTGTACTCTCCTTTTGAGTTACCTTTTCCACCACTATTGCGAATTCGGGACAAACTCTTTCGCAAAATCCACATCCTGTGCATTTTTCGGGATAACGGGTATAAGGAGAGTGATAGCCTTTTGAGTTCAGTTTTTCCTGTTTCTCTAAGACTCCACCCGGACAAAATTCTATACAAAATCCACACCCCTTACATAAATCTTCATCTATAAAAACATTGCCTTTTTTGGTCTCTATTTTATCAATGTCCAGGGGCTTTCTCCAGAACCCCTTGGAATTTACTTTTTCCATTTTCTCCTCCCTTAAATTAAAATTATTTTTATTTTAAACTCTTTTTAATTAAGAATGCAATAAAGAAGTTTTCTGCTTTTAAATATCTTTGTGCCATTTTCATAAGAATTTCAGGAGATGTTTTTTTTGCTCTTTCAAAAATTCTAAAAGAATACTCTGCATCACCTGTCAGATATTTGTCAGAAAGAGCTATCTCTACAAGTTTATTCACAGATGCGATTCTGTTGTAAAAGGAGGTTTTTGTAGAATTCAGGGTTTTTGTGATTTCTTCCAAAGATACTTTTTCTCTTTTAATCTTTTCAATTTCCTTGTTTAAGAGTTTAAAGGCGGAATCCGGATATACTGATGAGAAATACATATAGCCATAGTTTGCCTTTCTTCTTGAGAGCCCTGCGTAAGTGGAGTATGTTAATCCGTGTTCTGTTCTCAGTATATTCCATAATCTATTAGATAAGATTCTCATAAGAAGGTAAGCAGAATGATATTCTTCATCCGAAGGTGAGGGTGCAGGAAATCTGCACGCCATATAGTATGTCTGTAAGTCTTCCCGTATATTTTTTATTATTTTACCTTTCTTTAAAGGAATTAAAGGAACCTCTTTTTCTTTATACTTACCTTTTTTTATTTCACTGAAATTTTTTTCCAATAGTTTCTGAAGCTCTTCTATCTTAACATCTCCTGCAAATCCTATAATAATTTCATCTTTATTGAAATGGTTTTCATAATATTCTTTTATTTTCCCAAGAGATAAATTTTCTACTGTCTCAACTTTTCCTTCGGGTTTGATTATATAGGGTTGTCCCTTATAGAATTCTCTGTCAAGCATTTCCCATACTTCTTCATCAGGGTCCTCTTTTTGTTTTTTTAATTCTATAATTATTTCCTCTTTCGCTCTTTCAAAAGCTTTTTGGCTGAATTCAGGTTCCTTTAATATTTCACCAACTATTTGAATTACTTCTGGAATAAATTTCTTTATTGATTTAAAAGTAATCAGAGAATAATCATAGAGTGAAGAAATACTTACCTCTATTCCATAGTTTTCAAGGGTGTCATATAAAAAAGGGTAGGGTATTTTTTTTGTTCCCTTAACCATTGTTTTTAGGGTGAGATATTCAATACCATCCTTGCCTTCTGTTATCTTGGTTACACCGCCCTTTATAAGGATGCCAAGTGAAAATGTTGGAACTTCTTTTTTCAGGTGAAGACACAGAACACCGTTTGAAATTTTAAACTCTTTAATATCCTTTCCATTGAGAACTCCGATAATTATAAAAATTACAATTATTGATTTTTTCATTCTTCTGGCACAAAAATACCCATAAGAAAGGGATTGTTTTTTATATACTTTCTTGCAAATTCTACCAGTTCCTGTTTTTTTATTTTTTTTATTTCCTTTATATAATTCTCATAATATTCAAAATCTGCTGTGCAGAGGAAAAAACTTATAGAAAGGGCATAGTCAAGAGGATGTTCTCTGTCTTTTTCTATCTCAATCTCCAGCATCCTTTTAGCTTTTTCAATTTTCTTCAATAAATAATTTTCAGAATCATCAATTTTGCTCACAAATTCAAAAAATTTTTCTTTTAAGGAATTAACATTTTCTTTATCAGTTTCAAAATAAAAGGATATTTCTCCTCCATATCTCTGGGTATAGTAACTAAAGGAGGCATTTTTTGCAACTCCATTTTGGATAAAAAATTTTTTAAAAAAGGAGTTCTCTGAATTGAAAATCTCTGCAAGGAGATCCGCAACATAGGTTGATTTTCTATCTTCATCAGTATCAGGTCCTTTTAAGATAACTTCCATATAGGCATTCTGTATATTTTTATCATAGAGTTCTATGATTTTGTTTTCTCTTATGCTTTTTACAGGAGGAAAGGAAAGAGGGGACTGAACATTTTCCCAATCTCCCCAGATTTTATAAACCATTTTTTTAGTGTCTTCTATATCTATATCTCCACATATTACAAGAAAAGCATTGGAAGGGTTATAGAACTTGTTTTTTATCTCTTTCATAATCTCAATTGTAGCATTTTTAATTGCACTACTGTCTCCAATTACATTCTTTCTGATAAAATCCTCTTTATAAAATTCTTTTCCCAGTTCGTGATAAAATCTTTCCAAAGGATAGGAAAAATCTCTTTTATATTCGTCCAGAACAACTGTTTTTTCCTTTTCAAGTTCAACAGAGTCAAAAAGAGGATAAACTATTGCTTCCTTTAACAAATCCATTGCTCCATAGAGGTTTTCCTTAGAGCACACATAGTAATACTGCACTCTCTCTGTTGAAGTGGAACCATTCCAGTTTATGCCGAGTTCTCTTGCTCTCTCCCTGAACTCTTTCTGGGTTGTATATTTTCTATTTCCTTTAAAAAGCATATGTTCGTAAAGGTGAAAAAGTCCATTGGTTACAGCGTCTTCGTAATTTGAACCGGCTCTGAATGCAATCTCAATTGCAACAATCGGGACTATATTATTTTTGATAAGAAACACTTCTAACCCGTTATTTAATCTGAAATTTATTATATTATTATTTAGAAGAAAAATTAAAACTATTTTCATTTTTAGAGATTAATTATAATAACTTTTTTTTGCAAAATTCAATCGTGTTTCTTTAAAATTTAGAATTCTATGAAAGAAGTCCGTCTGGAAACAAAAGAAATTTGTTTTTGTTTTGATAATTTATTAGAAAAAATTCAGCAGGAGAAGAATAAGTATATCTATATAGGAGCACCCCCTTATTCTGGTAAGACCACCCTTTTAATCAAACTCGAAGAGATAGAAGGAGGAAAATTTATTTTTATGGAGGTAGAACCTAATGATAAAGAGCCATACCATCTTTTAAAAACTTTTGGAGAAATTATTTCAAATAAGTCATGGAAATTCAGGGAATATTATGAGGAAGTAAAAGATTTTTCTTTAAAACCCCTTTTTATAGGGCTGAGTAATGCTTTTAAAAAACTGGATTTGTATGATTATAACTATGTGTTTTTAAGAATTAATCAACTCGAAGAAAAGCTTGATGAGATTTTGAGTAATTATTTAATACCTTTGATTGAGGTAATGCCCAAAAAGAGAATAATCTTTGAAGGTTATGAAAAAGACCCTGAGTATATTCCCTCTTATTTTAAAAAGTATGATTATAGTTACCTGCGGATTGGAGAGGAACAACTTGAAAGACTGTGTGAATATTATGGAGTGAAATTAAATCCCAATGAGTTGTGGAGAGTAATTGAGGCTACTGATGGATGGATATTACCTATAATCATAATATTAAAAGGAGTAAAGGATGTCCGGAATTTAGAAAACCTTATTGAAAGAGAGGAAATATTTAAAAGTTTATTTTCTGTTGCTATTGAAACACTTGAAGAGAAAGATAGAAAACTTCTTTATGTGATTTCTCAATTTGTTGAATTTGATGAGCAACTAATCTATGATATTCTTGAAATCAAAAATTTTAATGATATCTTGAAAAGATGGGAGAGAAAAGGATTTTATATTGAGAAGAAAAAAGCAAATAACAGGGTTTTTTATGCTCTTAATCCTGTTTTTAAGAAAGCGATTGATGACTATATATTACGTTTAAAAGGAGGGGAGATTATATACTTCTTAATTCATTCAAAAGGTGCTGAATATTTTGTACAAAAAGGAGATTTTGCCAACGCAGCTTATCATTCTGTAAAAGCTCTTAAATATGAAGATGCGGCCAAATACATATTTTATTCTATTTTTGACCTTATAGATGAAAACAAACTTCCTTTTCTGAAAAGCCTTTTTAAAGAGATAGGCAAAAATAAAATTAATGAGATTCCAGCTCTTTCTTTATGTTATGCTATATACCTGTCTGTGAGGAGAAGACATGAAGAGTGTTACAATGTCTTAAAAAATATATCTGATAAGATTTTTGGAAGAGAGAAACTCACATGGTACTATTACTATGCCCTTGAAAGTATATATGTAAAAACTGAGAGAAATGCGGAAGAGATTTTGAAAACAGGTGTAGAGTTGATTGAAAAATTCCCTTTGGAGTATTTGAGAAAAGAACATGAAAAAAAATGGTATCACAGACTTAAAGCTTCTCTTTATAATCTCAGAGGTATAATAAATAGAAGGTATTTAAAGTTTCAAGAAGCAGAGAAAGATTACAAAGAAGCCATAAAACTTTTTGAAGAAACCGGGAATATAAAGGTAACTAATACTCTGAGGAATAATCTTGCGGTTCTATATTTATATACAGGAGAGGTGTCAAAATGTGAAAATATAATTAAGGAATTAATGGAAGCAAAAGGACCTTGGACCAGAATGGCGTATCTGAATGCGTGTATTTTAAATCTTGTATACAAAGAAGACACCAAAACTACTGAAAAATACCTTGAAGAATATCTGAATATGAGTCAAAGATATGAAATTCTTGATGGATGGTTTTACTATTTTTCTCTTAAATTCTCAATGGAAGGTATTTATAAAAAAGATATAGAAAGGGCTAAAAAAACACTTGATGAATTTGAAATTTTTTTAAGAGAGAACTATATTTATTCATGGGAAAATGCCCTATTAATACATAAAATAGAGTTTAACCTGTTAAATTCCAATCTTGACGATATAAATTATTATATAAGATTACTGATTTCAAGAGATATTGATGAAGAAGTCAAGATTTTTCTGATTTATTATATCGTCCTTTATTCTCATCTTATAGGAACCGATAGAGAATCTCTTTTCAAAAAACTTGATGAACTGGAGGGAAAAAATAAAATAATGAACTTGCTTTATTTAAGCAAAGTTTCCTATATTACTCTGAATAACTTTAATGATGACCAAAAAGAAATTGCCAGAGAGAGATATTTAACTTATAGAAATAAGTATGTTCTCAAAGACTAATCTTATTGTTATTTTCAGCATGTGTTTTTATATTTTAATTTCATGTAATCATAAGAAAAAAGCAGATAAGTTTTTTTCAAAATCTTATGATTTTCTCACTTTAAAAAATCCTGATAGTGCTCTTTTCTATGTTAATAAGGGGATTGAGCTGGACCCCAAAAATGCTTATGCTCATAACATGAAAGGAACCATCTATCACTTATTTTTTGAAAAAACAAAGGATACGAGTTATATTCTAAAAGAGATAGAAGAATATGAATCTGCAATAAAAATTGATTCTACTTTATGGGAATCTTATATAAATCTTGGTGTTGCTCTTTTTATTTACAGCAGAAAAAAAGATGCAGTTCCTTATCTGGAAAAAGGTTTAAAATTAAATCCTGGCTATGGGGCAAGAAAGCAGGTTGAAAAGATGATTGAAGAAGTGAAAAAATGAATATTCTTATCTTTCTTGTTTTGCACTCGCTGGCTTTAAAACCTTACTGGTATTTAGACCTTAAATTTCAACCTATTGAGTATACCTTTTATGCTTCCTCTAATATAATTGAAAATGACTCATCCCAATATATTTTTTACTCTTTTAATGAAACAAGTATAGGTGGCGAAATTAAAATTGATAATAACAACTATATTTTAATTCATAGCACCCTGTTTTCCTCAAAAGGACATTTCCATCCGGTTTTGCCCTGGGTATTAACAGAACAAAATATTTTTATGAATTTGAAGTTGTGATGGATTTACAGTATAAGAACCTGTTTTATCCTGAAGATATAAACCCTCAATCTATTTCAGCGGTTCTTTCAATAAGGTATCTCTCAGGAATTCTTGCTTCTTCTATTTTTATTGGCATTGAGAAAAATTTAAATTTTAATCGATCTTATTATGAAATAGGTGGAATAAAATTCGGGATAGGAGATTTTCCATCTTTCTTTTTCTGGAATAAGAAGTTCAGTGAAAGGAAAATAAACCTTTCCATGAGGTAAAAGCCATGAAAACTTTAATGATATTTTTTATTTTACAGATACCATCCGAGAAAGTTAAAGCAGGTCTCCTCGGCAAGGAAACAGTTTTCTCCCGAGAAGTAAGAATAGACACTACCTTTGATGTACTTCATTATTTTCTGGAACTTTCCCCGGATCATCAAAATAATTTTCTTCAAGGTAAGAGCACTCTCAGGTTTAAATCTCTTATAGCAGTTCTTGAAACTCTTAAAATAAATCTGAGGAATATGAATGTTGATAGTATTTTGAGAAATGGAGCACCACAAAACTATACCTATACTGATACCACAATAAAAATAGTTCTTTCTCCTCCTTTAAGCTTAAATGACTCTACTGAAATTCAAATCTTTTATGCAGGTTATCCCTCTGGTGGACTCTATTTCAAAGATAGCATCATCTATGTAGATAATGAACCCTGGAGAGCAAAAAGATGGTACCCCTGTTTTGATGACCCTTCTGATAAAGCGCTTTTGGATATGAGTATAAAGGTTCCATCAGGTTATAGAGTGATAGCGAACGGTATTAAGATAGATTCCATACTATCAGGAAATGAGGTTACCCATATATTTAAGGAAAGTTACCCTATTGCCACATATCTTGTTGTATTTGCAGTTTCTCCTTATTTTGTGAATATAAAAGATAGCTTTGCTTACAGTGGTTATAATATGCCTGTTTATAATCTTGTTTATCCGCAGGATACGCTTCTTGCAAAAGATAAGTTTCAGAGGATTTCATGGATGCTCGAATTTTTTTCGGACACATTTGGCACTTATCCCTTTATAAGTGAAAAATATGCCCATGTTCACGCTCCTATTGGTGGTGCGATGGAAAACCAGACAAATACTTTTATAAATGTTTATGCAGGGTGGGGTAATGACTGGGACTGGGTTGTTGCTCATGAACTTTCTCATCACTGGTTTGGAGACTGGATTACCTGTAAAACATGGAAGGATATATGGCTTAATGAAGGATTTGCATCCTATTGTGAAGCACTCTGGTTTGGAGAAAGAGATGGTCAGCAAGCCTATCATACATACATCGAAGGCATGATGGATTATTATATAAGCAATGAACCTCAACCTCCTTTTCCAATTTATGACCCTCCTATACTTTTTCATTTTGCAGTTGTTTATAGAAAAGGAGCCTCAGTTTTACATATGTTAAGACATGTTGTAGGAGATTCAACTTTTTTTAATGCAATAAGAACATACCTTCAGGTATTTTCATATTCTTCCGCTGTCACTGAAGATTTAAGAGCAATATTTGAATCAGTGAGCGGAAAAGACCTCTGGTGGTTTTTTAATGAATGGGTATATCTTCCAGGACATCCTGAATATGAATTTTCATGGAGTTATGATTCTCTTTCTTCTGATTCTTTCAGGGTTAATTTAGGGATATATCAGGTTCAATCTCACCAGAACAATGTTCCCACATATAAGATGCCTATTGATATATGGATAATTTCAAATCAGGGAGATACATTTAAAACTTTTGTCTGGGATTCTCTTGATATACAGGGATTCCAAATTTATATGAATAAAAAACCCGTGGATTTGCTCTTTGATCCAGAAAACTGGATTTTAAAAGAGGTTCAGGAACTTAAAGTAGAGGAGGCTCTGGTCTCAGATAAAAAAAGTATGTTTAAGGTGAATTATCTTGATGGAAATATCCTAATAAAGTATCTTGGAAACACAAAAATCAATTCAAATCTGAGAATTTATGATGCATCAGGGAGAAGATTTTTGAAGATACAACTTGACTTAATACCTTTAAAATCTTTTAAAATACCTTTTAACCCGGCACCAGGAATTTATTTTATCCATCTCAAACCTTTTGCAGAAGTCCGATTTTATGTTGTAGAATAATTACTTAATCAATAAAATTTTCTTCATACTTTTGAATTTATCTCCTTTTATTTCAATAAAATATACACCATTCTTAAGAGTTTTTCTTAAATCAAATTTAAGTTCTGTGATACCATGGGGAATAAATCCTGAATAAAGGGTTTTTTTTCTGCCTGCAACATCAAATATATTTATTTTAATTTTATCTTTCTCAGGTAAAAGAAGTTTTATGTTAAGAGTTTTATGTAAAAGATTGGTTATAAAAACTTTAAATGTTTTTTCACTGATAAGTTTTTCCTCCACATCTGTGCCCGGTGCCTGAACGAGCCTTATCATCCAATCATGGTTTGTCCATGCGTTCCATCCTTGAGAGTTGTTATACCAGAATGACCTGTTGTCAACAGGATATGTATTATCAGCACCTACACCGAGAACAGGGGAATTATCAGGCCAGTGTATTACTATCCAAAGGTCGTTGTTATTGTCTCTCTGAATAGGTTGATCAAATGTAAATGTGGCCCATCCAGGTGCAGAAGACGATGATACATTATAAACTGTGTCTATAGGATTTGTTGTATCAGGTAATCCTGTTCCTTCACATATTATAACATAATCAAAAGGGGCAGTGGCATTCACCATAATTCTTCCACCTGTTACATAAAAGGGTGGGGTAAGTGTGGGAGTAAACCTTACTGCAAATTTATCGTTATTCAGACTTCCTACCCAGTACCAGGCTTCTGGCTCTCCGTTATCATATATAATTTCATAGGATGAGTGAAAACTTTTAAAAAAGGTATTGTTTGAGGGGTTAAAATCATCTATCAGAATTGCAATTGAGGAAATTGTATAATTTCCGTTATATGAAGGATAAAAATTTGAGAAATCAGCATTATAGTAATTTTCAGGAGAAATACTGGGTGTTGAAAGTGTTTCTATATACACAGAATTGTTGGATGAGTCGAGAATTTCTGCAATTACTGTGAAAGATTCAGTATAAGAGCCATTGTTAAAAACCTCGATTCTAACCGGAGTAGATTGATTTATTGTGATTGTATCAAAGGGATTTAAAATTTTTGAAATTGCCGCGTCATGAAAACACTTAATTTCAAGGGAAATTGTATCGTCTCCTGGATATTGGTCACCAGGAAGGGCTGTAAATGCTCTTGCAAGGTAATAATCATAATGGTCAGGTGACCAGTTAGTAAATTGAATTTGCTGAGTTTGCGTAGGTGGGAGATTAGTTATATAAGCAGTATCTGCATAAATCAAACCTGTTGAATCTTCTATTTCAAAGTAAACATTAAAGCTTTCAGAACTATCTCCATAGTTTATAAATGTTGCTGTGGGAATTATGTTTTGACCAACTTGTATAAATCTTCCCGGTGATTGAATAGATACTGTTCCTACATTTAAAGATGGGGCACTACCAATAATTATTGAGTAGACTTCTCCCCCGTTTCCTCCAACATAGGCATGCACAGCCTTTCCTCCTGCAGTTGCAAATGTTCCATCTTCTGATATGTCGCAGGAAAATATTGAACCAGGTTCCTCGTTCCTTGTGACACCAATAATTGGATTTGCAGAATTTTTATCATGAACAGTTATAACATAAAAATTTCCTGTACTTGCGGTATCTCCCCATGATGCAGTAATTCCTCTTGAACCATCTCCTGATATTGCAACTTCATGTATAAAAGCACCATAAGAACCATAATTCTGGTAGGACCATAATGGAGTGGAGGAGGATATATCCCACATATAAACGGTTCCATTATTGTATCCTGTTCCTGCCATTATTGTTGAACCATCTCTTGATATGTCAACCCCTGTAACCCATGGACCGCCTATATAGCTCTGCCACAATAAATTATAATTTGAACCGTCCCATTCATAAACTCTCACATATCCATTAAAGTCACCTTTTACAAGGTAATTTCCTATTCCATCAATTCTTGCATCAGTTTGTCCGTAGTGAGGAATTGTTTCTCTTAGATTCCCATTTTCATAAACATAAATCATGTTATAGGTTGTTACACAGATAACAGAGCCATTATCCGAGATATCAACTCCGTAGAGACCGTTGGTAGGGTCAAAATCAACAGTGTATAAAGGATTTCCTGTTTGTGCATTAAATACAAAAAGTCTTCCTGTGGCACCTCCTGATGCAATGGAAGCAACAGTAGTTCCATCAAATGAGACAGCTGTTGTTTTTCTACCAGTCACCATAAAACCACCTGTGTAATCGTATGTCCATTCAGGAATTTGATTTTGTTTATTCCATTTATATAAAGGTGTTCCATTACTCTGAGCAGAAATTGAATTTCCATTTTGAGAAATGCCCGTGTATATCTGCCACTGGGCAGTTGGAGTTGAATAAGACCATGCAGGGATTTCATTCCCTGTTGTTCTATATAGAGATACCCTCTCATTGTTCAACCACCATCCTGCAACAATATACATCCCATCATCCGATATTCTGACATTTTCAGCAACAGCATACTGATGATTTCTATCAACCCATAAAACAGCAGTATCAGACCACTCAGGAGCATGTGGGGTTGTGGGATTGAATTTATCTATTCCTATATACTCTTTTCCTGTATAAATATAGTGTCTTTCATAAATTTTACCTTCTATGTTTTTAACTTCTCTGTAAACCCCGGGCACAGTTGACTCCAGCACGATTAGTAGCCATATAATCATTCCTGCCATATTTTACCTCCTCTGTTTAAAATCTTCTTTTAAATTATTTATAATGTTTATCATATTACCTTAAAACAACTCCTTTTTTGGTTTCCTTATAACTTTCGGTTTCAAGTTTTATAAAGTAAACTCCCTGGGAAATGTTACTTGTATTCCATTTAACTCTGTAATTCCCAGGTTTTAAGACTTTATCTTCAATCAGTTTCCAGATACATCTCCCTATGGCATCATATACTAAAAGATTGACCTTTTCTTTTTTTGCAAGGTCAAAAACTATTTCTGTATTCTTAAAGAAAGGATTAGGAAGAGTGCCAAGTAATTTTGTAACCTGTGGTAGTTCCTGTGGAGCAATGTTTTTTTCCTGAACATATACATAAGTCCCAAAGAATCGCATTATTGAATCAACAAGAGCCTTTTTTGTTGAAGGTAGATTTCCATCATTTAGTCTTCCAAGTTCAAAGGACATACCAACTGTTCTATAAGTTCCTGCGTCATTTGCGACACCACAGTAGTAAAAATTATCAGTATCATAAAATATGTTGAATGCACCACTGCTTGACGCTTGAATATGGTCAATCCAGCTATTTTCACCTGAGTAGGTAAAATACATTCCCTGTGTAAATGTTCCTGTTTGCCCTTGAACAGGGCCTAAATCACCTGAACCATCAGCAGTTGCATGTATACCAAAAAGAGGTTCGAAATTATGTCCACCCTGAGACATGGGGTCATAGTACCACACATCACTTCCTTCAAGATAAATCCTTCCACCTGACTGGGCAAAATTTTCTATTGTCAGTGCTTCCTGTGAATTCGCAGGTATTACATAATTCAAAGGATATACGCCTAAGCAAACAAACAATGCCATATAAAGGTTTTCTGAGAAATCCAAAAGGTTCGCGCTATAATCACCTGTATATCCCAATTCTGTAAGTAGTGAATGAATTATAGTTCCTGATGAGTGGTTTGCATCCGGGTCCCATATAAAATAATGTTTTTTACCTATATACACATTGATATTAAAAGTATCAATTTCATACTGAGAGAAGATTATGAGTTTAAAATCTGTTTGTGTTCCATTAGGAATTGTTGAATCAGCGTATATTTTGAAAGGGTCTTCCATATTTGTTGCACTATCTCCGGGGTTTATATTGCCAAAATTAGAAACAGAGTCTGTTATAACAATGCCTGAGTCCTGTGAACTTAATTTCCCAGCAGTATTAAAAGAAATTTCACTTCCCTGATTTATAACTACTGCGACAATCTCAAATCTTTCTCCTGGTTCAATAATACCATTTCCGTTACCAGCACTTTCATTTATTTGAAATCCAATGAGTTCAATGTCTGTTGAATATATTCTTTTATTAATGTAACTCAACCATGTGTCACCCTGTGATGAAATGGCAAGAAGTTTTAATAGTATAACATAGTTGTCCTCACAATAGGATGAGAATCTTAATTTAAATCCATTCTGTCCAATGATTGTATCATCAGGGTTTATATCTCCAAAGTAATCGATGCTGTCAATTATTGTCAAAAGAGTGTCATCTGTTTGTAGAATTCCGCTTACTCCATAAGCAATTGAATCACCTATGTTTTTAAGCCACACATACATATCAATATCTTCTTGTGGATTTATAACACCGTTTGCATTTTGGTCAATTATTGAATCTCTATAATAGAGAACATATGCCCTATCCATAGGTAAAACATAAATATTTTGTTCAAAAGGCAGATAGTTTGGTTTTGTAACGGTTATATAAAGAGAGCAGGGA
>FWPU01004451.1_pt1 | contig 20071 bp, 16 predicted proteins | sample 2228361 | NCBI WGS metagenome assembly FWPU01 (sample SAMEA103939777, study PRJEB20133) | metagenome
CAGCTCCCCAACCCAGGGCCAACAGGCCTTTTCCCCATTAATGATCCTGCTGAGGATTCACCAGTCCTTGTATCGGGGAATTCCCTCCTTACGATTGAGGTGCTCAGTGCGGTCCTTTCCACGACGATAAGCCCGTTTTGGTACCTCACTGTCGATACGTTGGGGCATACTGTGGATATGGCCCTTGTCCTGAACATCCTCACGCCGGATCGAATCATCGCCTCCCTTTCAACTACTCCTTTTAGGACGACCCACAGGAAGCGATCCATGGTGATTCCAGGCCTTGCTTCCCATCTCAAGGAGGATATAGCACAACGCACGGGCTGGTCTGTGCAAGTGGGTCCGATATGTGCAGCAGAATTGCCGCTTTATTTCGGTGCGGCCTGGCACCTTCGTGTGGATCTCGGTAAGATCGAAGGGTCGTACACAAGGGCGCACGATTTTGACAAGGGTTCTTAATTCGTACTAATTTCGACTTCCTGTAGAACATCGTAACTGTTGTACCAATTGCAAATTATTTCGAACATGACAATGGAGAAAAGGTATGAACTTTAGGTTCGTCTCCTGTCTGTGGCTGTTTTCTTGGCTGTCCCTCTGTACTGCACAAACAACGCCTGCAACGTCACAGCCAGAATCCAAGAAGAGCTTGTCAAGGACAGTGGATTACGTTGTCCTTACCGGTAAAGAGCTGCCAGGGGTTGTTGGTACAACGATAGAACACATTCGGGTTTTTGCATATCGCGATGGAAGGCCTTATCCGGTGCCTTTTCAAATCGATGAGCGCGATCAAAAAGGATCATATGTATTCAGGACGAGCCATCCTGAGACAAGGGATGAGGACAACGGTATGTTCGATGCCAACGACGAGCTGGTCTTTATGTGCAAAGACGCAGGCGACCGTATTCCTGAAGGCGCGAAACCAACAGAGGGCCTCTTTCAAGACATCAGCATGAAGGACCCTGTGGATCACGGCGTGGCTTGGTGCTATGTCACGACCAGGGATATCTATCCCGAGATGTCTTCGGTCGACTATGTGCAATACGATCCACACAATGATGCCATATACGCACAGAACTACTATGTCGATTTTTCCAAACGCGCACCGAACTCATATGCAGATACAACGGTCACTCCTGCGGGTGGCGGAAACGGGACCCGGCTCAATGATCGCGTAATCATCAGGCTCGAGGCATCGGCTGTCTTCAACCTGGTCCGGATACGACGCAGTGAGGAGGACTTCAAGAGCACACGTAAGGGATATATCGACGGCCCTGTCCGCGTCATAAAGCGTGTAGGGAACTCCATCCGGCAGATATTTGGTATCTACGGCCCTGAGATCGAAGTTGACTATACCTTTTATTTTTCAAACTGGATCATGCCCTCAGTAATCGATCTGCCGGTGGATGTTGGAAAATACCTTTCGCAGTTCCATTTTAGGGGCGGCACCCACTGGACGAGTGCTGCCAAGGGCATGGTCTTCTATACAAAGTACATCCCGCCCGGCACTGCCGTCATCGACGGCCACATGAGCGAGGCTGAACAGCAGATGGACCTTAGACTCGATATAGGACACATATGGCATTGCTATACAGGGGCCATCAACGGTACAGGCCAGGGATCGATCCTTTTCAGGATACTCATGGATGAGTTTCTCCTTAAGACCCTTCAGGTGAAGACCTATTACTACGACAAGGCCGCCGATCCTGACTTTGTGGACGATCCTATCACCAGGGATGAGTACAAACGGTTTTTCGAAGGATCTTACGTATGGATGGGCATGGAAAAACTGCCCAAGGGGAGGTACAACATCACCTCTTGGGCCACAATAATGCCAGATTATACCAGAGCTGGGGATGAGCAACGGTACCTCAATGTGCTTGATAGACCACTCGAAGTGACTGTGACAGGTACGGCTGCAGGACCGAAAAGAGACACACATTGAGAGCATCTCATTGGTGAAGCTAACTATGGTGCACGCATCAGAATCGAAAGGAAGTAACCATGAAGGTGATCGAGCTCAAGGGTGCATTTGGTACTGAGAATCTCGTGCTGGCCGAACGGGAAATGCCACGGCCAGGTCCTGGTGAGATCCTGCTTCGCATGAAGGCCGCCTCTCTCAATTACAGGGATCTTCTTACTATTCAAGGACTGTACAATCCATCACAACTCCTGCCACTTATTCCTTGTTCCGATGGGGTGGGAGAGGTGATCGAAGTCGGTGAAGGCGTGACCCGAATTAGACCAGGCGATCGTGTGGCAACAACGTTTTTTCAAGGATGGATCTCGGGTGAACCTGACCCTGAACGAGTTCGGAACACTTTGGGCGGCCCTTGTGACGGTGTGCTCGCTGAGTACATGGTGCTTGAAGAAGCAGGGGTGGTACACGTACCAGACTATTTGACTGACGAACAAGCCGCCACCCTTCCTTGCGCGGCGCTGACCGCGTGGAGTGCACTGGTGACGTATGGCTCTATCAGGCCGGGAGAGATCGTGCTCGTGTTGGGCACAGGGGGTGTGGCACTTTTTGCGCTTCAATTCGCAAAGCTTCTGGGTGCTCGGGTGTATGTGCTTTCTAGTAGTGACGCAAAACTCGAGAAGGCAATAAGGCTGGGAGCAGACCGTGGAATAAACTACAAAAAAACACCTGCTTGGGGAAAGGCCCTTCGGCAGGAGACAGGCGGCAGAGGAGTCGACCACATAATCGAGCTTGGTGGTGCTGGAACACTCCAGGAATCCCTCACCGCGATTCGTATCGGAGGACACATAAGCCTGATAGGCGTCTTGGCTGGGCCTGAAACCCAGCTGAACATACGGCCCATCCTTATGCGCAATGTACGCATCCAGGGAATATTTGTAGGCAATAGAGACAGCTTCGAGGCGATGAATAGAGCATTGGCCGCGCATAAGATAGAGCCTGTCATAGACCGTATCCTTCCTTTTGAAGAGGTCAGGACAGCCCTGAAGATAATGGCCCACGGTGAGCATTTTGGAAAGATATGTCTGCGATTTCCTAGCTAACTGCGCAAGGGCCAGAGCCAAGGGAAGGCGCAAGCGTGTAGACGCCACAGAACGTCTGCTTAGCTCATCCGGGAAGCACTTAGTATCCGATCGATGAGCTGGGTATACGTAAGCCCACCAATCTGGGCAGCTGCCACAAATCCTGCGTCAGGTGCGATGCATGGGTTTGCGTTGACTTCTAGGACCCACGGCCGACCCTCTTTATCGACCCTGACATCGACCCTGGCATATCCACGCAGTGCGAATATCCGCCAACAGGTGAGCGCTATATTTTCTATAGTGGCGAGGAGGCTGTGGTCCTCAGAAGGAAACTGGAAGTTACGAATAGTATGGTGGTACTCATAGGATTGCTCGATCCATTTTGCCCTGTAGCCCACTACCTTGTGCTTTCCTTCAGGATAGTTGTGAAATACCATCTCAGCAGGTGGAAGCACACGAGGACCATCCTCACCTTCTAATATCGCTATATTGAACTCCCGGCCATCAATATAGATTTCTGCAAAACAGTGACCACGAAGCTTGTGCAGGCGTTGGTTCATTTCCTCAAAGAGGTGCTTCCGATCGATGACCGAGACGACCGAATCTTCGTCAAGACCCAACGAGGCATGCTCCCAGACAGACTTGATAATGTACATGCCTGGAGCCACGTCTTTCTTCTTGTCGCAGAGATCGTCCATGCTGACCCATAGTGGAGTGGGTATGCCATGGGCGGCAAGTATGCTCTTCGCAACCAGTTTGTGTGAAGTCAACAGAATAGCCTCTGTCGAGGACCCCGTGTAGGGCATGCCCATCCAGTCGAGCAGAGCCGGCGCCGTATACACGAGTCGACCCTCGCCATCAACAGATTCGACGAGATTGAATACAAGATCTGGACAGCTAGCCCCCAGTAGGCTCCTTACGAACGTCGCCGCATCCCTTGAAAACTCGATCTCATACGTGTCATGGCCGAGCTCCGAAAGGGCTTGTGATACCGCGGCTGCCTCCACAAGGCAGTCCAACTGGTCTGGAGCCGCCTGTGTAGGTATGCTGTCTCGCAGTATGGCAATCTTCATGTGTGAAACGGAACGTGGGGGGTTCCTATCAAATGGTGATCTCAATGTCTGACGTTGATGTGCGGAAAAGGCAGTCGGCCACTGCACCTAAATCGCATGACCGCTGTACTCGCCTGAGTGCTGATACCATAATCCTCCGTATGAGCTCATCGTACGACATGCCTATCTGATGGCATAGGATAGGAAGATCTGAATGGTGAGGATGCAGTCCGGGCAGTGGATTGACTTCCAGCAACGTAGGAATACCCCGTTCATCGGCACGGAAATCGATTCGGCCTACATCCCTGCCACCAAGTCCTCTCCAGAGGGTGAGGGCCAGCTCCTGAGCCTCCTTTGCCATACGATCGTTGACAAGTCGGTATTCTACCAACTCTTCGCATCGTTCTTTGTTGAGGTACGAATACACGTCCGGCTCTGAAGATACTCTGAGCACGATTTCCAGCACACCGAGTGCCTGCGCATGGCGGCCGGTACCCACAATACCGACGGTGAGTTCCCGGCCAGGAAGAAATCGTTCCACAAGGACAGGCTGCTTGTAACGATGCAACAGCATAGTGCATATCTCGACCAGCTCCTCTTGCGACCATATCTTCGAGGCTGCGGTAACCCCTTTTCCTGTACCTTCGGCAATAGGCTTCGCAAACAGAGGGAAGGGAAGATCTATGGTATCAAGATCTTCTTCATCCTCGACAATCGCGAACTCAGCCGTAGGAATTCCTAAATCCCTGGCTACGCGTTTGGTCATACCCTTGTGCAGCGTCAAGGCAAGCACCAAAGGATCAGAGAAGGTATATGGTATGCCGTACGCGTCGAGTAGGGCTGGCACCTGTGCCTCTCGGGCAAACCCGTGTAGGCCTTCTGCAATATTGAATACGATATCCCAGTGGTCGCCGCGTGCCAGACGGTGGGTTAACGCTCGAATGTGGCCGATACGCTCGGTCCGAAACCCCACATGCTGTAATGCCGCTTCGATCGCATCTATGGTGTCGGGCCGATCGAACTCTGCAGTCTCTTCCTCTCCGTAACCCGCGGCAAGATAGTCTTCTCTAAGGTCATACGTGATACCGACGTTCATGGAATGTGTTCCTCTCTGGATGCGCCTTTAAGAGCTGACCGCACAATCCGGGTATCGAAACAGGCGGCCCTCGTAGTTTCTAAGAATTACGTCGTTGCCTTCACGGCCGACAACGTATTCTGGCAACAAGGGAATCTTTCCACCACCCCCAGGTGCATCTATCACATACGTAGGAACTGCATAGCCCGTGGTGAATCCGCGCAATCCTTGGATGATGTTGAGGCCCGTTTCGATCGAGGTGCGAAAATGCGAGGACCCCTTTATCGGATCACACTGGTAGAGATAGTATGGCCTCACCCTGATCCTGAGAAGCCCATGACATAACCGACGCATAGTTTCAATGTCGTCATTTACACCTGCGAGCAAGACCGTCTGGCTCCCCAGAGGAATGCCTGCATCGCTAAGGCGACTGCATGCCTGCGCCGCTTCTACTGTAAGTTCATCAGGGTGCGTCACATGTATGCTCATCCACAGCGGGTGGTACCGTCTCAACATACGCGTGAGCGCAGGTGAGATCCTTTGTGGCAGTACAATTGGCACCTTGGTGCCTATGCGAAGGAATTCCACATGAGTAATGTTCCGCAGTCTTGAGAGCAACCACTCCAGTTTTTCGTCTGAGAGTGTAAGGGGGTCACCACCCGAGAGGAGGACATCTCTGACAGAAGGTGTTTTCTCTATGTACTCAAGGGCCTTCTCCCAGCGCGCCATACTGAAGCCATATTCACCTGCCCTCCCTACGAGCCGGCTTCTCGTGCAATAGCGACAATAGGTCGCACAGAAGCCCGTGACCAAAAACAGGACTCGATCAGGATACCGATGGACAATGCCTGGCACAGGGCTGTCATTTTCTTCTCCGAGTGGATCGTCAGCCTCCTCGGGTGAATGGAGATACTCCGCAGCGACAGGGATTACCGTACGTCGAATGGGATGCTGCGGTCCTTCGCCGTCCAGAAGCGATGCATAATAGGGAGTAATGGCAAGAGGCAGGGGACCGGAATGGTTGCTCAGCGCACGATATTCGTCGTCCGTGAGGTCTATGATGCGTGCGAGTTCATGCACATCTTGAATGCGGTTCCGAAGCTGCCAGTGCCAGTCATTCCATTCTGCTTGCGACACCGAGGGAAAGAAGCGCTTTCGAAATGCATGTGTACGGGGGCTGATGTGGTACCTGCTGTAGCCACTCAGCGGTTTGATGACTCTGGTGGCAGTGTCAGCGCCAATAAGTACACGTAGTGTGGGTGAAGCCTTTCTCGGCAGCGTACTGCTGGCTCGCGCAGTGCCAGCAGCTTCTGCAGGGCTACCCGGCGGCTCGATGTCTTCGTTGAGGCAAACTCGATTAGCCATGCGTCTCAACTCCTTTCACCAGGTGGTTACGTGTCCTGCGAGAAATCACCCAGAATCTGTTTTCCCGTTCCACACCTTCGCTTCTCGCTCATTCTCCGGTCGTTCTACAACACGGTAGCTTCTGACCGTCAACACCTGCGTACCGTCTTCTCTCTTTCTTACGCTCCCCGTAAGCTCCACCTCTTTCTGTACAAGCTTGAGCAACTCCTTACCCTTGCCCCTACTGCTGATCAGATATTCTTGCTCATCGTGTGTGGAAATGCTGACAGCGGTCACGGTTGCATCTTTGTCCCATGCCGCAGCCGTGACGATGCCCGATATAGCAATCTGCCTGGACGCCTTCTTTTTTTTCATGCGTCGCACTCCGGACGTAGTATGTGCGTACGATAGTAATCGGCTGTTTTCAAAGCAAAGATTATGCCAAGTCCATATTCATAGGATTTCTAAGCGGTTTTTGGTGTAGCCACCATGATATCGGAACTGAAAATTCCTATTCTTTCCTCCTTCGAAACCCTTCCTACTGCAGCGTAGCACGTGCACTAGGCGAGAAGTCGAGTCGATGGCGAGAAGGTTTCAAGCGGCCCAGCTAGATTGAGCGCCACCCTCTATCGGTAAGGGAAAGGGCTATACAAGGAATAGGAACTAGGAGTTCCGGTGCAGTGTTAATCGGAACTTTCAGTTCCTGCTGTAGGTTACCCGGCACATCACTAGGACTTGAAGTCCTCTTTTCGAATGTTGTGCTTGGCTAAGAGCTTGCACACCTGTCGAGTGGTAATTCCTGCAGCGCGAGCTGTTGCGTTGATCCGGCCTTTGTGAAGTGCAAGCAGTTCCTTGAGGTAGTGTCGCTCCACATTGTCTATGGCCCTGCGTCGTACCTCGCTCAGCGTAAGCGAGGTGTCAAATGAAAGCCCAGATCGAGGCACGCCAACCCTGAACAGCTCGCTTGGAAAGCTCTCTGGTGTCAGGATGGAAGAGTTCTCCAAGATGTAAGCCCGTTCAATGAGGTTTTCGAGCTCCCGTATATTCCCGGGCCAGTGATACTCTGCAAAGGCCTCCATCACTTGCGGATCTACGTCGTGAATCTCTTTGAAGTAGAATTTATTGAGCCTGCTCAAAAAACTCTCCACAAGAAGCGGTATGTCATCGATTCGTTCCCGCAGTGGTGGAAGCTCTATGGGAAAGACGTTCAGGCGATAGTAGAGATCCTTTCTGAAGAGGCCGTCTTCACACATCTTCTCCAGATCGATGTTCGAGGCCGCAATTACCCTGACGTCGGCCTCGATGGGCGTCTCTCCTCCCACACGATGAAAGGTCCTCTCTTGAAGGACCTGTAAAAGACGAATCTGCGCTGACGCACTGATGGTTCCGATCTCGTCGAGAAAGATCGTCCCTCCTTGTGCAATTTCGAATTTCCCAAGCTTTCTCCTCACCGCTCCGGTGAAGGCCCCCTTTTCGTGGCCAAACAGCTCGCTCTCAAGCAACGTCTCTGGCACGGCGCCGCAGTGCACACTTATGAATTGCCTGTCCCTTCTGTTACTGTGGTGATGGATGAGCCTTGCAAGAACGCTCTTTCCTGTTCCTGTTTCGCCTACCAGGAGGACCGTTGTCTTCGTAGGTGCTACAGAACGAATCTTGTCAAAGACCTTCCTCATGTTTGGACACTTTGTCCGGATCATCTCAAGGGAATCGCTTTGCCAGAAGCGGTCCCGAAGGTAATCAAGCTCTGACTCCATCCTGAGCGACTCATGGAGGCTCTCAGTGACGTATTTGACTTCATCTGGGTTTACCGGGTAGGTCACGTAGTTGCTTGCCCCTGCCTTGACCATATCGACTGCCTCTCTGATCTTTTCTTGAGAGGTCATGACGATGATCTGGACAGCAGGCTGGACCTGCCAGAAGGACTGAAGTGCCTGTTTATAGTCGTTGTAGGCTCGTCTTCCCTCTGTGGACCCACGCAGGAACGCCATGTCCACAAAGACAAACTCATAGCGTTTTTTCTTGAACAGTTCGAAGCACGCCTCCATTTGTGAAACGATGTCTACGCGGTACTCGGACCGAAGCGAACGGCGGATGGCTTCTCGTGCTGATCTGTTTCTCGATGCAACAAGCACGTGGCTCATCGAGCGCGCCCTCTAGCCTCTAGATACCCAGTGTCTTTGTCAGGATCTCTTTCATTATCTCTGTTGTACCACCTCCTATACTCAATATCCGTGCATCGCGATACAGTCGTTCGACCACATATTCCCTTGCATACCCGTAGCCTCCGTGGATCTGGACCGCGTCGTATACCACGCGATCGCACACCTCACAGGCGAAATTCTTGGCCATCGATACCTCGGTCACCACGTTATCTCCTGCCTGGAGTCGAGCAGCGACCCGGTAATTGAATTCCCTTGCAACAGTTATCCTGGTCGCCATGTCCACAAGCTTGTGCCGCGTCACCTGGAACCCTGTCAACGGCTTTCCGAACGCGTATCTGGTCTGCGCGTACGAGAGCGCATGCTCGTAGGCGATCTGCGCCACCTGGTGCGCAATAACGGCCAAGCTGAGCCGCTCTCGTTGAAAGTTCTCCATGAGTCCGTAGAATCCCTGGCCCTCTTCTCCGAGCAAGTTGGCGACTGGTACACGGCAGTCCTGAAATGAAAGTTCTCCTGTGTCCGAGGCATTCCAGCCCATTTTTCGTATCTTCCTGCTTACCGAAAAGCCCGGAGCATTTGCTTCAATGACTAGTAAACTTATCCCTGTATGTCCTTCTCCACCTGTCCTGACCGCAGTCGTCAGGATATCGGCCCTGCAACCACTGGTAATAAACGTCTTGGATCCATTGACAATATAGTAGTCACCTTGACGTACAGCCCGTGTTCTCAAATTGGCGACATCTGATCCTGCGTCAGGCTCGGTGACAGCTAAGGCAGCGATCTTTTCTCCTGCGAGCACCGGTGGAATGAACCGCTTCCTTTGTTCCTCTGTTCCCAGTATCAGTATCGGAGGCAGTGCGATCCCATGACTCCCGATGCCAGCAGTGAGACCAACAGAGCCACTCCTGAGAAACTCCTCGGTAAATGCAATGATATGGAAGAGATCGCCAGGGGTGCCGCCGAGCTCTTCAGGATAGCAAAGACCAAGGTATCCTGCCTGAGCCATCTTTTTGTAAAGGTCTCGCGGAAACTCCTCTTTGTCTTCCCATGCCTCGATGTACGGAAGAACCTCTTTGGCAAGGAACTTGCGCACCGACTCCCTGAGGAGTGTGTGCGACTCATCAAAGTAGCGGTCATACATGTGCCGTCCCCCTTTGTTCTCGTGTACGGTCTGCGATGGTATTATCTGCTAGAGTAGTCGCCGACACCTCAGTGTGGGAAATACACCTCAACCTTGACGGTCCTCCTTCCCCAGCGCAGTGCCTCCTTGTGCGATTCGAAAAAAAGATCGATACGATGAGGTCCTTTGATCGAGGACCCTATATCGTGAACCTCGCCCCATCCGTACCCCGGTATATACATTATCGTGCCATAAGGATAAAAGCGTGGGTCTGCTGCGATAACCCCCACATCAGCCTTTGTCCCATTGGAGGTTACTCCAACGAGTTTCCTTTTTCCCTTGTTGGGCCCTGACGCATATACCGGGGGAAAAAGAAAGCATCCATATTTCCGCCTCCAATTGCAACATTCCTTACATGCACAGTAGGCTGTGGTCTCCATCACGACAACCTTTTTCTTCATCCCTATGGTCTTAAGCGAGTAACAACCCCAGACTGAAAGTAGTGCGCTGAGGGCTAGCACAACCATCAGCGGGTGAAAAAAGGTCGAAACCAACGCAGTGCTGCGCCACCGATTACAGCGAGTGAGACTCTTCCTGTCATGCTCGCACACTGAAAACCTCTTTGGAGGATAAAACCTACCTTTCTGAAGAGATCACCTTTTGAACTTAGCAAAACAGAGCAAAGGAATCTATCCTACGTAGCAAACTCACCTCGTTGTGAATCAGGCCCTGGCCCGGCACTAGAGGGGCAGGTCAAAGATCGGCATGACCCAATCTACCAGAGGTCGAGTAAACGAATATCCGGTCGACCGGCACACCCCTTTCTTAGCACACCCAATAAAGGCCTTGCTTGGCTGGCTATGCAGCTCGATTCGCAGACATGTTACTTGGGTTCGCCAGCAGCTCTTACGGCCTCTGGCCCTCGCCTGCTGTGTTGTCTCCAAGCGATGGCAGATCGCCACTAAAGGTACTGCGCGACCTCCCTAGATTATAGAGATTGTTTTCATATCCCCTGGCCATACTGGCAACCGGTGAGCGGTACCAAAGCTAAAAACGTAGTTCTGGTAAGCCTGACACGTTGAAATGTTGGTGATCTCAAAAATGTGCTTGACAAAGTGTCAGGAACGATAGTATATAATACGTAAATTTAGGCGAATTCCCCTGCCTCACGTGGTAACACCATTTCATCGATTGAATACGACAACAGGTCTGCCCATGAGGTCATAATGATCTCAGGGGCTGTGCATAGGGGTATGTGATAAGGAGAAAGGAGGACGATATGGAAGCGTCAAGGAAAACAGTATGCTTGCTTGTCGGACTCATTGCTATGTATGTATGCACACTTTCTCATGCGTGGGCACTTACCTGGACGATCGTGGATGTGGAGACGAGTGAGGGCGTTCTTCCCGATGATATACGCTATGATGCAAGCGGTACAGTGCATGTACTCTACCATACAAATACGCAGCTCAAATACGCGACTTGTTCTGGACAGTGCGGGGATACTTCTCGCCATTGGAGCAGGCTTGCACTGTGGGAGGGAGCGACAAAGGGGGGTTCGCTCGCCGTAAGTCCCTCTGGCAGCGTACACGTGCTGTTTTCTATGGCTGATTTCCCTCCAACAGGCGCATACTACATGACATGCAATGGTGGTTGTGGTAATGCAGCCAACTGGAGTTCTCCTGTGTTTATTGCCGACCCTTCGTATTACTACTTTGGTACAGTGGGACATTCTAGTCTTGTCTTGGATCAGGACGGAAGGCCAAGGGGTATATTGGCTGGATACGACCCTTCTGAGTATGAGCTTTTTCTCTACTTCATTTGGTGCGATGCAGAGGATTGCCTGTCGCCAGAGGATTGGTCTGGGATCAAGATTGCCCGATACACATATTCAGAATGGTTGTTGTTGTTACTTGACCACTCTCTCGACAGAAATGGCACAGGCTATGCGGCGACTTTCTATTTAGTTGGCCCTAGGTATATCACGCTTCTTAGTCGTTACTGTCTGGGCGAATGCGAGGATCCATCGAATTGGGTAGAGGGACCAGGGCAACCTATCTTTGGCTGGCCAGGCCCTGAGGTTTACCATGTATCGCCTGCAAGGATAAAACCAGACGCTTCGATCAACTTTGCATACACGTTATTACTATATCCAGACGATGCCATCTTGTTTTATAGGTCCTACTCGAATCCCCAGGGAAGCGATTATTATAATGTTGAACTGGGCCACCACATGGGCAGCACATCATTGGCCCTCGCATCTGCACCTGGCATAGGAAGTCCTCCTAAACCAAGGATTGCAGCTCTTTCCCCTGATTGGTCCAAACATATCTCGCGTGATTCCGGGCTCAAACAGTCAGGATTCGTCGCCCCGTTGAAATATCTCTCGTGCGATTCCGGGTGTGAGCAGGTAAGCAACTGGACCATGGAACTTGTAGATCCTGAGGCCGTGGCTATTCTTTATTATTCTCCACCTTGGGAACCTAGTTCCTTACCAAGGATCTCGCTCAACACTTCAGATGCTCCAGGAATCATCTATGTAGCAACTGGAGGACCGATACCAGAGGAAAAACTCCGCTATGCATTTGTTCAGACACAAGCCCCACCCTGGTCTCTTGGCCAGGATGCAGCAGCCATGACGTACGGTCGTGCTGCCTCTGAGGAAGGTGCAAAAGTCAATTACCTGGTCATCATGTCGCTCCCTTGTGCGGCAGTCTTTGCGCTATTGTTCACCAAGATCCTCAGGGAAGTCAGAAGGAGGCGAGCCTCATCTGGCTGGTAAACGCATAAGGTTCTTTTCTTGATAATCCCTTGGTGAACATGTAGCTTCGCTAGTACATTCATCTTGTCCTGCTAGCGAAGAAAAGGTGATCTTTTTTGCTAACGTTGGACCCCAGTCTTAGCAATGAAGGCTTCAAGCATCCATTGTTCAACAGCGAGGACCTCTCTTCCAAACGTCTCGATGCGGAAACGAATTGTTGATTTCACATCTGAACGAGCATCTTCGTTTGGTAGCTCTTTGGCCGGTTGTCATCCCCATAAGCCTAAAGGGATACGTCACAGAGCCGTGGGTATCTTTTCAGCGATAAGCTTGGCCTGCTTTGTATGGATGCCTCCTTCATTCCTTCACAAATGCCCCCTGGCCCGGCACTAGAGAAGCAGGTCAAAGATCGGCATGGCCACGTCCACCAGAAGGCTCGTAAAAGGATCTTGAGGCGGAATAGGGTGATTGGCCACATCAATCGTAAGCCAGGCAAGAGGGTCTTCTTTTGCCAGCACCCCTGTGAGATAAAAAACGTAGATGCGCTTCAAGCCTGCAGCAAGAACTGCTTGAATATCTTCTGCCAATTCGTGCGGACTCTGATACCCACTATCTCCACCCGGCCAGCCGGGCCAGAGTACAAGGCCCACAAAGATTGATGCACGTTCGCCATATCGCTGTTTCGCCTTGACGGCATACCTGTAGACCAAATCACTTGTGAAAGGAAATGAAGCGTAATCTCGGTACATGGTTCGGTACACCATGAAAGCAGCCTCATCCCACGTGACACCTGAGACAGGAAGGTCGAAGGCATCCTGCAGGCCTGAATCCTCATCTGCATCATCATCCAATACAAAGGGTAGAGTAACCACCTGAACCTTGAACCCATGGGCATGGCAGTAATCTACGAGCGTTTGATAGCGGGACAGAGATTGGCCAAAGGCCCTCGCGTTACGGTGAGAGAGCAACAGGAGGTAGGCATGAATCAGCTTGATTTCTGAGAGGTATGCATCGAGTGCAAGAACCATCTGGGCCGAGGGTTCCATGTCAACGGATATCCACTCGACCGGTACATCCTCTGTTTCAGCCCACTCGATAAAGGCCTTCACGTCGGCAAAGAATCGATCGAAGGTTGCTTCGTTTGGATACAGGCCGCTCTCGTAAGGCAAAATGATATAGGGCCGGGCAGGCACACCATGAGCTCGTGCTTCTCTAAACACTCGAGCGATAAGGGGATCGCGAGAGACGATCTGTTCCTCAAGCACCTCGATAAAAAGCTCAGCACCCTGCTCGGCAAACACACTGTACCATCGAGCAAGCTCGTCACCGGCTGTTTCCTCAGGCCATACCGCGTAGCCAATGGTCGGGCCACTCTTGCCATCCGTTTCACCTTTGTCTCCCTCCACGGACGAGGAGCATGCGGTCGTTGCAAGAACCGTCAGTATCAAGAAGAAGATCATGACTAGTGGGCAGTGCTGTTTCATGGGAACACCACACCAGCAGATTATCAGTCTGTACTTAGCCCTGGCATCCTAAAAAGCGCTACCTGGCACAGGAAGATCTCTGTGTTCACACGATGTGCCTCTTCACCTTATAGAAAAGAACCACATGCTCCGGGGCCTTGGGTGTTACGTAGGAGAAGATTCTGCGATCAGAAAGGAGCGCTCCCTCTTCCGGCCCTTGCCGAGCTAGGGTTGAGCATAATAGATGAGTTCTCCTTCCCCTTCGTCGTAAAATACCACCCTAAGCTTGTCACCTGAGGCAAGCCTCAGAGAAGGAGTTTTCCCGGTATTCCCGTGGGACACAAGGGTGGTTATGTCCCACCCCCCTTCCGGTCTCTGTACTGCCAGTTTCAGGTCATTGTTAACCAGGTCTTCGTAACAGATTACTGGCTGGCCCGTTGAGGCTATCGCGATAGAACTGTTAGTCCCAGCACCTGGACTCGTATCTACCTCCTCGTTGATCCAAAGGCTCCCTTCCTTGTGTGCGTACTCTAGTCGCTGAGCCAAGGAATCGTAGTGGGAAATGTGAGGCGATCCCATACTGTCAAGGGCAATAGAAGGGTGATACCCAGGACTGTCTTCAAAAGGAAAGCCCCACGTGGCTACGACCTGAGTGGACCAGGAGCCGCCTCCCTTATCCGTGTAGTACAGCGTGCCAGGCTCTGTGATAAAGTCTTTGCCATGGGCAATCTTGGGGATGTCGTAAGCGTCCACGGCAAGCGAGATTCCCAGGGCGTTTGTGTCGTATCCTCGTTGGCTGACAGGCCACTCAACGTTCCATGTGGTCCCAGTCCAGGCTGCATACTTCACAAAGAGATAGTTGCTATATGGTGATGGTGACGTGAATGCGTGACCTACGTAGGCGATCCGCGGTTGACCTGACACATTCAGAGCAATGGATGTGCCGATGCCCGCATACCAGGCAACAAATCCTCCTGGGTCTCCTTGATCGACGATCTCCGTTTGCCAGCCGGAGTCAGTGCGGCGAGCGTATTTTACGCTCCAGGTCGTTCGATCTGTGTACCCTATGTGGGGAGTGCCAAAGGAATCCACTGCGAGTGAGTGGTACCGTCCCTTGTCTCCCTCGGTGTCTACGGCCTCAGACACCCAGGTTGTACCGCCACCTCTCACATAATAGTAGAGATCTTTCCCAACTGGATCATAGCAACTCACATGCGGTTCCTCTGAGGGGCCAAGGGCCAACGAGGGGTATTGACAGCCGTTAGCGATTACCTCAAGCACGATAAAGTCCCATGCATTACTGGTCCTTCCAGCCACGGTCACTGTGACTAGCCCTGACTGTGCTCCTTCAGGCACAGCAACCTCTATGAGATTGTTGGCCCAACTTAAAGCTGCTCCTGCATCCACCCCATTAAAGGAAACAGTGCTGGAACCCTGCACATTGCCAAAGTTGAGGCCAGAGATGGTAACTGTTTCGCCGACCTTTGCATTGGGAGGCGTAATTCCTTGGATTGAAGGATTGCAGGCACATAGGATAACCATCAAAAGGGGCCCAAAGACAGGCCTTAACATTGTGGTTGTGCGCAGCATGGTTCTCTCTCCTTCGTAATAAGGCTATTGCCCCTGGCGGAATGAACACAAGGAACACTGGACTGGACGGAACTGACTGAGACATGTTCGGCTCGGCACATGTTCAACATAGAATAACAAGAACCTTATGTCAAAAAACGTTGCACAAAGAGCACTCCTTTAGCCGGGGGCATCCCAAAATACCGGTCCATGTGCATCGCGGCAACCCGTTCGGTCTGGGATCGCACTAACCGAGGGTCAAATCACCGCCCCCATCAATGGTCTGGAGCCCCTGGGACATCCCGAGATAAGTTTGCATGTGAATCATTATCTTATATTTTTCTAAACGTTTCACGACTCGACTTTTTTGTTGACACACTCCCCCTTGTTTGTTATTTTTTATAAAACAATTAAGTAAGTAAGTGGGAATTGCTAAGTGAACTTAGGGCCCACGGGTGCTAGGTATGAGCCGCTTATCAGATCCGCACCGAGATCCTGTGGCTCGCCCCCACCCAGCTTATGTGCAAGAGCGTCACCAGATAAGTCATCCTTCCCCACTATCTCCCCCACAGTATCGTTTAGGATCCGTGAGTGTAAGGATTCAGTTGGGTACTGAAGCTGACTCCTAATCACCACGGAACGGAGGCGTGTGCCATGAAAAGACATTTCATAGCGGTAGTTGCCTTGTTTCTTCTCTTGGGTCTTTGTTCTGTAGGGAACGCCACCATTAGGCATGTACCGTTCCCGTATCCTACTATCCAATCTGCATTGAACGCATGTCTGCCTGGGGATAGTGTAGAGGTGGCCGATGGCACGTATTTTGAGAACATACAGTGGCCCGAGACGGATGGAATAACGCTCTATAGCGCCAGTGGCAACCCGTCTGCGTGCATCATCGATGGAGGGCACGTAGGACCTGTCATACTGGCTAGGGGGCGACTGGCTATTGAAGGCTTGCGGATTCAGAATGGGTACGCTCCTGGGATAATAACAATGGGTGCAGGAATTTGCCTGTTCGACGTGGAAGAACTGGACCTAACCCTCATTGATGTGGAGATCGAAAACAACTCCGGAGCTGCAATTGCCCCTTATATAATGGCCATCCCTGAGAGGATCGTCCTAGACATAGAGGATAGCACGATAGCAAACAATGCCGTCGGGGCCTTTCTGTATGCTGCTAGTGAATCTATTGAGCTTCGCCTTACCGGCTCTACAATAGCTAACAATGGTGAATTTGGTATATTTCTCACCGGGGAGAAATCCACCACGTTATTAACAGCTACAATAAGCAGGAACCTAGTATATGGACATACTGGCGCCTGTGCCATTTATCTTTATTCAAAGGGGGCCGGACATGGGCAGGTTTATGACAACGAAGTGTATGATAATGGAATGTATGGAATAGTGATCGGTCAGGACAGCTCCATCCCCACGGCGTTCAGCGCTGAGGTAGTGAATAATCGGGTTTATCAGAACTATGCGGGAATTGCTTCAGCTCTCGGCCAAGGGGGGTCTGTAATCATAAGTGACAATCAGGTGTACGAGAACGGAACCGGGATATCAGTTCAAGGCAATGTGGACATTGTGAATAATGAGGTTTACCAGAATACGGAAGGTGGAATCACGGCCAGTGGAACATCGGTGGATCTTCTAGTCAGTGACAATATGATTTATGGTAATCTTGGAGGCCCATGGTCGGCTGGGATATCAATTTCATATGCAAGTGGCTACGCGGAAATTGTTAATAATGAGATCTTCCAGAATAACTCTTCTGGAATCACGGTTCAAGGGACAGGGCTTACCGGGTCAATCAGAAATAACTTTATTTGTGACAACGCAATGGGTGGAGATCCATACAACAATGCTGCGGGAATATTGTTTGTAGAAGCAGAGTATTTTGCAGTTGAGAAGAATTTGATTTGTCACAACGGTGGCTCTTGGATGCATAGCGGAGTTTCTTTTGGATGGTACACGTTTGCTGGACCCTTTGCTGCAAAAGGTAGTTACCTATTGAGGAACAATTTCATTTTCTCAAACAACATTGGAATTCTCGGAATTACTGACAATTTAACCAGTTCGATCAATACAGTGAATAATAGCGTCGTTGACAGTTTAACTGAAGGTATACGGGAGGATTACACCAGCTCACCTAAGCTGATGGTCTCAAACTCCATCATTGGTCGATGGGATTCAGGAATAGTTGGAGATGACCTAGTGAATGTCACTGCGACTTACTCCAACATCCAGGATGGCGATCCAGGTGAGGGCAATATCAGTGTGAACCCCATGTTTGTGGACGCAGATGGTCCTGATGATATCTTCGGCACCAGGGATGACGACTATCACCTTAAGCCAGGTTCGCCGTGCATCAATGCCGGTACAGCGACAGGAGCACCTCCTGACGACTACGATGGCCACAGCCGGGATGCTCAGCCCGACATGGGCGCAGATGAGTATGTAGCGAATACACCGTCAGGCACGAACGTGGTTGTAAGTTATCCTGATCTGGGAGTCACCATTTCCTTTGAGGATGTGAGCCAGGCAGGGCAGACCACTGTGGATACGTGGTTAGATGCTGAGGAGCTTCCTGCCGGGTATCATCGCCTGCCAGGGTCCTATATCTACGATGTCAGATCCAGTGCTGTTTATGCTGGCGGTATTGAGGTCTGCCTTACCTACGAGGAGCCACTGCCTCCTGAGGTCAATGAGTCCTGGATTGAGATCCTTCACTGGGAAGGAGGTCAATTTGTGGATGTGACGGCATCAAGAGACCTGGAACACAATAAAGTATGTGGGGTGGTAAGCAGCCTATCAGATTTTATCCTCGCTTATACGACCGAGCCACCAACGACAACCACAACGACTACAACAACAACTACTACTACAACTACTACCACAACGACGACGACCGAGCCCACGACGACAACTACAACGACTACAACCACGACAACCACCACTACAACACTGCCATGCACAGAACCTCCTGAGACCCCTAGTTTGGCAAGTCCTGCCAATGGGGCCACCAATGTTTCCACCACGCCGGTGCTCAAGTGGAATGCAGCAACGTGTGCGACCTCTTATGATGTGCAGGTGTGCGCTGATAGCGGGTGTTCCTCTGTGGTAACCTCTGTTGCGTTTCTTACGGCCACGCAGTGGACGGTCGCACCCGCTCTGGACAAGAATACCGGCTACTTCTGGCGCGCCAGGGCGAACAATGCCTATGGATCAAGTGAGTGGAGCGGAACTTGGGCTTTCACAACTGGCAATTGTTTCATCGCCACCGCAGCTTTTGGGACCCCTGAGCAGGGCAAGATCGATGTGCTTAGGTCGTTTAGGGATGGGTATCTTGTGAAGGCCGCTCTTGGAGAAGACTTTGTCGAGGCGTACTACTCCTACAGTCCACAAGCAGCAGACTATATCGCTCAGAGGCCATGGCTCAAGGCTGCGGTTCGGATCCTTTTGGCACCGGTAATCGGGCTTATCTGGCTGGTTGTGTAGCCTCACACATGTAGTCTTTGAGTTTGGGACGCAAAGGGCCATATCCACAAAAAGGGTATGGCCCTTTTTGCATTAAGGGGATCTTACGAAGTGGGGTCGTAGAAGGCTTGAACCTGGCCGGCTGCAAGTCTCTCGGCCTTCCTCTCTCGAGTCACCCGTTTGCGCTGATTCGCAGCCGAATAGGAGCTGTTGTTTCCTTTCAAGATCCTTCGCTACTGATCTCTTAAGTCCACTACTCTGATGACCAAGTCTTTTCCAGGTTCACCCAGATGTGCACAAGATTTTGTACGTTTCTATCTGTGACTTCCTGTTTCGCTTCTGCTATCATAGTTCCATTCAAAACAAGATTCCAATCACTGCATTCCAATAGTATAATGCTTTTGTCATCCGGACGTGAGTAAGATACCATCAGAACTACCCAAGAGGATCAAGGAGCAAAGAAGAAGCGAATCGAGTTAGAAAAAGAATATTGGAAATTCATGTGACGGGGCTGTAGCTCAGTTGGGAGAGCGCATGAATGGCATTCATGAGGCCAGGGGTTCGACTCCCCTCAGCTCCACCAAACATATGACCAGGGGTTGCATCAAGCACCCCTTTTTTTGTTCCCTATCGAGTAGAGTGCACCACTTCAGTGAGAGAGGTGGTCTCTCCAAGCGAAATGAAATATCCATTCATGGGACTGGAGAGACCCCCTGCTTTTTCAACGGGGATAGATACCCATGGGATGCAGACCCCTTGGAATGAGTTCCCTCGTGCTGTTGGTTATTGTCTCAAGTGCCTGCGCGCATCGCCAAGTGGAGAGCACCGAACCGTTCCGCGGCAAGGTGTATATTACCGGTCATGCTTCCAGCCCTCCTGAAAAAAACGCATTGGAGCACATATCGATACTATTGAAGGCACGTGGTTATGAATGCTATCTCCCGCACAGGCAGGGGCTTCAAGGATATATCGAGCTATTCCGAAAGCAGGAAGACATCGACGAACTCATGTCTGGAAACATGCGCACGCAGCTCGACAAAGCTGTTTTTTTCCA
>FWPU01005396.1_pt1 | contig 20069 bp, 24 predicted proteins | sample 2228361 | NCBI WGS metagenome assembly FWPU01 (sample SAMEA103939777, study PRJEB20133) | metagenome
CCGACATCACCGGGCCGAGCATCCCCAAGATGTTCTTCCCCAATGGAGCGCAGTTGGGCGTGAGTCCCATCGGCCCCATGCCACCCCAGACCAAGAGTGGCATCCGGGTGATGTCGATCAACCTGCTGTTGGAGCAGGAGGATATGGCCGTCATCTGGCGCGGGCCGCTGGTGAGTGGGGCGATCAAGCAGTTCTGGGGTGACATCTTTTGGGGCACACTGGATTACTTGGTCGTGGACCTGCCGCCCGGCACGTCGGATGCGTCGCTGACGGTGATGCAGTCGCTGCCGATGTCGGGCATTGTGCTGGTCAGCTCGCCGCAGGACCTGGCGGGCATGGTCGTGCGCAAGGCGGCTAACATGGCCCGCCAGATGCAGACGCCGATCCTGGGGCTGATCGAGAACATGAGTTACTTTGAATGCCCCGACACCGGCAAACGCTACGAGCTCTTTGGCCCCAGCCATGCCGAACAGATAGCGCGCCGCATCGGCGTGCCTTTCCTGGGGCGGCTGCCCATTGACCCCGAGATCGCCCGGTTGTGCGACGCAGGCCGGATCGAGGACTATACGGGCGAACTCTTTGCGCCCATCGCCCAAGATCTGGCCCGCAGGACGCCGGAGGCACAGCGATCGGCCTTCACCCGTGGGGGGGCACACGCCGGCCGTTGATAGGCCGAAAGGCGGGCACCGGGAACGAGCAAACTACTTGGATGGAGCCAACTTTTAACAGAAAGGAACAAACACAATGAGAATCGTAGTATCTGCCCAGGGCGAGACGCTGGATGCCCCTGCCAGCCCGGTTTTTGGCCGGTGCCCGATTTACATCTTTGTCGACAGTGAAACGATGCAGTTTGAGGCCGTGCCCAACCCGGCCATGAGCCAGGGAGGGGGCGCCGGCATCCAGGCCGCCCAGTTCGTGGTGGAGCGCGGCGCCCAGGCGGTGCTGACCGGCAACCTGGGGCCGAATGCCTTCGATGTCCTGGAAGCAGCCGGCATCGCCAGTTACCTGGTTCCCGAAGGCACCGTCCGCCAGGCGGTAGAAGCTTTTAAAGCCGGCCGGGTCCAATCGATGGGCGGCGCCAATGTCGCCGCCCACGCCGGGATGGGAGGTGGAGCTGGCCTGGGCGCGGGGCGCGGCATGGGCCGGGGCATGAGCCGCGGATTCCAGCCGGCGACGCCGCCTCTACCGGCGACAGTGAGCCTGCCCGAATCGGAACTGGCGCAGCTCCATGAGGAACTCAAGAGCCTGCGCCAGCAGTTGGCCGAGACGATGGACAAGATTGAAAGACTGGAAAAGGAGAGCTAGCCGATGCGCATTGCCGTTTCTGCAGACAACAAGAATGGACTGGAGAGCATTGTCAGTCCGCACTTTGGGCGCTGCCCCTGCTTCGTGCTGGTGGACGTAGACGGTAAGAAGGTGGGGGAGATCCGCGAGGTGGACAACCCGTTCTACGGCAATCACCAGCCCGGGCAGGTGCCGGGCTTTATCGCCAGCCTGGGCGCGAACGTCATGCTCACCGGCGGCATGGGCGGCCGGGCGATCCTGTTTTTCGAGCAATATGGCATTGAGGGCGTGACCGGCGCCTACGGCACGGTCCGCCAGTCGGTGGCGCGCTACCTGGGCGGCGAGCTCAGAGGCGCGGCACCCTGCAAGGAAAGCCAGGAGCATGGCCATGGCCTGCCCGCCGAGGGCGAGTACGAGAAGGATGAACTGGGCCGGCTGCGCGAAGAGGCGGAGATGCTCCGCCAGCAGTTGGACGAGGCGGCCGGCCGGTTGGGCCAGTTCGGGTAAGAATCGAATAGAAGGAGAAGGAACGATGGGTCGAGGACGAGGTGGAGGACAGAGCAGCGGGCGCGGCGGCGGGCGTGGTCAGGGCCGGGGGCCGGGCCGCATGGGCGGCTCGAAAGCGGCCGGGCCGGGCGGCTATTGCGTCTGTCCCAGTTGCGGGCACAAGGAGCCGCACCAAGTTGGGCAGCCTTGTTACGATGTCAAGTGTCCCAAGTGCGGCGCGACCATGACGCGCGAGTAGTGACACGCCAGCAGGAGGCCAGGGTTGACTGAGCAGAAAAAAGCGAGTGACTTTGAGCAGTGGGTGGAGCTTCTGCAAGCCGAGATCGTCAGGCAAGAGCAAGCGCTGTTCTCCGCCCGGGTCCTGGCCGAGGCGCGCCAGCCCCAGAACATGGGCGTCCTGGATGAGTTTGACGGCTACGGGCTTGTGTTCGGCCCGTGCGGCGACACCATGGAGATCTTTTTGCGGTTGAACGGGGAGCGGATCGAACAAGCATCCTTCATGACCGACGGCTGCGGACCGACGGTGGCCTGCGGCAGCATACTGACCAGGATGCTTCAGGGCAAGAGCCTGGCAGAAGCCGCCGCCATCGAAGCGGCGGACCTGATTATGGCCCTCGACGGCCTGCCGCCGGAGCACATCCACTGCGCCACGCTGGCGGTGAACACCTTGCAGCAGGCGCTCGCCAATTGCCGCCCAAAAGGGGAACACAGCCGATGATCATCGCCGTCGCCAGCGGTAAGGGTGGTACAGGCAAGACGACCGTGGCCACCAGCCTGGCGCTGAGCCTGGCCGAAGATAGCGCCGGGCTCCTGTTCCTGGACTGCGACGTGGAGGAGCCCAACGCCGCGCTCTTTTTAAAGCCGGCGATCGAGCCGGGCGAGGAGGTCGGCATCCAGATCCCCAAGGTGGACTATGACCGCTGCACCTTTTGCGGGCGTTGCGCCGAGGTGTGCGTCTGGCATGCCATCGCCGTGGTGGGCAAAAAAGTGCTCATCTTCCCCGAGCTGTGCCACGGCTGCGGCAGTTGCACCCTCAACTGCCCGGAGGGGGCCATCCACGAGGTGCTCCACGGGGTGGGCAGTTTGCAGGCCGGCCAGGCCGGGCCGATTGCCTTTGGCCACGGCATCCTGAACGTGGGGCAGGCAATGGCCGTGCCGATCATCCGCCAGTTGAAGGCGAAGCATCTTGTGGGCGGAAGGAACGGCGTGACGATCCTCGATGCGTCGCCCGGAACCTCCTGCCCGGTGGTGGAGACGATGCGCGGCGCCGACTTTGTACTCCTTGTGACCGAGCCGACGCCCTTTGGCCTCCACGACCTGCGCCTGACGGTCCAGGTGGCCCGCGACGAGCTGGGCCTGCCGGTGGGCGTCGTCGTCAATCGCGACGGCGTGGGCGACGCGGGGGTGGATGAGTAGTGCGCGGCAGAGGGCCTCCCCATCCTGATGCGTTTGCCGCTGGACCGGCGCATCGCCGAGGCCACCTCGGGGGGCGAGGCGCTGGTGGAGGCGCTGCCCGAATACCGGCCCCGCTTTCTCCAACTTTACGAGCGGATTGTCCAGGAGATAGCCTCCCGAAGGGAGGAGCGATGAAACAACTGGTGATCTTGAGCGGCAAGGGGGGCACCGGCAAAACCTCGGTGGCGGCGGCGCTGGCCCACCTGGCCTCGCAGGAGATGCCCATCGTCCTGGCCGACGCCGACGTGGACGCCGCCAACCTGGAGCTGGTCCTGGCGCCGACCAGACTGGAGGAGCATGTGTTCATGGGCGGCCAGGTGGCCATCATCGACCCGGACCGCTGCCAGCTCTGCGGCCGTTGTTACGAGGTGTGCCGCTTTGACGCGATTCTCCCCGGCGACGACACCTACCGGGTGGACGCCCTGGCCTGCGAGGGCTGCGCTTCTTGCTTTTACCAGTGCCCGGAGCAGGCGATCCGCATGGAAGAGCAGCAAGCCGGCCTCTGGTTCCGCTCCGATACCCGCTTTGGGCCGCTGTTCCACGCCCACCTCTTTGCAGCGCAGGAGAACTCGGGCAAGCTGGTGACGCTGGTCAAGCAACACGGCCGCCTGCTGGCTCTGGACGAAGGCCGGGAGCTGCTCATCGTCGACGGGCCGCCGGGCATCGGTTGCCCGGTCATCTCGGCCAACGCCGGGGCCGACCTGGCGCTGCTGGTGACCGAGCCGACCGTCTCGGGCGTGCACGACCTGGAGCGTATCCTGGGCACGGTGAACCACTTTCGGGTGCCGGCGCTGGTGCTGGTCAACAAGGCCGACGTGAACCCGGCGCAAACCGCCGCCATCGAGGCCTACTGCCGGGCGCAGGGCATCGCGCTGGTGGGCAAACTGCCCTACAACACGGTCGTCACCGAGGCGATGGTCCAGGGCCAGCCGGTGACGGCCTACCAGCCGGAGGGGGCGATGGCCTCGGCGCTGCGGGAAGCCTGGAGGCGAGTGCGGGCCTGGCTGGAGGAATAGGATGGACATTCGATCGATAGAACTCGAGCATCGCGTGACCGAGCGATTGCAGCAGGTCATCGACCCCGAGACCGGCGTGGACGTGATGCGTATGCGCCTCATCGAGGACCTGGAGGTGGAGGCCGAAACCGGCCAGGTGCGCTACAAGTTCCGGCCTTCGTCGCCGCTCTGCCCGCTGGCCGTTACTCTGGCGCTGGACATCCGCCAGGCTGTGGCCGGGGTGCCGGGTGTGACAGGGCAAGAGATCGAGGTGGTGGGCTACGTGGGCGCGAACGGGCTGAATGCCCTGTTGAAAGAAGAGGTATGAAATGTGCCAGGCTGTGGTCTATCTGACTCAAAATGGCCAGGACAAGGAGATCATGCGCGACGTGGTTTTGCTGGAGCCGGTGCAAGAGGGTGTACGCTTGCAGGCGTTTTTTGAAGAGCCCCTGACCCTGCGAGCCCAAATCGGCCGCATCGACTTTTTGAAACACACCGTCACGCTGGTGCCAACCGAGGGAGGGTAGAATGATGGCGACGGACCTGGAGAAACTGCGGGCGCTGCTGCCCCACTGGAGCGAACACAACGCCGAGCACACGGCTGAGTTCTGCAACTGGGTGGAGAAGGCGCGGGCTGCCGGCCAGGAGGAGGCAGCCGAGGAGATCGACCTGGCTGCCAAACAGATGAGCTGGGTCAATGAGGCTCTGAATGCCGCGCTGGATAAGCTGGGTAGGCTGGCTTGAGCAAGGGGAGGTAAGTGGCTGTGATCACCATCGACGTAGAGTGGTGCACCGGCTGCGGCGCGTGCGTGGAGGTCTGCCCGACCGGCGCCCTATACTTGGTGGACGGCAAGGCAACGGTGGACAGATCACTCTGCCGCGATTGTGAGGCATGCATTGCCGCCTGCCCCAGCGGGGCCATCACCCTCACAGAGCGGGAAGAACCCGTAGCAGAAGCTGTCCATCTGCCCGCTCTTCGGCCAGAACCGGAGGTCGTCCACGTCAGGACGCAGTCTGCGCAAGCACCTTTCCGGTCCAGGGTGCTGCCCCTGATTGGCTCGGCTTTGATCTGGGCAGAACGCGAGATCTTGCCCTGGCTGGCAGACTGGCTGGACCGCCGGGCTACCCAACCACAGAGGAGCGATGGGGCGCGCCAGCGTGAGACTCCGCCTTCCGGCGCCAAGGGCAGCGGCCGCCAACACCGGCATCGCCGGCGAGGCGGCGGGAGAACAAAATAGGGAGGTTCCATGCCGATCTATGAGTATCGCTGCACCGCGTGCGGGGAGCGGGTCGAGGTCCTGATCCGTTCCACCACAGCCACACCCGTCTGCCCTGAATGTGGCAGCCCGTTGACCGACAAGCTCTTCTCGACGCCTCATGTGTTGAGCAACGAGGCGCGCCGCCAGCCAGGGCACACCTGTTGCGGGCGGGAAGAGCGGTGCGGCATACCCCCCTGTTCTGATGGGGGCACCTGCCGCCGCGACTGACCTCTGGGCAAGGCAGAACGAGGCAAGGGTCTTGACAGATGCTGTGTCCGGGTAGATGCCTGGCGATCCTGGTCGCGCTCGTGATCGTGGGCGGGTTGAACGCCGGCTGCAAAACGCCGACGACCCTGTCCCCGACGGCGACGCCTACACAGACGGCTCCGCAAGCCATTGCCCAACCGGCAAGCACGACCAACACCCCCGGCCCGACGCGCACGCCCACTCAGGATATGCCGCCCAGTCGCACTCCAACGCCGGAGCCAACCCAGACCGCAACGTCTACACCCATCCCCCCTACGACGGCGCCGACCTGTACTGCTACCCCCTCACCAACGCCGCCGACGCCCACGACAACCCTGGTTCCGTCCAAAACACCACTACTACCCACCGCCACGCTCACCCGCCCGCCGCCCACCAACACGCCCTCCCCTTATCGCTTTATGCCGGCCGGCCCCGCTCAGCCCGATCCGTCACACCCCTGCCCCGGCTGTCCCCGGGCACCGGCCTACATCGTCGGCCATGTCCACAACGCGGCAGGCAATCCGTTGGCCGGCGTGCGGCTGGTCTGCTACAACGAGTGGCATCGCTATCCCGTCGTAGCCAGTAAGGCCGGCGGCGAGTACGACTTTGCCATCATTCAAGCCGAAACCACCTGGTACGTCGTTGTGCTCGACCAGGCCGACCAGCCGATCAGTCCTGAAGTGGCCGTCCGCTTTGATCCCCGCGAGACCTGTCGCTACATCCTCGATTGGCGGCGGGCGGATTGAGGAGGCCGGGCAGATGGTAGGGAGTCAGCCCCCCACCCGCATCCTACTAGGGTTGGTGTTGCTTGGCGTGGTGGTGACAGGGTGCAGGTCGACCCCGACCGAGTCGCCGCCCATGCCAACCAGGGCTGCTACTGCCGCTCTCCCTTTCCTTCCCCCAACCGAACAACCGGAAGACAGCCACGTAGCTCCTGGCGTGGTCACGCCGGCATCGCCCTGGGAGGATGAGATCGTGATCCTGACCGTCGTGTTCGACAACAATCCCTACGATCCCCGCTTGCAGACCGGCTGGGGTTTCGCCGCCTGGCTGGAGTACGGCGGCCAGACGGTGCTCTTTGATACTGGCGCCGACGGGGCGGTGTTGCTCAACAACATGGCCGCCTTGGGGCTGGATGCCCAAGCCATCGACATCGTCGTCCTGTCCCACAGCCACGGCGATCACACTGGCGGATTGGCCAGCCTGCTGGCCGTGACCCCCCGGCTGACCGTCTATCTTCCCGAAGCATTCTCTGCCCGATTCAAAGAGCAGGTGCGCGCCGCTGGCGCAACGGTTGTCGAGGTCAACGGCCCGCTAGAGATCCTGCCCGGCCTATGGAGCACCGGCCAGATGGGGACCGGCCTCGTCGAGCAAGCCCTGGTCGCCCGGACGGGAAAGGGGCTGGTGGTCGTCACAGGCTGCGCCCACCCAGGCGTAGATGACATGGTCGCCCGCGCGCAGCAAATCGGTCACGGCGAGATCGCCCTGGTGGTAGGTGGCTTTCACCTGGGCGGCGCCAGCCGGGGGCGTATCAACGAGATCATGGCCGAATTTCGGCATCTGGGTGTGCAGCAGGTAGCGCCCTGTCACTGCACCGGAGATGAGGCCCGCGAGTTCTTTCGCCAGGCCTACGGTGAGGACTATTATGCCTGCGGTATAGGCTGGCAATGGCAAGATTGGGCGTTACCGTGGAGATCTGCTGGCGAGGGAATCCCTGCCCAGATCGGGATCGCAGCCATGGCCATTGCGCCGAGCGCTCGCCGCGTGATGTACCTGGCAGCCTACGAGCCGGGCGGCCTCTACCGGTCCGCCGATGGCGGCGAGTCGTGGCAGGCGGCGAACCAGGGGCTAGAGGGGCTGGCTCCCCTGGCTATCGCCGTGCACCCCGACGACCCGGACCTGGCTTGGCTGGGGACGATGGTCGGCGGCTATCGCACCGCCGACGGTGGTCAAAGCTGGCAGCCGATGGCCGGCCTGCCCGCCGTACCCATCTATACCCTGGCCGTCACGCCGGACGGCCGCACCCTCTACGCCGGGGGAGAAGCGACGGGGATATGGCGTAGCGACGACGGTGGGCAGATGTGGGGCGAGAGCCAGCCGGCCGAAGGGCTGGATGCTGTCCTCAGTCTGACCCTCACGCCGGACGGCGGCATACTGGCCGGGACCGCGGGGCAAGGGGTGTGGTACAGCCAGGACGGCGGGGTGAACTGGCAAAAAGGGGGCGGTGAACTGGCCCAATCTCACGTCCCACTGTTGGCGGCGAGGGACAACCACCAATGGTACGCCCTGGCCGATGGTCAACTCTACCTCGGCGGCGACGGTGGGCAAAGCTGGCAGAAGATCGGCCCGCCCGATTTTGAGGCTTTGTCGTTCACAGCAGAGGCCGGCCCGGCCGGCCGCCTGTACCTGGGCAGCAAAGGCCATGGGCTCGCAGTCAGCGCAGACGGCGGTCAGTCCTGGGATCTGGCGGGGGGCGAGTTCCGCCACGCCGACATCACCTGCCTGGTGGCCGATCCGGCCACCCTGGGCCGTGTTTTTCTGGGCACGCGCCACAATGGCCTGCACCGGACGGACGACGGCGGTGTTAGCTGGACGTTGGTCAGTGCCGAGGTCGGGCAGCCGGTGATCGCCGCGCTGGCTCAAGACCCGCTCGATCCCCAGGTCTTTTTCGCCGGGGCGCTCGACGGGGTCTATCGCAGCGACGACAGCGGCGAGCAGTGGCGATTGGTGAGTAGTGCCATGGGCAAGCTGTTCGTCCAGAGCCTGGCGGTCAGCCCGAGCGGGGATCGCCTCTATGCTGGCACACGCAGTGGCATCTATATGAGCCAGGACGCCGGAGCGACCTGGCGTTGGGCCGAGGACGATACGGGCGACATCGCCATTTTTGATGTCGTGGTCAACCCCCACGACGCCAACCAGATCTATGCCGGTAGTTGGGGCCACAACGTCTTGCGGAGCACCAACGGTGGGGCGACCTGGGCGCCTATCCATCACGGCCTCGAAACCCTGTCCGTGCATGCCATTGCTGTGGACCCGTCCGATCCGCAGGTGCTCTACGCCGGCACGGTGGAGGCGGTCTATCATAGCAGCGATGGTGGGGAGAGTTGGCAGGTTAGCCCCCTGTCCAGCCGTCCGCTGACCATTTTTGCTTTGGCCGTCGATCCCGAAGGGCCGGCGCGGGTCTACGCCGGGACGACCGAGGGTGTCTACCTGAGCGCCAATGGCGGCCAGACATGGCAGCCGGCTGGTCACGCAAGCCTGGACGTCACGGTAACGGCTCTGGCATTGCGTCCCGACGGTGCAAACACAATCCTGGCCGGCACCGAACACCATGGCCTGTACCGCAGCACCGACGGCGGCGAGTCTTGGCAGCCGTGGGGCCTGGAGGCGACAAGTGTGTATGCCATCCTCGTGGATCGCGCCGGCACGGTCTGGCTAGGAACGGATCGGGGTCTCTTCAGAAGCCGGTAGTCAGGCGGAGATGGCGGAACTGCAGGCTTTCATAGTGCGCACGGCCATCCTGGTAAACCGGAAGACGTGGACTGGACTCGATTTCCAGGGTATTTACGCCTTGCTGTAGCAGATTCGCCGGCACCGGCATTTCCACCGCCGTCCAGACCGAGGCGAAATCGGGCCAGCCGCGCAAGGGAATCGCCGCCGGTTCGAGGAGATGGCCGTTGATCCACACCCGATTGCCCGGCTCATCAACCTGCATGATCTCCATCCGCAGCAGCCACGATCCGACCCCCGGCTCTGCGATGTAGAACTGGCCTTTCCAGAAACGGCAAGGAACAAAGCCGCAGTGAGGACGTACCCAATGAGGGTAGAAGGTGTCCACGTCGCTCAGCCGCACCACCACGTCGGGCGCCAGGATCTCTACTGGCCCTCCGCTATTCTGTTTTGCTGTTTCCTTGCCCTCTTCTCTGAGCATCTCGGCCAACGCCTCGTAGGCGGGCTTGGGCCTGCCATCGTCGGCCAGGATGCTGTACCCCCGCTTCTCGTCGTCGGCCGCAAGCCCCTGGCTCAGGTTCCAGACGGCGATCCGTTCCAGCCAGGGCCATTCCTGGCCGGCTCGCTCGAAAGCGCCCACCAGGTAGCGGCTTTGCTCCTCCTCACTGACCTGCAACCACTGCTGCCCCGCTCCCACGGGATCGGTGGTCCAGCCCAGCTCGGTGGCCCACACCGGCTTGCCCCCATCCCCACTTTCGACCATGATGGCCCGCAAGTCGGCCAGCCGGGCCAGGTTCAAGCCATCGTGGGCGCCATGGGGGTCGTCGGGGGGATAGGCAAAGCCGTAGGGATGGGCCCCCAGCACCTCAAAGCAGGCACTGGCCCCAGCAGCATACATCGCCTGTAGGTAGCGCCGCTCGTCCAGGGCCGAGGCATCTGTGTGGTTGGTCGGCGCCAGGCCAGCACTGACCACGAGGGCGTGCGGGTCGGCGGTCCGGATGGCGGCCTGGGCGGCGCACAGCAATTCCACGTAACCGGCCGGATTGGGCGGTCGCCCTGCCCACTCGGCGGCGAGGTTGGGTTCGTTCCAGACAGCGTAGGCGGTGACCCGCCCTTGATAGCGGGCCGCCACGCGACCAACAAAGGCGGCGTAGGCCGCTACATCCACCGGCACAGCATTGTCAGCCAGGACGGCCCACTCCGGGGGGTGATCCAGCCGCAGGACCAGATCCAGGCCATAGTATTCGGCAGCCCGGACCAGCCAATCGGTGTACTCCCAGAAAAACTCGCCAGGCGCCGGTTCGACCTCGCGCCACTCGACAAGCTGGACAATCCAGGAAAAGCCGCCCTTGTCGGCCAATTGCAGCAGGCCGTCGTCGGCCCGGATGGTGTGGACGCCGGCGGCTGGACCAAGGTCCCTGTCGGCTGCCTGATGCTGGGGTGTCACCGTTAAGCCCAGTAGCAGCACAATGGCCAAAACAGGTATACGATGCATCTCGGCCTCCCTGGTCACACAAACACTATCGCCGACCGAAGGAAGCCGGTGCCAGCGTAATGACGATCTCTCCTCCCATCCATCCAGCTCCCCTTACAGAAGCCAGTCCCTCCCTGGGGCTGGTTTCTTTTTACGCCATGTGCAACATTTTCGGGTTTGAGGTATACTTCCTGTAGTTCGGTCTGAACATTATCCACTCCAGGAGGTGTACCCATGTTCGATGAACAGTTGTTCATTATTGCCGTTTACTGTCTGATTGACGAATACTACCACCGACTGTTTCCCAACGGTGTTCGTCAACGTGGCTTTGTCCCGCAATTGACCGATGTGGAAGCCCTGACGATCGCGATTGTGGGCGAATTCTTGGGTCTGGAGCGCGACAAAGCCATTTTCGAATACTTCTACAAACACTACCGAGCTTGGTTTCCCGACCTGCACGACCGTAGCCTACTCGTGCGCCAGTGGGCTAACCTATGGCAAGTGGAGCAATTGATCTGGCAACAGTTGGTCAGTGACAGTGGAGCCCATCGGGCCGAGTTTCAGGTCATTGACACTTTGCCCATCCCGTTATGCGGACTGAAACGGTATAAAAGCCGCCATATTCTCGTCGATGATCTGCTCATCGAACCCGATGTTGGCTACTGCGCCAGTAAGGACCTGTACTACTTCGGCGTCAAGGGGGGTCTGCGGATTGCGGCCAATGGGATGATTGTCCACGCCCCTCTACTGCCTGCCCGTCCGCACGATAGTCAGTTCAGGGATGCCTTGCTCGCAGGTCTGCCGGCCGGCGTCACTGCTTTGGCGGACAAAGCATTTCTGGACAAAGAGGAACAAAGCCGCTTGAAAGACCAGCAGGGACTGTTGTTGCTCACCCCATTGCGGTCGAACATGAAACCGACCGAATTCGTGTTACCTGCTATGGCTAAAGGCATCCGGCAATTGATAGAAACCGTCAATGGGCAGTTAGTTAACCGTTTTAAGGTACAGAACTTGCGAATACGCAAAGGGTGGACTTTGCTGGCTAAGTGGTTTCGGAAGATCCTGGCTCATACCGTGTGTGTCTTTCTCAACCTGAAACTCGGACGAAACCCGCTTGATTTCGCAGGCTTGGTGTCCGTCAAATAAAGTTGCACATGGCGTGAGATCTATTTCGGCAACCTGGCCTACGGCGTCGAGGCGGCGCCTATGCGCCCTGCTCGCAGGGATGCCCCGCCCCCTCACCGTGGCACTCCCGGATCTGCTCCAGTGTGCACTCCTCCGGCTTGTCCATTCTCCCTCTTTATGGTATACTACGGGGCGAAATGGAGCCGATCGGGTATTTTGTTCCCGGCGAGCCGGGCCAAGAGGAGACAATCGTTTCCCACCTGCGCTGGCCCATCCCGGCAGGCGTGGCCGAAATCTATGTGGCCGCCTGCACCGGGTCGGGCGACCTGGTGCTGGTGCCCTATTGCCAGGGGCCGGTTGTGGTGCGGGAGGTTGTGGCAGCGCGACGGCGGGTGCTGGCGCTGAACTTTGATCCGTTGCTGGCCCTGGTCTTGCAAGCTGAGGTGTCCCCCCTGCCGGCACGGGAACTGGATGCGGCGGTGGCGCGGCTGGGCGACAGCCGCAAGCAAGGTGTGCCGCTGCACCGCTACCTGGCCGGATTGTACACCACGACCTGTCCGGCCTGTCTGCGCCCGGCTGTGGCCGACTATTTCATCTGGGATCGGGACCAGGCGGCGCCGGTGGCCAAACATCTGCGCTGTGGAGCCTGTGCCTGGGAAGGGCGGGCGGCGGTGGATGCCGAGGACCTGGCGCGGCTGGCCGAGACGCCGGTGCGGGGGATGCATTACCACTATGTGCTGGACCGGGTCGCTCCCCATCCCGAAAGGGACGCGCTCCGACCGCGGATCGAAATGTTGTTGGCACTCTACTCGCCACGCAACCTCTACGCCCTGGCCGAGCTCAGCCTCAAGATCGAGGGTCTTTTCCCAGAGGGGCCACTGCAACGGGCACTCAAGGTCCTGTTGTTGGATTGCCTGGACCGTTGTTCGGCGCTGGCTCCGGTGCCCGGCGGTGCGGCGCGCCGGCGGGGATTGACCCGCCCCAACCGCTACCTGGAACGCAATGTATGGCGCGCCTTTGAGGAGGCCGCCTCCCGCTGGCGAGCCTCGGCAGGCAAGCCGGTGGTGGGGTTGGCCGACAGCCTGAGGGAGTTCCAGGCTGCCGGCGAGAGCGGAGCCGGGTTCGTCGGGCAAGGGTTGGTCCGCGACCTGCCCCGTATCCTTCCCCCACGCAGTGTACGCCTGATCCTGACAAGCCCGCCGCCTCTGGATTCGGTTACCTGGTCGCTTTCCTACCTGTGGGGGGCGTGGCTGCTGGGGACCGAGGCGGTGGAGCCGTTGCGCCCTCTGCTTCGGCAGCGGACGCTCGACCTGGCGTGGTATGCGCAGGTGATGGCCGGCTCGCTGCGGACGTTGGGCGGCCTGCTGCGCGACGACGGCCGGCTGGTGCTGGTCTTGACCGGTCAGCGGCCTGCCCTGGTCGAGGCGCTGTTGCTGGCGGCCAACGGCGCCCGGCTGGGTGTGGCATCGCTGGTGCAGTGTGGCACCGACTACCGACTGGAGCTGACGCCGACCTTCCCAATGGCCCTTTCTATCTCGCCAGAACCGCTGGAGACACAGATCTGCCAGGTGGCGACGGCGGCAGCCGTCGAAGCGATCCGGGCGCGGGGCGAGCCGACCGCCTGGGAGACCCTGCACGCCGCCATCTACCGCCGGCTGGCAGAGACAGGGCTGCTCCTCAGGGCAGCAGAAGCGGAGGGGGAAGGGCCGGCTCCCCTCGACCTGGTTGCCCAGGCGGTGGGGACCGCGTTGGAGGCCCCCCTCTTTATGCAGGTTGGAAAGCTGTGGTGGCTGGCCGAACCGGCCGACGTGACCCCGCCCCTGTCGGACGCGGTGGAGAGCGTCGCCCACCAGGTGCTGCACGACGCACTGGCACTGACCGAGGCCGATTTCGCCAGGGCGGTGTATGCCCACTTTCCGGGCTGCCTTACACCCGAAGCGGCGCTGGTGGCCGCCTGCCTGGAAAGCTATGGCTGCCAACCAACCCCCGGCTACTGGCAGCTCCGCGCCGAAGACCTGCCCCATGCCCGACAGACTGAACGCCAGGCCATGATTGACCATCTGTTGGCCTTGGGGCGGCGGCTGGGATACCAGGCCGCCCCCTGGGAACCGTTCGACGCCGCCTGGTTCGAGGGGGAACAGGCCCGCGCTGCCTTTGTTGTGCGCTGGCGGGCAGCGGTGAGCGAAGCAGTGGCCCTGAGCGACCGGTTGCAGGGGGCTATGCCCTACCTGGTGGTCCCCGGCGGCCGGGCGGCCCTGGTCAGCTACAAGCTGGCCCACAACCCCCTCTGGCAGCAGGCCGTGGACGAGGCGGGGTGGGGGTTCATCAAGTACCGCCACGTCCGCCAACTGGTTGCCCAACCGGAGGTGGACGAGTACGCCCTGCGGACCATCGTCGGCCTGGACCCGATTGTGGAGCGCGAGACGGCGCAACTGCCGTTGTTCTGAGTGTTCTATTCTGCACGGTTCACCACAGGGCGAGAAGCTGCGGAAAGGTGAGAATATTAGATTGGTCAGTGGCAAACCCTCACCCCCCGGCCCCGACGCGAAGCGGAGGGCGGGGGTGAGGGCCGTCTTTAGCAAAATCTAACATAGAAAAGATAAATAAGGGGGTATCAAGATGGAACTGAAAGGAAAGCGTGTGGCCATATTGGCCGAGAATATGTACCAGGAGCTGGAGTTGTGGTACCCGCTGTTGCGGCTGCGCGAGGCAGGGGCCGAGACGTTCGTGGTTGGCACCGGCAGCGCCGATACCTACACCAGCAAGGTGGGCTATCCGGTGCAGGTGGACGCCGTGGCCGACCAGGTGCGCGCCGCCGACGTGGATGCGGTGATCATCCCCGGCGGTTATGCCCCCGACCTGATGCGCCGCTATCCAGCTATGGTCAACCTGGTGCGCGAGGCGTTCGAGCAGGGCAAGGTGGTGGCCGCCATCTGCCATGCCGGCTGGATGTTGGCCTCGGCGGGGGTGCTCAAGGGCAAGCGGGCAACCTGCTTCTTTGCCATCAAGGACGACGTGATCAACGCCGGGGCAGAGTATGTGGACGCCGAGGTGGTGCGCGATGGCAACCTCATCACCTCGCGCATGCCGGCCGACCTGCCGGCCTTTTGCCGGGCGATCATTGCGGCGCTCAGCGAGTAGCCGATGCCCGGTTCCCAATTCTACACCCGGCGCGGCGACGATGGCACCACCGGCCTACTTGGCCCGGAGCGGGTGCCGAAGGATGACCTGCGCCTCGAGGCCTGTGGTGCGGTGGACGAGGCCCAGGCGGCCCTGGGCCTGGCACGGGCCGGCGGCTGTACACCCGGCACGGCAGAGATCTTGCTGACCGTGCAGCGCGACCTCTATACTCTGATGGCCGAGCTGGCCGCTGCCGGCGATGCCGGCGCCGCAAAAGACGTGGCACTTTGTACCCCCTTTGCCGGCCGCATCACGGCAGCACATGTGGACCGCCTGGAGGCGTGGATCGCCAGCCTGGAGGGGCGGGTGCAGGGGCCCCGCGAGTTCGTCATCCCCGGCGATAGCCTGCCCGGAGCGACACTCCACCTGGCGCGCACACTGGTCCGCCGCGCCGAGCGGCTGGCCGTCTGCCTGGCCCACGGCGGGCTGCTGACCAACGGTCAGGTGGTGTGCTACCTGAACCGCCTGTCGTCGTTGCTCTTTGTGCTGGCCCTGGTCGAGGACCAGCAGGCCGGGCACGAGGCACCGACATTGGCCAAAGCGGAATAGATGCCGGCCAGGGAGGACCGATATGTCCGAGAAGAAGGTGTTGTTGGGTGCCCATGAGTCAATTGCCGGAGGAGTGGCCAGGGCGCTAGAGCGTGGCCGGTCGGTGGGCTGTGACACGGTGCAAATTTTCGTCAAATCGCCCAACCGCTGGGCCTCCAAGCCGCTGACCGGAGAGGATGTGGCTGCGTTCCAGGCAGCCATCGGCGAGACCGGCATCTGGCCGGTCTTTGCCCATAGCCTGTACCTCGTCAACCTGGCGACGCCCGACGACGAGCTGTGGCGCAAGTCGCTGGACGCCCTGACCGATGACCTGGAGCGCTGCGAGCAGTTGGGGCTGCCGGGGCTGGTCCTGCACCCCGGATCGCACATGGGTTCGGGCGAGGAGGCGGGCATTGCCCGCATCATTTCTGCGCTGGACGAGGTGCACGCCCGCCTGCCGGGCTACACCGTGCAGGTGTGGTTGGAGGTGACCGCCGGGCAGGGTGATAGCCTGGGGCATACCTTTGCCCAACTGCGGGCGATGATTGACGGGGTGAAACAGCCGGAGCGGCTGGGCGTCTGCTTTGATACGGCCCACGCCTTTGCCGCCGGCTACGAGCTGCGCACGCGAGAGGGGTATGAGGCCACCTGGGCCGAGTTCGATGCCGTGATCGGCCTGGACCGGCTGCGGGCCATCCACCTCAACGACTCGAAAAAGGAGTTGGGCAGCCGGGTGGACCGCCATGACCACATCGGCCAGGGGTTGCTCGGCCTGGAACCGTTCCGATTTCTGGTGAACGATCCGCGTTTCTATGGGATGCCGATGGCCCTCGAAACTGACAAGGGCCCCGACCTGGCCGAGGACAGGCAGAACCTGGCCGTCCTGCGCAGTCTCATCGCTGCCGATCACACACAGGGCTAGGCCCACCGCTTGAAGGAGCAAAAATGTCCAAGCTGGACGTCATCGTTGAAGCCATCCGCACCGGGCTTGAGGCCCGGAATGCCGCCCGTGATGCTGCCTTGCAGCGATCTCGGACGCTGATCCGCGACTGTGCCAATGCCATTCGGGCCACCCATCGCGGCGACTTGGCCGACGCTCAGGCACGACTGGCTGCGGCCGGAGAAGCAGCCCGCCACCTGAAAGCCGATCTGGAACCCTATCCTGACCTGTACTACGCCGGCTACACCCAGGATGCCCTCAAGGAGTATGTGGAAGCACAGGCGGTCTATGCCTTTGTGACCGACGGCGATCTGCCGGCTCCGTCCGAGTTGGGCGTCGAGTCGGCGGCCTATCTCAACGGCCTGGCCGAAGCGGCCAGCGAGCTGCGCCGCCATGCCCTGGACCTGATGCGCCACAACAACCTGGCTCGTGCCGAAGCGATCCTGAGCATCATGGACGATGTGTATAGCCAGCTAATGACCATGGATTTCCCCGATGCCATTACCGGCGGCCTGCGCCGCAATACCGACGCCCTGCGTGGCGTGGTCGAACGCACCCGTGGCGATCTGACGACGGCTATCCGCCAGGAGATGATGAGGGCGGCCCTGCGCGAGTTTGAGGCCAGGTTGGAGAAAGGCTGATGGCGGATGAGGAGATTATCAGAGCCGGTGAGGTAGGCCAGTATGCGTTCTGCGCGCGGGCGTGGTGGCTGGCGCGGGTAAAGGGCTACCCCTCGGCCAACGTGGCGGCGCTGGGCCGGGGCACGGTCCGGCATCGGGCCCACGGGCGGGCAGTGGAGGGCTATCACCTGCTGCGGCGGCTGGCAGTGGCCTTGCTCCTGCTGGCGACGGCAGCCTTTGTGGCCTGGCTGCTGCTGAACCTGAAAGGCTGAAGCGATGGGTTGGCTGCTGCTGCTCGCCTTTGTCCTGGGCGGGCTGGGGCTATGGCTGTTCATCCGCGCCGGGGCGGTCCGCCGCCAGACCGGCCTGCCGGTGGGCCGCGTGGCCTATGTGGATACCGGAGCCTGGGACCGTTGCGAGCGGCCTCTCTTTTCCAACCGCTACCGGCTGACCGGCAAACCTGACTACCTGGTGCGCGGCCGGCAGGGCATCGTGCCGGTGGAGGTCAAGTCAGGGGCAGCCCCTGAGCAGCCCTACGCCTCTCACGTGCTACAATTGGCGGCCTATTGCCTGCTGGTCGAGGAGCAAGAAGGGCGCCTTCCTCCCTATGGCATCCTCAAGTACGACGACCGCGCCTTTGCGGTGGATTATACGCCGGCCCTGCGCGCCACATTGCTGCGCACGCTCGATGCTATCCGCCGCGACCTGCACGCCCGCGACGTGGACCGCAGCCACCACGATCCGGGCCGCTGCCAGGGCTGCGGCTATCGTGATCGGTGCGAGCAGGCGCTGAGAACGCAGAGAAAAGCCTGAAACGATTTACCCTTCCCCGCGCACCATCACCTCTCGGAACCGTGCCGGCGCCGCGCCGTGGGCCACGTGGGCGATCTGGACCGGTTCACCCTTGGCGCAGCTGGGCAAACCCCACAATTGCCAGTGCTGGGCGTTGCACACCGCATCGCAGCTGTTCCAAAAGCGGGGGGTTGTGTCGGTATAGCTGGCGTCGCGTAGCAGGCGGCCCAACCTGCCGTTCTTGATCTCGTAGGCCACCTCGACGCCAAAATGAAAGTTGAGCCGCTTATCGTCCAGGCTCCAGCTTTTTGGGGTGTCCAGGAAGAGGCCGTCGCCCGTGTCGGCCAAAAGGTCGTCCAGCGTCCAATCGCCCGGTTCCAGGCTGATGTTGGTCATGCGGATGAGCGGCACGCACCCCCAGCCATCGGCGCGCATGGTGCCGTTGCTGAAGGGCAGCGGCGGCAGCGGCGTGGTGCGCTTGTAGTTGTTGGCCAGCCACCAGGCCGTCTCGCGCGAGGTGAGATAGTTGACAAAGCGCCCCTGCTCGATGATGGGGAACCATTCGGCCGGCGTGCCTTCGTCGTCCCAGCCAAAGGTACCCAGGCCCCGGGGCAGTGTAGCATCGGCCACGATGGTCACAACCGGCGATCCATATTGCAGCACACCCAACTGGTCTATCGTCAAAAAACTGGTCCCGGCAAAAGAGGCTTCGCTGCCCAGCACCCGGTCCAGCTCGCTGGGATGGCCGCAGCTCTCATGCACCTGCAGAGCCAGCATCGAGCTGCCCAGGATGACGGTTTGCGTGCCCGTCGGGCAGACCGGGGCGGCCAGGAGCGCCTCGGCTTCGTCGGCGCAGCGTTCGGCGTGGGCCGGCAGGTTCAATTCGGCAATGAACTCGTAGCCGGCCTGGGCCTGGTTGGCAAAGCTCCGCCGCTGAAAGAGGCCCTCCTCGCCCACAGCCGTGGCCGCCACCCCGCCGCCACATTCGACAAAGGTCTGCTCTAAGCGGCTGCCCTCACTGGAGACGAACCATTTGTGCTCGCGCCAGAGGTCCATGTGGGCCTGGGCTACGCGCACCAACTTGCGGCGTTGCATCGCTTCCGAACAGGCGAGAAGCAGGTTCAGGCGTGTTTCCAGGGGCACGGCGAAGGGGTCTTGGGCCAGATCGGTGGCATAGGTCCCCACCTCACCAGGGCGAGATGGCAGCACCAACGGCTCAGCCCGCACCTGGGCGCTGGCGTGGGCGATAGCCAGGGCGCGATCCACGGTGGCCATTGCCGCTTCGGGGGTCAAGTCGCTGCTGGCGGCAAAACCCCACGCTCCACCGGCCAAAACGCGCACGCCGAAACCGATCTCCTCGCCCGTGGTGATCCGATCGGGCCGGCCGTTTTTGACCGACAGGTGCTCGGTGCGGCGCTCGACGACACGCACATCGGCGTAGGTAGCGCCGCGCTGTATAGCCAGGTCTAGCACGTTTAGAGCAAATTCTTGCATGGGCGCCCTCTGTAGATCTCCCTGTTCGGGTGTCGTTCCTCAACTGCCAGAGATTCTATCAGAAGCCGCCATGTTGTGCAACTTTGACGGAGGAGGCGAACTATGCTACACTTTGTCCAAACGGCAGGAGATAAAAAATGGAAACGCAGAGCGAGAAGCGGATTTTGGTGCTCTCCGGCGGCGGCGGGCGCGGCGCATACCAAGTCGGGGTGCTGGAATATCTGGAGGAGATCGGCTGGCGGCCTGACGTGATCATCGGTTCATCGGTGGGGGCGGTCAATGCTGCCGCTCTCGGCTCTGGCATCGGCGTGCGCGGCCTGAAATCGCGCTGGCTGGACCTGACCACCGCCGACGTGCAAAAGATGCGAGTGGACGATGTTATCCTGGACAACGTAATCCGTCGCCGAGATCACATCTTTGACCTGTCGCCGTGGCCCAAGACCCTGACCGGCCAGTCGCCCAAATGGCGGGACCGGCCTTGGTTTCGCCCGGAAGTGATCAACAGCCCTGCTGCGCCCTACGAGGTGCATGTCACCGCCGTCAATGCCCGCACGGCGCAGCTAGAGTTCTTTAGCAACCGCGACCCTGGCGGCCTGCGGTTGGAGCACATCCTGGCCAGCTTTAGCATTTCGCTGTGGTATGGGCCCACCGAGATTGATGGCGTGCCCTACTGGGATGGCGGCACGCTGGCCAACACGCCGTTTCGCAAGGCGTTGGAAC
>FWPU01007501.1_pt1 | contig 20066 bp, 15 predicted proteins | sample 2228361 | NCBI WGS metagenome assembly FWPU01 (sample SAMEA103939777, study PRJEB20133) | metagenome
GTGAACCCGCCGGCCAATTTCCACTGCCCCTTCGGGGCAAGACCATTGGCAGGCCAACCCGAATCTTTACCAAGTTCCAGTTGGCGCACCGCCTTTAGCTTGACAGGTCAACTCCCCTATGCAATATTCTTATACGCTGCTTGTAGTCGGAGGGGAAAGGCACAACAATTGCAACAGCTTAGGTTTGAGTTCTTCCACGACAGGATCAAAGTCCTCGTTGTCGGCTCGGGCGGCCGCGAGCATGCCCTCTGCTGGAAGCTGGCGCAGAGCGAAAACGTGCGCAAGGTTTACTGCGCGCCCGGCAACGGAGGGATCGCCCGCATCGCAGAATGCGTGCCTGTTGAAGCACATGATGTCGATGCGCTGGTCCAGCTTGCCCTTTCCGAGTCGATCGAACTCACCGTGGTCGGGCCGGAGCTGCCCCTGGCCCTGGGAATTGTGGATCGCTTTACCGCACAGGGCTTAAGGATCGTCGGCCCCACCTCAGAGGCCGCCCTGCTCGAAACCAGCAAGGTCTTCGCCAAGCGCTTCATGTGGCGCCACAATATCCCGACCGCCGAGTTCAAAATCTTCGAACGGTTCGAGGAGGCGGTGCTGGCGATAGACACCGGGCTCTTCGGTTTTCCGGTGGCCATCAAGGCCGATGGCCTGGCCGGAGGCAAAGGGGTGATCGTTGCCCGCGATCTCACCGAAGCCCATCATGCTTTATCCCTGATCATGAAGGAGAAGGCTTTCGGCCAGGCGGGTGACAAGATAGTAATCGAGCGCTTCCTGCGCGGCGAAGAGGCCTCATTCATGGTCTTGACCGACGGACGCTATATCATACCGCTGGCGATGGCGCGCGATTACAAGCGGGCCCACGACGGCGACGAGGGACCGAATACCGGAGGGATGGGCGCTTTTTCCTCCGATGATATACTGCATGTCTCGGTCATGGACTATATCCTCGAGAGGATAGTCTATCCCACGATTCGCGGCATGGCGCGCGAGGGGCGGCCCTATCGGGGAGTGCTTTATGTCGGCTTGATGCTGACCGCACAGGGTCCCAAGGTGCTCGAGTTCAACTGCCGTCTCGGCGACCCGGAGGCCCAGGCCATGCTCGTGCGCATGCAGAGCGATATCGTTCCATTATTGGATGGAACGATAGACCAGTACCTGGATAAACTGGCTATAGAATGGTCCCCTGAGCCGGCTGTTTGCGTGGTGCTCGCCTCGGGCGGATATCCGGGCAAGTACAAAACCGACTATCAGATAAGCGGAGTCGAGGATGCCGAGGCCATGAAGGGGGTAGTGGTGTTTCATGCCGGTACCAGGCGTCAAAACGGCAGCTTATACACCTCGGGGGGAAGGGTGCTCGGGGTTACGGCGCGCGCCCCCACTTTGCCCGATGCCGTTTCCCTGGCCTATCAGGCGGCGGGCAAAATACACTTTGAAAAGATGCACTACAGGCGAGATATAGGGGCCGGCGCGGGCCGGCGCTAGCCTGAATTATTACTATGCCAGATCCGACCATTACCATAATTATCGGAAGCGACAGCGACTTCGAGACCATGAAGGAAGCGCTGCCGCTGCTCGGGGAATTCGGCGTCGCTTACGAGGTCGAAGTAGCCTCGGCGCATCGTTCGCCCGAACGGCTCAGGACATATTTGAGCGATGCGCGCCGGCGCGGCATCAAGGTTATCATTGCCGGGGCGGGCATGGCGGCCCATCTTGCCGGCGTGGCCGCGGCCGAGACCACCCTACCGGTTATCGGCGTCCCCATTGACTCCCCTCCGCTCAATGGCCTCGACGCGCTCCTCTCTACCGTGCAGATGCCCCCCGGCGTGCCGGTGGCCACTATGGCCATCGGCCGCAGCGGAGCACACAATGCGGCCCTTTTCGCCGTCCGGATACTGGCCCTCTCGGATCCCATCCTGGCGGAAAAGCTGGTAAAATTTAAGGAAAAGCTGGCGGCCGAAGTCGCGGCTAAATCCGAGAGGCTTAAAACGAAAATCAGCGGGTAGCGCCAATGAAGTTTTTTATCGCGACCCTCGGGTGCCGCGCCAATCAGGCTGATTCCGCGGTAATCCGCGAGAGGTTGCTCGGGCATTCGCTCGAAGAGGCAGGCTGGCACGGCGATGCCGACCTGGTGATCATCAATTCCTGTACGGTGACGCACCAGGCCGACCGGGAACTGCGCCACCTGGTGCGCCGTTTTCATCGCGAGAACCCGGCGGCGCAATTGATCGTGACCGGCTGCTATGCACAGCGCAGCCCGGAGGAACTGGCCGGACTCGAGGGCGTCAATTGCGTGATCGACAACAGCAACAAGGGACGCATTGCCGAGATCGTCATATCGGAGCTTGAAAGCCGGCAAGACGGGACCTATTGCGCCGGCGCTCGCGTCTACCATGATGATATCAGGGAGCAGCGCACGCTCGATCTCGCTTCATTCATGGAGACCGGCGGCAAGACCCGGCCGTTCATCAAAATCCAGGATGGGTGCGACGCCCACTGCTCCTACTGCATTATTCCGGCGGTGCGGGGCCGCGGCCGTTCGGCGTCGCCCGATATGGTCGTGGCGCGCATCAAGGAGCTGGTTGCCGCCGGGTTTAAAGAGGTGGTGTTGACCGGCATCCATCTTGGGACCTACGGCCAGAAGCTTGTCGAGCGCACCACACTGGCCGCCCTGATTCGGAGAATTCTCGATGAGACCGACCTGCCGCGGCTGCGCATCGGCTCGGTGGAACCGATGCGTTTCCCGCGCGAGCTGATCGCCATCGCTGCCGAGACCGACCGCATCGCCCGCCATTTCCACCTGCCGCTGCAGAGCGGCTCCGACCGTATACTCCGCCTCATGCAACGCGCCTATACCGGAGAGCGATACCTTTGGATTATAGGCGAAATAAGGGAGCGGCTCCCCGATGCAGCCATCGGGGCCGATGTGATCGTCGGCTTCCCGGGAGAGACAGAAGCAGACCACCGGCTGACCTGCGAATTAGTAGAAAGCTCGCCGCTCACCTACCTTCATGTTTTTACTTATTCCCGGCGCGAGGGAACACCCGCTGCTTCCCTGCCTGACCAGGTGGATGGGAGCACGGCGCGGCGGCGGAGCGAGGAGTTGCGCCGCCTATCGCAGGCGAAGGATTTCAGCTTCAGGTCTTCGTTTCAGGGGCGAACCCTGTCGGTACTTACCCTGAGCGAAGGTGGAGACGATAAGTATATTTCCGCTCTCAGCAGCAATTATTTCAAGGTGCGGCTTCCGAATGTCGACCTTGAGCCCAACTGCCTGTTAAAAGCGCGCGCGGTGGCGGTGGGAGATAAAGATATTTTAGCGCAACCGCTATACGGCGAGACCACAGGCGAGAGGATTTGAAGGATTAAGCCCTGCGGCGTCATTTTCTGATCGATAGAGCTATCCAGGAAATCGCATGGCCAGGCGCCCGGTAAGCTCCGAATGCCCAACGGTTCTGAATTGGGAGAACAAATCGCTCTGCTCCAACCTTGGGCGCTTGGTTCGAGAATGGACCCCTTTGAAACAAACTGAACAGCAACCAGCGCTCCGTCACATCTGATTATGAATAGTTGAAAGATGGCGGTATCCTGCGATGCGCGTATCAAACTTAAGCGGCTCTACCCTTCGATTCACCTGTGACGGAGCACTGGTCAGTGAACTGCTTCCAAGAGAAGGGCTATGAATTTGGATGAATACCAGAAAATGTACGAGCTGGAGGATTACTACTGGTGGTTTGTTGCCAGAAGGAAATTATGCCTGCAGATGATTGAGGAGTTTATGAGAAGCCACGAGGGTCGAAACAAAAAAATGGTCATCTTAGATGCAGGCTGTGGGACGGGAGCCATGCTGCTCGAACTGCAAAAGTTGGGCCAGGTTTTTGGGGTCGATGGATCTCCTGAGGCCATCGAGTTTTGCCGGAGGAAGGGGCTGGTAAACCTCTACAACTACAACCTTACTAACCTCGAAGGATTTCCTGGCGAGCGCTTCGATGTTATTATCGCGCTGGACGTCCTGGAGCATATAGAGGACGACATATCGGCGCTAAAGGAACTCCACCGGGTATGCGCCCATGGAGGAGGCCTCATAATCACGGTGCCGGCATATGGTTTTTTGTGGAGCGAGCACGACGAAGCCTTAGATCACAAGAGAAGGTACGCTGCTCCGGAATTGCGCAACAAACTCCATCGGGCTGGATTCAAGATTCAAAAGATCAGCTATGTCATAACCATCTTATTTTTTCCTATATTTCTGTTCAGGTTTTGGCAGAGCTTGACGAAAAACTCTCTGCGACCCAGCACCAAGCATATAATCCTGCCACAATTTTTGAACAACCTGCTGATATGGTTGCTTGACCTGGAAAAATTTGTGCTCAAATTTATGAATCTACCTTTCGGCGTCTCCATTGTTTGTATTGCTAGGAAAACTTGACTTGGGACGGCGCCTGGCGCCTGAAGAGTTTTTAAACGGTGGGAGATCTATCGACGGAAGTTATGAAAAGGGGTGAGATTTAGCGGAACGGTGTGGATCGATTCGCGCAAATCGGCCCATCAGCATTTCTGCGTTTTATAGTAATTTTAAATTGGCTGTACGGTTCAAGCTTTCGCCCCGCTGGGGCACGAACCCGAATCGGCCTTCCTCCGACCCGGGGCTTGCGCCACTAGTTTCTACCCAAGTAATGTAGCGGCGGCCTGGAGGCCGCCAGGTGTACGACGCCATTAGCGTGTACCACCCTGGCGAGCTGTAGGGGCGCAGTACACTGCGCCCCAGCCGCTACGATTCAGATGTGGACAAGCCTCTGCCAATGGTGGCAACCGTACAGGCAATTCAAAATTGCTATAATATACCTTTGGCTCGCTCTCAAGCTGCCATAACCACGAAGAGAAAAGGCTAACCCGCTCTAACGTTTTGATCCTATCTTCTGTGATGCGGGCACATAAACGAAAAACCCTCCATTAGCCATGCCTGCCAAATCATATCGACTATTGATGGCATCGAGGATCTCGGCTGGCCAGTGCGGAATGCCCTGCCAGGAATGCGGATGATCGAGCGGTGCGGTCAGCACGATAAGCGAAAATTCCTGGCGCCTGATTTTCGAGGTTAGACCCTGAGGACTCCATTTGCCCTGCCGCGCGAGAAGCGAAAAGAAATAGGGATCCGCTATCACGACTTTCTTGCCGGAGCGAATGGCGATATTAGGATAATCAGTAAGTAAATCTCCAGAAGATCGGCTGACGATATACACTATATCATTGATATCCCGGGCCTCCAGATACCAATACTTGGAATAGGCCCGCCCGACCAGCGCAGCCACTACGCCCACGGTCAGGATTATCGCCGATGCCCACATTTTCGCGCTGTATCGGCCATAGCTTATGGCCCCCTTGCTAAATAAATCGTGCAGGGCAAGGCTTGCCAGGACAGACATTACAGCCACCGCCTCGCTATAATAGTTGGTGTTGGAACCTATCTTCGCAGTAGACGCCGCCGCGGCGATAAAGCTGATGAAAAGGCATATCAAGATCAGCCTGATCGAGGAGCGGGAGCGAGCCTGCTTGGAAAAAACCGACGGAACGGCGAGCAGAACGACCAACGCATTGAGCGACCAAGCCTCGACCGCAACTCGATAGATCAGATCCAGTCTGAACGGGACGGCGTTGGCGGAAATTACGTTCAGAAAGAAAAGGCCATCTGTGCCCCGATCGATAATCATGAAGGTCGCCGCCAGCAAACCTGACCAGATCACCATGAACCGCACTGCCTGAAGGAAGCGCCGCTCCCATAGCAGATGCAGGGCGACTGATAGCGGAGCGGCCATGGCCGTTTGTTTAGTTAAGGCTGCTGAGACGAAAAGGAGTGCGGCGACCAGATGCAAGAGGTCCCTTTGGCCGGCGTTTAAGTAAACCAATATGCCGAGAAGCGAAAGGAAGATGGCGAGCATATCGGGGCGCGACACGAACCCCCATGGGATCAACAACGGGCTTGACAGGAAAATTCCCGCGGCGATCAAGGAAGCGCTGATGCTCGAACCCGATTTCCGGCTTATCAGATAAATGAGGCACAGGATGCCCAGCGTCGCGCAAAGCGTGATCAGGCGTGCGAACACATAGGTGCCCGAAACCGTCAATCCCAGCCAATTGGCCCCGAGCCCAACCGCCAGATAGTAAACTGGGGTATATGGAGTAACGGCGTAGGGTTCGCTCCGCCAATCCCGGTAGAGGGCCTCCCCGCTCGCTGCAGATATAGCTTTATAGATAACGGCGCTTTCGGGATAACCCAGGTCGGAAGGCCAGGTGAGCAAGAGCGCCTCGCCGGCAAACAGCAAGCAGCATGTTAACAGTATAGCTCCGACGATCAGCTTGTTCGGCATGATCGTTCGATGGTTCTCGCCATCCGCGATAGCCCGGCTCAGTGCGGTTATTACCCCAACAGGATGACCTGGGCCACAGCGTATTCGTCCGAATGTGAGAGGGAAACCTCAGTCCCGGTCGCTCCCCGCTCGCGCGCCAGCTCCAGCGCCCGGCCGTGGAGCGCCAGGCGCGGCCTACCCGATGCCTCTTTCACCACTTCGACGTCGCGCCAGGCAACGCCCTGAGCCCAACCCGTGCCCAGGGCCTTGAAAGCTGCCTCTTTGGCGGCAAAGCGCGCAGCGTAATGTTGGTACTTGTGCCGCTTCGACTCGCAGTAGTTAATCTCGGCCTCGGTGTAGATGCGGCGTAAAAAGCGCTCGCCGCTCCGCTCCACCGAAGCTTTGATCCGCTTGATCTCGACCAGGTCAATACCGATCCCTATAACCATGATATAATTTCGCCGATGAGCCGCTTTTCGGTCAACCGGTCTAACGGTATCGTTTATATCACCTTTCCGCAGATAGAGGAGTCTGGTCCCTTCACCCACGCCTTCAGCACCAGGATCGGCGGCTCAAGCCCATTCCCCTCGTCGGCCCTCAACCTGAGCTTCATCCGCGAGGACCGGCCCGAAAATCTGGAGAGCAACTTGAACATTTTTCTCGGCGCCATCGGCTGGCGTCGGGAACGCCTGATCACCCTGCGCCAGCGTCATTCCGATCGAGTCCATATCATAAACCAGACCAGCTTGAGTTCAAAGAAGAAGCTGGAGGGTGACGGATTGATCACCAATTGCCCTGGCGTCTTGCTCGGCATAGAGGTGGCCGACTGCTACCCGATAATTGTCATCGACCCGCGCCGGAAAGCGGCGGCTAATTTTCACGCCGGATGGCGCTCGACCGCCGCGCGCATTGCTGAAAAAGGTATAAGGCTGCTCTCGTACACATACGGCTGCAACCCCGCCGATTTGCTGGCCGCAATCGGCCCGGGCATCGGGGCCTGCTGCTTCGAGGTCGGAGCCGAGGTGGTCGAGGTCTTCGCAAGGGAATTCAGCTATGCCGGCGAGCTTATCGCGCCGGCTGCCGGCGGAAAGGCTAGAATAGATCTGCTTGAGGCCAACCGCCGGCAGCTTCTCGACGCCGGCATGGCGCCGGAAAAGGTGCTGAGCCTGGGGCTCTGCACCGCCTGCCGGACCGACCTCTTCTTCTCTCATCGCGCCGAGCGCGGCCGCACCGGCCGGATGCTCGCCGTAGTCGGAATCCAGCACAGATGATGATTTGCGGCTTATATAATGCCAGCGCGTCTTCGCTACGGCGCCGCTGAAAGGTTAATCTCAAATATCAACACTTCTAGATCGGGCGTGTTGTAAAGCGGCCTCAACAGCCCGGGATATCTTAATTTGATAGCCTGGAGGCGCCCGGTCATTAAGGGTTCGATCCTGGGTATGTGGATCAAATAGTTGATGCGAAAGGCCCTAATTATTTCAACGACTTCGTCGGCGCTGCTTATGCTGGCCGCCGAATGCTCGGGCGCGTAAAAAGCCTCGATGGGATCGACCACGAAACTACGAATCGCCTTCCTTTCGGTATAAAGGTAGTACATCGGATCATGAACCGTCCCAATGATCGCCTCCTTAGGGGTGGCTTCCATTAATTTCCTAAATATAAACTGGGTATCGGCCCACGTCGATCCCGGCGAAGCGACGGGAGGCGGCAAATGAAATCCCCAGGCCAGCGTCTGCCTGACCATGGCCAAATCCAGCACCAGGTTGAAAATAAAACAAGCTGCGATAAAGGCGCCAAGAGCAGATCGCACCGGATATGGCTTGCTGCTCCGACGCTGCCAAGCTAGCTCGAATACCAGGTTGAAAATGCCGTTTGCCATCCTCAAAAAGTATAGAATTATGAACGGGGCGAGGGGAACGATGAATCGCGTCGGAGGCCAGGGCCAGACCAGGACCAGCAGCAGGTAGATCGCGACGTAAATATCCATCAGCCTGAAAACGTAGCCGCGGCGCCTTATCCAGAGGGCCAAAGCTACGGCTAAAATGCCGAGCGCCGACAGCACAGCCAAACCTGCGGTCGCCGAGTCAATTTTAATGCCCATCAGGGGAAGGGGCGCGAAGACAACGTGCGGCACCAAAAAGCTGGTCGCCCCCGCCGCCGCATAGACCAGGTTTTTAATGAAAACGGTGGCGACGGTGGCCGGGGCATACCCGTTAGTGTGATCTGAAAGCCAGGCCGTGTAACTGGTATAGTAGACTTCCGACTCAAACCTCACCCGATCTCGATGGTGCACTCCGTTGTCAAAGTTGAGCTTGGCCCAGACCATCCACGGAATGGCTAACGTCATGGCCACCGCGAAAAATAACGCCGCGTGCTTCCAACGCCGCTTGCAGGCCAGATAAGCTGAAACTGCAAAGATCAGGGCAAGGGCGATCGAACGCATCAAATACGTCATGCCGGCGACGATTGCGCCGGCTAAAAAGAGGAGCATGGCCCTCCGGTTCCTGCCTGTGTTCACGCTCTGCTCCGCGCTTTCGACCAGGTACAGGACCAGCACCGACAAAAATGCATAGGGCATTTCCGTCAATATCATGCCGGAAAGCCAAACCACCCATGGGCTGAGCGCCGTCAGCGCCGTAATGGCCAGCGCGAGCTTCCAGGTGGCGTAACCGAACCGAGTCAAATAGCGGTATGAAAAGAGGACGAAAAGCAAAGTAGACAGCACCGATAACAACTTCATGGGCAGGAGATTGTCGGGAAAATTCGGATACACCCTCCAGATGAGGGAGAGCATAAAGGGATAGAGGATCGGATACTTGGTCTGGGGCAGCGGCTCGGGGAGGCTGATTATCTTGTAGCCCTGCCCGGTGGCCAAGGCCTTGGCGGTCACCACGTATATCCCGTCGTCGTGATAGGTTCCAACAACGCGCGGGCTCATGTTGGCCAGATAAAGGGCAAGGGATACGATAATCACCGCAACTAAAATCAAAAAGCTCCAGCGCTTTTCACCCGATGGTTTCATCACTCTACGCCGCAACTTGAATTAATTCTCATGAGTTCTCCTCTCACCCCGCGCTCGAATAAGAATTACGTTGTTACTGGATCTCCCATAGATGAAATACCTCGTCATTTTTGATCAGCCTGCCGTAGCTCTCCAGGAATCGCCTGAATCTTAGCAGACTCTGCTCGTCGGAAAAGGGCATGAAGTCTCTGTTCAGCAGAATCGGATGGCAGTAAAGCAGATGAGTTATCCCCAACTCCTTGAACCGCTGCCGCACCTCTTCCGGAGCCCTGGCCTGGTTTACGATTCGACCCAAAGTATGGTCCTCGAAAATGAAGTCGGCGTAGTAGTCCCGCTCTAAATAGTAGGTGAAATTTCCAGTATCGACCAGGAATATCTTGCTCTCCCGCGGCAAGTTTTTATTGATGAACTCATACAGCTCGTAGTAATCCAGGCGCTTTGCCAGGTAATCGCGCCGGCTTTCCAAGCCCGCGACGTATGACAAAGGGTTATAGCTTGAAAAGTAATAGGCTATGGTCAGGAGGTTGGCCAGCAAGGCCAGGACAACCACCGACAAGAGGAACCGGCGCAGCCGGGCAGGCCCTCCCGATTCCGCGTGCCGCGCGGCGGTCAAGCTTTCTACCGCCCAGGCGCCGGCCAGGCTGAGGGACGGAAGAAGCGGGACCAGGAACCTCGCCTGCTGAGATGAGAAGGCCCAGAAGGCGAAGTACAGGGCGCCGAAATAGATGATTATCCTGACCTCTTTCGCCAGCCGGCCGCGCAACAGGAAAAAGGCGGGCAGGATCATGAGAAAGACCGGGCCTATGATGCCGTCGAAGAATCTCGGCGCCACGAATTTCGCATTAACCGTCAAGTTCCAAGGGAGCAGGAGATAATCTCCCACGGATTTCTCCGGACCGCCATAGCGTCCCAGCATGGCGAGATAGTTTCGCGCCCTCTCGGCATCCCATCCGGCAACCTCGCGCGTCGGGATGATGTCGAGGAAGAATGGAAAGAATGGATTCCCAGTGTAATAGATATTTTTGATGTACCAGGGGCTCGGGACCAACAGACACAATATGACCGGAAGCAAAATATTTTTCAGCGTCTCGCCCGCGCTGCGTTCTCCCGGCCGCGCCGCCTCCCTGATCGCCAGCCCGAGCAGAAAGACCGGTACCATGTATAACGCTGTGAACTTGGTCCCCAGGGCGAAACCAAGGCTCAAGCCGGAAACCGCCGGCCAGATACGGCGCGGCGAGCGGTACGATTCTATATAGGCAAAGAGGGCCATGGTTAAAAAGAACGCCAGGGCCAGGTCAACATAGGCGGTCCAGGCCGATATGTACCAGACCGTGGGGACAGTACAGAAAAAGGCAGAGGCGAGGAGTGCGGATCGCCTCTCGAGCCGAATCTGCTTTGCATAGCGATAGACTGCTATTACGATCAGGACGCCGAAAAGATAGTGGACCAGCTTCGCCAGCACGTCGTCCTTGAGGAGCATGGCCAGCGTGTAGAGCATTTCGTTCGCCATAGGGAAATAGGTGTAGATATTGTGCGGTATCTCGACGATGCGGTGATGGGCGATGTAGGTTTTCGGCGCGGTCAGGTGGTAGACCATGTCATCGCCCAGGAAGGGCGGAGCCAGCGCTCCCAGCAGACCCATCAGCAAGGCCAGCGCTGAAATGAGCACCAGCATGGCTTCGGGCCCGGAAAGATTCAGGCATCCCGCGCCCAGCGCCGCTCGAAGGCCTCGCCATAAATTCCTCGCCTCTCTCAGGCCGAGCAGGCTGCCCAGGATCAAAATGACATAGGCCGTTGCCGGATAGAAGAGCCCAGCCGCTCCGAGGATAAAAATTATCAGCGAGAGCGTCCCGAAGCCGAAGGCCGCGGAAATCAGCGGTATGCGCTTCTTGACCTCGCCCGCTTCATTGCGCGCTAACAGTTGAAGAACGGCATTACCCAGAGCATGGGCTATGAGAAGAAAAAGGAGCAAAAAGAAGAGGTGGGAGAGGTTGTCAGATAGCCGCGCGGCAACTCCCCTCAGCTCATCTCGCCTGACCAGAAAAACAGAGAGGACGAAGAGCCCCCAGCAGGCGAGTAGAGCCGATGCCAGCCAGCCGGTCTTGGACGCGCTGCGCATGGGGTAAGCTTCAGCATACCAAAAAAAGAGGAGCGGCGGGTAACCGCCGCTCCTCCGCTCTCAGGGCCTTTAGTGGTGTTAACTGCGCCGGGGGTAAAACTAAACCTACTGCTTGCCGACCGGGTCGCCAGCCTGCAGGGGCGAGGGCGGCGTACCCTGGTACCTGACCACGCCGTCTGCCGCAACGCCAAAATCTATATCGGCATACGGTGCAACATGGGTCGCTGTAACTCCAAAACCGTTGGGAAAGTTTGTGCCATCGGTGCCCGGAGTAGCTCCTGTTATGGTCGCATTGGTATCGCTATAGGTGTGGCCATTAACACGAGCGTTCACAGCAAAGCGACTATCAAGGTAATTCGTGGAAACCAGATTGGCAAGCGTTCCAAACTGTTGATTGTTGCGTGAGGCATAGGTGAATTCGGCAGAGGATATACTCCGCAAGTTAGCCACGGCCGCCGACTCGTTGGCCGATTTGCGGGCCTGAAGCAGCGATGGCACCGCGATGGCAGAGATGATGATGATGATCGCAACCACGATCAAAAGCTCGATTAGCGAGAAACCTTTTACATTTCTCATTCCGTCTTCCCTCCTGTCTGCCTGAGGGCGCTCTTTAGAGCATCCTCAACAGTGATTGAACCCTAACCCCGTGCCGGAGAACACGCTTGCAGGGCGAAGCATTTAGCTGCCTCTTGCCCCCCTCACACAGCAAGAAGCAGCCGTTTTAACTAAACGCACGGAGTTAGGGTTCGGCTGAATCGATTTGCTCTCTGGCTGCCGAATCCATCGACTCGGCTCAGCCCTAACTGCTGTCCTTTATATAAGCAATTGCCGTGCCAGGAGCGCGCCGGGCACCCGTCAACTCGGGCCTGTGCCATAACTCTTCTCCGTCATTGCCTTTTCTGTGCCAAATCTGGACAGACCGCCAGGACGCAGCGCCTGCTCCAATGCGCCTCTTTTGACAAATTCCGTCAAGGGGAATGACAAAAAATTGCAGGAGCTAGAAGTTAGAAGCTAGGAGCTAGAATATTAATCTCGATGAAGCTACAGGCCTGGTGGTGTGGCAATAGGTGAAAGGTAAAGAGGGATGGCTTATTTTATCCCTTACTTTCGCTCCCTACGCCTGCTAATACATGTATTTATTCTAGCTTCTAACTCCTAGCTTCTAGCTCCTCCTTCTAGCTCCTGGCTCCTTCTCAGGTTGTGTATTTTCAATTTATGGCGGAGGGAGCGGTAGGAGAGCCTCAGCAGCTTCGCCGCCTCGACCTGATTCCAGCTCGAGCGCTGGAGCGCCTGGAGCAGGAAGCGGCGCTCCTGCTCGCGCAGATAGGATTCCAAGTCGATGCCGTTGGCCGGCAGCGTTCGCTCGTCCGCCCGCTGCTCCCTGATGCCGCGCACCTGTTCCGGCAGCCTCTCGGGCTGCACCTCGCTCGTGATCTCGAGCGTAACTGCTCTTTCTATCACATTTTCCAGTTCTCGCACATTGCCCGGCCAGTCATATGTTTCTATATATCTGAACGCCTCGTCCGAGACCCGGGTGATCCCCTTGCCCAGCTTCTGCGAATACTTCTGGAGGAAATGATTGACCAGAAGCGGCAGGTCCTCGCGCCGCTCGCGCAGCGGCGGCACGCGGATCGGTATCACCGCCAGGCGATAGTAAAGGTCCTCGCGAAAGCCCCCGCTCTCCAGGGCCTGTTTGAGGTCGCGGTTTGTGGCGGCCACGATCCTGACGTCGATCGGGATCTCCTCGGTCGATCCGAGCCGCCTGAATTTCTTCTCCTGGAGCACGCGCAGCAGCTTTACCTGGATCTGCGGGGTCATCTCGCCGATCTCATCGAGGAAGAGGGTCCCGCGGTCGGCCACCTCGAACAGCCCCTTTTTGTTCGAGTCGGCGCCGGTGAAGGCCCCTTTCACGTAGCCGAAAAGCTCCGATTCCAGCAGGGTCTCGGGGAAGGCCGAGCAGTTGATCGAGACAAAAGGCTTGTCGCGGCGCGGGCTGGCCTGATGGATGGCGCGCGCCACCAGCTCCTTGCCGGTCCCCGACTCCCCCTCGATCAACACCGTGCTGTCCGTTGCCGCAATCGTCCCTATCAGCTTATAGATCTCCACCATGCGCGGGCTGCGCCCGATCAGGGTATTCTCTTTGATTATTTCCCGTTTCAGCAGGGCCAGCTCCTGCTTGAGGCTCTTCTTCTCGAGGGCATGTTTTATGATGTTCTTCAGCTCGTCGAGGTTAAAAGGCTTCGTTATGTAGTCGTAAGCCCCATGCTGCAATGCCTCTATCGCCGTTTCCGAGGAGGCATAAGCGGTGATCAATATAAATATGGTCTCGGGCGAGAGCCGCTTGCACTCTTTAAGCACCTCAACGCCGGTCATATCCGGCATCATGATATCGCACACCACCAGATCGACGATGGTCCGGTTGAGGATATCCAGGGCGGCGCGCCCGCTGTTGGCGGTGAGGACGCCGTAGCGCTCCCGCTTGAAGGCTATCTCGAGCCACTCGGTCATGCTCTCTTCGTCGTCGGCGATAAGTATCTTGTACATGGGCCTTCGATGCAGGAGCCAGGATATTGAGGGAGAGCAAGAGGATCTCTCCCTCTCGCTCTTGCTCTCCCTCTTGCTCTTGTTCCCCTCTTGCTTCCGGCTCCTCGTTTGGTAATTTCGCTGGTCATTATAATGGAATTGCGCGCCAAATCAACCCCTCGATACCGCTGGCAGCTCGACGGTAACGGTGGTTCCGACCCCCTTTTTGCTGCGGACCTGGATCCTGCCTTTATGGGCGTCGATGATTTGATAGACAATGGCCATGCCCAGCCCCACCCCTTCCTGGAAGCGGCTGAAGAAGGGCTCGAAGATGTTATCGATCTCTTCCTGGCTCATGCCGATGCCGGTATCAGTGAAGGAGACCCTCACCTGGTTCCGCCCGACTCTCCTGGCTTCGATCGAGAACAGGCCGCCGTCGGGCATCGCCTTCAGCGCGTTGCTCGCCAGGTTCCAGAACACCTGTTTCAAGCGGTCGCGGTCCCCCTCGATGGTGCAGCCATTTTCAGCCGTTAACTCTATACGGTGGGCCGGTTTGACTATCGGGGTATGCTTGACCAGCTCGACGGTTTCGGCCAGAAGGTCGCTGACCTGTATCTCAACCGCGTTCAAGCGGGTCGGCCGCGCATAGGTGAGGAAGTCCTCGATGATTTTGTTAAGCCGATCGGACTCGCGCAGCACGATCCTCATCAGCCGGGCCTGCTCGCCGCGCAGCTTCAGTTCCGAGCCGAGGAGCTGGATCGAGCCGCGGATCGAGGCGAGCGGGTTGCGCAGTTCGTGGGCGATCCCGGCCGCCATCTTTCCGAGCGCCGCCATCTTCTCTTTGAGCTGGATCTCCTCCTCCAGCCGCTTGATATCGGTCAGATCCTGGAAGGAGATGATATGGCCGATCTGTTCGCCGCTGTGGGTGATGAGGGGCGAGACGCTGAAGCCGAGGTAGATCTCGGCGGCGGACTGGGTGCGCGCCCACCGATCGCTGCGCACCGCCCGGCGCTCGCGCGTGAAATCGGTCTGCCTGATGCGGCGCCAGAACTCCTCGCCGATGATTTCGGTGACATGAATGCCCGCGAGGCCGCGCTTATAGCCCATGATCTCGGCGGCGGCGGCATTGGCTGTGGTGATCTTTCCGGCGAGATCCGTGGTGAGCAGACCGGTCCTTATGCAGTTAACGATGTTGTCGTTGAGCGCCTGAAGGTTGGCGCGCGAGATCTTCTCGGCCTCCAGCTCGCTGCGCGCCGTCTTCAGACGGGCGGAAAGAGACACGCCCAGGTAAGCCACCGAGATAAACCCGAGCAGGTTGAGGGCGATCTTTGGACCGATGACCTCAAGGCCGGCATCCTTGAAAGGCGAGGGGACCATGCCGAGCCTGGCCAGACCGACCAAGGCAAAGTAACCGATTACGCTCAGCACGGTGGCCGCGATACCGTCGTGCCGCCCGCGCAGCATGCTGGCGTAGACGATGATCAGAAGATAGAGCGAGGTGAACAGGCTGTCGATAACCCCGGTGGCGGCGACAAGAAAAGAGACAAGCGCGATATCCAGGGCCAGGCCCAGGTAGAATACCGCGGCTTGCTGCTCCGAGTACCTGAGCAGCAAGGTGAACAGGAGCGAGGCGCCCGACACAGCGAGCAGCAGCAACCAGATATAACTGAAGTGTGGAGCGAGCAGCCCGGTGCCGGCCGCAAGGACTAGCAGGGCAGTGACTATGCCCAGCCTGATTACTACCAGAAGTAACAGCTTATTCCTGGGCTCCATAGCGCAGCCTGCCTTCTACATGCCGCCGGAGGCCAGCTTGGCAACGAGCGAGAAGAGCGGAAGGTACATGGATATGACGATGCCGCCGACCACCACGCCGAGGAAAACGATGATTACCGGCTCGAGGATAGTCATGAGGTTGGCCATAGTCGAATCGACCTCCTCTTCGAAGTAGTCGGCGATCTTGGTCAGCATGGCATCCAGCTCGCCCGTTTGTTCCCCCACGCTGATCATCTGCACGACCATCGGGGAGAAAACCCCAGATGCGGCGAGCGGGTCGGAGAGAGTCCTCCCCTCCTCGATGGAGCGGCGCGTGCGCACGATGGCGTTCCTGATCACGCTATTTCCCGCGGCCCGGGCCGTAATCTCAAGCCCCTCGGTTATCGCGATGCCGCTGGTCAGGAGCGTGGCCAGGGTGCGGGCGAAGCGCGCGGTGGCGATCTTCTTGAACACCTCGCCGAGAATGGGAATTTTCAACACCAGGGCATCGATCGTTTTCCTGCCCCGTTCGCTCCCGTAGTAGGCACGGAAGCCGAGTGCGACCAGAGCCATGCCCGCAAATATAAATAATATATAGTCTGCCACAAAATCGCTGATCCCGATCACAATGCGCGTCGGCAGCGGCAGCTGAGCCCCCAGTCCCTCGAACAGCCCCTTGAATACCGGCACGGCCTTCCACATCAAGAGCAGCACTACCAGAAAAGCCACGCTGAGCACGGCGGCCGGGTAGATCGAAGCCGATTTCAGAGCGCGCTTCAGCTTGACCACCTTGTCCAGGTAGGTGGAAAGCCTTTGAAGGATAATGTCGAGTGCACCGGAGGTCTCTCCGGCGGCCACCATGCTGGTGAAGAGCTGGTCGAATACCTTGGGGTGCTTTTGCATAGCATCTGCCAGGCTCGCGCCCCCCTCGACGTCACTGCGCACCTGCTGGAGCACGGTCTTGAAGGCCTTGTTTTCCTTCTGCTCGGCTATGATGTCCAGGCACTGCACGATGGGTAGCCCGGCCTCGATCATCACGGCAAGCTGCCTGGCGAAGATGGCTATCTCCTTGTCCTTAACCTTCTTGCGCCTGAGCAGCGGCAGCTCCAGCTCTTTTCCCTTCTCCCTTATGGAAACCGCCACCACCTGCTCGCGGCGCAGGGCCATAGCCAGCGCTTCCTTCGAAACGGCGAAGCGCTCGCCGGTGATCGTGCGGTTGTCCCGACTCCTTCCTCTATAGACGTATACGGGCATGGCATCTATCTCCTGGCCACCGCGCTGCGATTGATCAGGTCTCGCAGCTCGTCCGGATTCGGCGACCGGGCCAGGCAGTCGTCCAGCGACACCTGCCTGCTCAGGTACAGTTGTGCCAGCGACTGATTGAAAGTCATCATACCGAATTTTTCCTGGCCGGTCTGCATGGCCGAATAGATCTGATGTATCTTGTCCTCGCGTATCAGGTTGCGAACTGCGGCGTTGGGGATCAGGATCTCGAGCGCCAGGGCGCGCCCGGAGCCGGAGGCGCGCGGCAGCAGGTTCTGGCAAATAATACCCTCGAGCACCAGCGAAAGCTGGGTCCTGATCTGAGCCTGCTGGTGTGCCGGGAAAACATCGATGACCCTGTTTATAGTGGAATAAGCGGTGTTGGTATGCAGCGTGGCGAAGGTCAAATGGCCGGTCTCTGCGATGCGCAGCGCCGCCTCGACCGTTTCCAGATCTCGCATCTCGCCTATCAACACTACGTCCGGGTCCTCGCGCAGCACCACCCTCAGAGCCGAGGCGAAGGACCTGGTATCGCTGTGCACCTCGCGCTGATTGACCAGGCAGTTCTTGTGGCTGTGCAGGAACTCGATCGGGTCCTCTATCGTCACAATGTGCTCGTGCCGCTCGCGGTTGATCTTATCGACCATCGCGGCGAGCGTGGTCGATTTACCGCTGCCGGTCGGCCCGGTTACCAGCACCAGCCCGCGCGGCTTCTCGCACAGCTTCTCGACCACGGGCGGCAGGCCGAGCTGTTCGAAGCTGCGGATCTCGAAAGGTATCAGCCGGAAGACGGCGGCGACCGAGCCGCGCTGCGTGAAGACGTTGGCGCGGAAGCGGGCCAGCCCCTTTACCCCGAAGGAAAAATCTATCTCCAGCTCCTCCTCGAAGCGGTGCTTTTGCTGGTCGGTCATGATGCTGTAGGCCAGCCGCTTGGACTCGGCCGGAGTCAGAGGCGGAAGGTCAAGCGGGCGCAGCTTGCCGTCGATCCTGATCTGCGGCGGCGAGTTTATGGTAAGGTGAAGATCCGAGCCGTTGTACTCCTTCAGCTTTTGCAGCAGCTCGACCAGAGTAATCATTCCTCCTCCTTTGGTTTGTGGCCGGTCGTCCCACATGCCACAAGCCCAAAACCGCAAGCCTAATCACAACATCTTGACCGTCTCGCGCAAAACCTCCTCGACCGTGGTGATGCCCTGCTTGATCTTGATCAGCCCGCTCTGCCGCAAGCTTATCATCCCCTGCTCCACCCCCTTGCGCCTCAGTTCTCGGGCCGATCCCCCCATCAGCACCAACTCCTGGAGCTCCTCGGTCATTTCCATGACCTCGTAGAGGCCGATCCTTCCCCGGTACCCGGTCTCGTTGCACTTCTTGCAGCCGGAGCCACGGTAGAGCTTCAGCTCGCGCGCCTCGGCCGGCGAGAACCCTATGTCTATGAGCGACTGCTGTGGCACCTTCATCTCGACCTTGCAATCCAGGCATATCTTGCGCACCAGCCGCTGCGCGCAGACCAGGTTCAACGAGGTGGCGACCAGAAACGGCTCTATACCCATGTTGAGCAGGCGCGAGATGGTCGAGGGGGCGTCGTTGGTATGTAAAGTGGATAGCACCAGGTGCCCGGTAAGGGCCGCTTTAATCGCGATCTCGGCCGTCTCGAAATCGCGAATCTCGCCGACCAGAATGATATTCGGGTCCTGGCGCAGGAAAGAGCGCAGCGCAGCGGCGAAGCTCAAGCCGATCGATTCCTTGACCTGGACCTGGTTTATCCCCATGAAGTTGAACTCGACCGGGTCCTCCGCCGTGATGATATTAGTATCCGGAGTATTAAGCTTGTTTATCGAGGCATACAGGGTTGAGGTCTTGCCGCTGCCGGTAGGGCCCGTTACCAGCACCATCCCGTAGGGCATCGATATGGCCCGCTCGAACTTTTCCAGCGAACTCTTCTCGAAGCCCAGCTTCTCCAGGTCGAGCGGAAGGCTGCCGCGGTCGAGCACCCTGATCACCACCTTCTCGCCGAAGAGCGTGGGGAGCACCGATACGCGAAAATCGACGTCTTTATTCTGGCCGCCCAGATGGGCGCGGATCTTGATCCGCCCGTCCTGCGGCAGCCGCCGCTCCGAGATGTCGAGCTTGGCCATGATCTTCAGGCGCGAGGTGATCGCATCCTTCAGCTTGAGCGGCGGGTTCATGACGTTGTAGAGGATGCCGTCGATGCGGAAGCGCACGCGGAAGTCCTTCTCGTACGGCTCGATGTGTATGTCGCTGGCCCCCCGCTTCAGCGCGTCCGCGAAGATCAGATTGACCAGCCTGATGATCGGGGCCTCGCCCGTGGCCTGCCGCAGCTCGTCGAGATTGATCTCCAGCTCTTCGTCGGCGATTTCCAGGTCGACCCCCTCGTCCATCGAAGCGATCTCATCGTAGACCCGTTTCAGTGCCAGGTCCCGCAGCGGCCCGTAATAGCGTTCGATCGCCTGCTGGATCGAGATCTCCGAAGCGACCACCGGCTCGACGTTCAAGCCGGTAAGGAATTTGATGTCGTCGATCGCCATGACATTGGTCGGATCGGCGATAGCGATGGTAAGGGTCGATCCGACCCGGCTGAGCGGCAAGAGATGGTGTTTGGTGGCAATCTCGGCTGGAATCAAGCCGATGACCTGAGGATCAACCTCGAAATACGAGAGGTTAATGGTGGGCACCCCATACTGCCTCCCGAGGATCGAGAGGACCTCGTCCTCCGAGACATAGCCCAGTGAGATTAGCACCGATCCGAGGTGCCCGCCATACGTGCGCTGGTAATTGAGAGCAGTTTCCAGTTGCTCCTTAGTAATTAGATTCTCGCGGAGCAGCAGTTCGCCGATCTTCGCCGCCATAATGCCCAGTTAATATTGCACTTTATCGGCAGGGCGGAGGGGGACGCTCTTAGCCGTCCTAATAGTATACGAACGGCTTGTGAATTGTCAATCTCATTAACGGTGCCCGGTGCGCCAACTGGAACTTGGTAGGGTACGAAGCCATTGCGCCTTTTCGCTCCGGAGAGGCAGTGGAAATT
>FWPU01007289.1_pt1 | contig 20060 bp, 18 predicted proteins | sample 2228361 | NCBI WGS metagenome assembly FWPU01 (sample SAMEA103939777, study PRJEB20133) | metagenome
CAGCACACCCGGCAATTCCGCTTTAATCCGGCGGATGCCTTCAATCGTTTCAATAGCCGATCCAGCAAATTCAGCATCACCGGTTGCCAGCGTAAAGGTGAGTGCATCAAACACCAGATCACCGGGGCGCAAACCATGTTCCTCAACTGCGATTTGATAAATCCGCCGGGCTACTTCGAGTTTACGTTCGGCGGTCTTTGCCATGCCTTGTTCATCAATCGTCAAAACAATCACCGCCGCATTGTATTTACGCGCCAGTGCAAACACGCGGTCGGCTTTTTCTCGCCCGCCTTCCAGATGAGTTGAATTGATCAAACAGCGCCCCGGTGCAGTCTGCAATGCGGCTTCCAGCACATCCGGCTCGGTGGTGTCAATCACCAATGGAACACGAACGGCCGGCGCCAATTTTTTGATGACCTTGCGCATCGTTTCGACTTCGTCTGCGCGTTCGGTCAATGCGACGCAAACATCCAAACCATGCGCTCCTGATTCGACCTGCTCGTAAGCAATTTCCAGAATATCATCGTAACGTTCTTCCAAAATCAATTTCTTAAACTTGCGCGAGCCTTGCGTATTCAACCGTTCACCAATCAAGAAGGGGCGCGGTTCCTGCAGCATGGGTTGAGCCTGCATGGCAGAAGCGAGGCGGGGAATAAAAAATTGCGGACGCGGTGGGCGCGGTTTATGTCCGACCCTCTCAACCAGCAAACGCAAATGCTCCGGTGTTGTGCCGCAGCAGCCCCCAACCACATTGACACGGTGCTTTTCAACAAATTCTGCCAGCGCTTCGGCAAACGGCTGAGGTTCAAGGGGATAGACCGCCTGACCATCTACGTTCAGCGGCAGACCAGCATTGGGTATGCAGGAAACCGGCAGGGGGCTGATTTCTCCTAAAAAACGGATGGGTTCGCGCATATGTTCGGGGCCGGTAGAGCAATTCATCCCAATCACATCAATGGGCAGCCCTTCCAAAATTGTTTCCACGGCCGAAATGTCCGTCCCCAGCAGCATTCGTCCGGAGGTGTCCAGCGTCACCTGTGCCTGTATGGGCAGGTAATGACCCGTTTCTGCAAAGGCGCGTTGAATACCCTCAATGGCAGCCTTGACCTCCAGGATATCCTGCGAAGTTTCAATCAACAATAAATCCACTCCACCCTCGATCAATCCACGCGCCTGTTCCCGAAAGACATCTGCCAGATCCTCGAAGGTCACATCCGACAATTCCGGATCATCCATCGAAGGGAGTTTGCCGGAAGGGCCAATGGAACCGGCCACAAAACGTGGGTGATCGGGAGTGCTGTACTCATCCGCAAGCCGGCGCGCCAAAGCAGCTGCGGCACGGTTAATTTCCAGCACTTGATCTTGAAGACCGTACTCGGCAAGCGTAATCCGGTTTGAGCGAAAAGTGTCCGTTTCGATCACATCCACCCCTACCTCTAAAAATGAGCGGTGTACCCGTTCAACTGCCTGAGGGTAGGTGATGACCAGATAATCATTACATCCCATCGTTTTTTCTCCGCCAAAATGCTCGGCGGTCAGATTCATTTTTTGCAAACTGGTGCCCATTGCGCCATCAAAGACCAGCACACGCTGTTCAAGAGCATCCAGATATCGGCGGTTGGTATAGGTTCGTTGCATAACTTATCCTCCAAGATATAAAAAACCTCTCTGGACGAGAGGCACATCATTGAATCGCTCTCTCATCTTCCAGAATCATCGCATTTTGCGGATTCTGCCGGAGTTGGCACCTGCTGAGTGTTTCAGCGGTTGCCGAGGCTTCATCGGGCCGGTCCCTCCACCTCTCTGGATGAGCGCCGGGATATTCCCGGTCAATCAGTTACTCCAAATTCTACCACATTTGGCTAAAATTACAATCAATGGAGACAACCTTCTCCATCTGGCGCGCTCCATGCAACCTGTTACCAAAATCCTCCCTCGCTCATAAGTGGATAGGATATAATTTTTGGAGAGGTTGCATCGTGGAAAAACAAAATCTCCCGCCATTTATCCCATTTCTCGCTTCCGCTCTGATTTTGGCAGCAATTGGTCTGGCAGGGTTATTCCTGCTTTTCAACCTGACTTTACCAACCCTCGGGCCGCGCTGGCTGTTCTTTTTTCTGACAACGATCACTGCAAGCGGCCTGGCGCTGCCAGTGATATATTTTCTCCACTGGAGGTTTCCCAGCCCCACTCCAGTTACGCCCGGTATCATGGTACGGCAGGCAATTTGGGTTGGTTTGTATTTCGATCTTCTGGCCTGGTTTCAAATGGGGCGCTTCCTGACTCTTCCTCTGGGATTTGCGCTGGCAGCTGGCCTTTCAGCCATTGAATTTGCCATCCGGCTCGCCGAACGCAGCCGTTTTGTCGCCGGTGAAAATGAATGAACTTCGCCGTTTGCCCTCGGTTGACCGGCTTTTGCACACCCCACAAGCCGAACTGTGGATTAATGAGTACGGAAGACCCTTAACCCTCAACGCCATCCGCACCGCATTGGAGCAAATCCGGCAAGATTTCAAACCCGATCAACCCCACATCCATGAAGAGGACCTGTTCCGATTAGTTGAAACAAATCTCACCCGCTGGACACAATTGACGCTGCAGCCAGTTATTAACGCCACCGGTGTGATTCTTCATACCAATCTGGGACGCGCCCCCCTTAGCCAATCAGCACTCCGCTCCATTCAGGCATGTGCCAGCGGTTACAGCACGCTCGAATATGAGCTGACCACCGGCAAACGAGGCAAACGCGAAATTCATGCCCAATCCATCTTAACCCGTCTGACCGGAGCAGAAGATGCTTTGGTGGTCAACAACAACGCTGCTGCGGTTTTGCTGGCGCTTTCAGCCCTGGCACATCGTAAGCCGGTCATCATTTCACGCACTCAGCTGATTGAAATTGGCGGCGGTTTTCGAGTGCCAGATGTAATGAAACAATCCGGAGCAAAGTTAATTGAAATCGGCACAACCAACCGGGTTCACCTCTCCGATTATGAAATCGCTCTGCAAAACTACCCCGGCGCGTTGGTTTTACATGCTCATCATTCCAATTTCCGCCTGATTGGCTTTGCCAGTGAACCGGATCTCGCCGATATCGTCAATCTCGCGCACCGCTACCAGACAATCGCCATAGATGATCTCGGTTCAGGAGCATTGCTCGATACAGCTCTCTTTGGGCTGGAACATGAACCGACTGTTCAAGAGTCCCTGCAAGCCGGCTGTGACCTTGTTTGTTTTTCGGGTGATAAATTACTTGGCGGACCACAGGCAGGTATCCTCGTTGGTAAGACTGAATTACTTGCCAAAATCAAAAAACATCCTCTCGCCCGAGCTGTGCGGGCAGATAAACTTTGCCTTGCCGCACTCGCCGCCACTTTACTTCATTATCTAAAGGATGAAGCCCTGACTGAAATTCCAATCTGGCGGATGATTTCCCAAACTCAAGAAGAAATCCGTCGGCGGGCGCTTGACTGGCAAGCTCGGCTGGGATTTGGAGAAGTAATCAGCGGTCATTCGACTGTGGGTGGTGGTTCATTGCCCGAAGAAACTCTACCTACCAATCTGCTTGCTCTAACCGTACCCAAGGCGGAGCGCTTCCTTGCACGCCTGAGGGAAGGCACACCAGCGATCATCGCCCGAATTGAAAATGACCGCATCGTGCTTGACCCCCGAACGGTCTTGCTTAAACAAGAAGAAGAACTGCTCTCCAGATTGCAGGAACTGTTGGATTTGTACAATTAAAATCTCCCCATACCTCTCCTGAAGGATTTGCAATGAAAAATCAGATTGATACTCTCATGCAAGAAAATCAAATGGATGCCTTGTTGGTGACCGGTAGTGCGATGCATAATCCAGCGATGGTTTATTTGACCGGTGGCGGGCATGTAACCGCAGCCGATTTAATCAAAGTCCGTCATCAGCCGGCCGTTTTGTTTTGTGGCCCAATGGAACGCGATGAAGCCGCCAAAAGCGGTCTGAATGTCCGCCTCTATTCCGACTACCCTCTCAAACCCCTGCTGGAAGAGGCTGGACAGGACTACACCCGCGCCCTGGCCCTTCGTTATCGTCAGATGCTGCACGATTTGGGCTTGATCCGCGGCCGGGTCGCCCTCTATGGACAGGTTGAAATTGGCCCAATCTTTGGTATTCTGCAAGAACTCAGCCGGTTGTTGCCCGATGTGGAGTGGGTTGGTTTTACCCGCGACCCGATTCTAATGCCAGCGATGATGACCAAAGACGCTGCGGAAATTGAACGGATTCGATGTATGGCAAAAATCACTACTGAAGTCGTTGCCCGTACGGCGGATTTCCTGACTCATCACAAGGTTGAAAACGAAGTGCTGATTCAGCCGGACGGGAAACCCTTGACCATTGGTGATGTGAAAAGCCGAATCAACCTGTGGTTGAGTGAATTGGGTGCCGAAAATCCCGAAGGCACCATCTTTGCGATGGGGCGAGATGCCGGTGTTCCTCACAGCAGCGGCAACCCGGCCGATTTGGTGCGGCTCGGTAAAACGATCGTCTTTGACATTTTCCCCTGCGAAGCAGGCGGCGGTTATTACTATGACTTCACTCGCACCTGGTCACTGGGCTACGCCAGCGACGAAGCTCTTGATCTTTACCAACAGGTCAAAAATGTGTACGACACCATCGTATCGGAGTTAACCATCAACACACCGTTCGCCCGTTACCAGCAGCGCACCTGCCAGCTATTTGAGGAGTTGGGTCATCCCACCATTCAAAGCGACCCGCAGACGCAGGAAGGCTATGTACACAGTATCGGGCATGGTCTCGGCTTGCATGTTCACGAAATGCCATTCAGTGGGGCAATAGCCGGATCGCAAGATTTGCTCGTTCCGGGAGTAGTCATCACCATTGAGCCAGGGCTGTACTACCCCTCGCGCGAAATGGGATTCAGGATTGAAGACACCTACTTTGCCCGTGAAGACGGCGGTTTTGAGCGCTTTGCGGACTTTCCGTATGATTTTGTTTTACCAATGCGCCCATAAAACTATGGTATAAATCAGATATGATGAGCCGATTTTCTTCGGAATTACCACCCGCCAGAGTATTGGGAATTGAAACGTCCTGTGATGAAACCGCTGCAGCCGTCGTTGAAAACGGCCGTGCATTATTATCCAGTGTTGTAGCCAGCCAGGTGGATATCCACGCTCAATATGGCGGCGTATTTCCTGAAGTTGCATCCCGCCAGCATATCCGCACCATTTACGCAATTGTAGATGAGGCTCTGCAGCGGGCTCATCTGGGGCTGTCTGATATTGATGCCATTGCCGTTACCCGTGGACCCGGCCTGGCCGGCTCCCTGGTGATCGGGGTCAATCTGGCAAAGGGATTGGCCATCGCCCAAAACCTTCCCTTGATCGGTGTCAACCATCTGGAAGGTCATATTTACTCTGCATGGTTGTATCCGGGGGATGCTCCCAATCCACCTCCGCCGCCGGAATTTCCCCTGCTGGCTTTACTGGTTTCTGGTGGCCACACCGAATTGATTTTGATACGCCAGCACCTCGAATATCAACGATTGGGCGGCACATTGGATGATGCTGCCGGAGAAGCCTTTGACAAGGTCGCCCGCTTGCTCGGGTTACCAGATCCGGGTGGGCCGTCCATTCAAAAAGCCGCTCAGGATGGTAATCCGCAGGCGTTTACCTTTCCGCGCGCCCGGCTGGAAGGCACCTGGAATTTCTCCTTCAGTGGTTTGAAAACCGCCGTACTGCGAACCGTGCGCGATTTGGAAAGCCGCGGGCGCAACTTGCCTGTTCCCGATCTGGCAGCCAGTTTTCAAGCCGCCGTTGTAGACACCCTCGTCCAAAAAACCTTCCACGCTGCCAAGGTATATCAAGCCAGGGCGATTCTGGTTGCCGGTGGTGTTTCAGCCAATGAGGCTTTGCGAAACGCCTTTCTCTCCCAGCGCGAATTTCCGGTGCATATTCCCCCGCTTTCACTTTGCACCGACAACGCGGCGATGATCGCCGCTGCCGGTTATTTCCATTACATCGCTGGTGAACGCCATCCCCTCAATTTGGACGTGTTACCCAACTGGACGCTCTCGTGATTTAGCGCAACTTTCTGCTTAAAAGGATATCTAATCAAATGAACGTCGAGAGCAATCCTGAAGCATCCCTCTCTCTGGAAGCCTTGAAGAATGGCGACCGGCATGAGCTGGCACGAATGGTTGACTTATACTCCGAAAAAATCTATAGACTGGCGCTTAAGTTCACAAACAACCCACAGGACGCTGAAGATGTTTTGCAAGAAACGTTTCTCAAAGCCATGCGTGCCTTGCCGGAATTTGAAGGTCGTTCCAGCCTTTCGACATGGCTTTACCGCATCGCGGTCAACGAAGCGTTGATGCTTTTGCGCAAACAAAAGCCAGATATTGCCCTGGATATCCCTGCGGAAGAAGAAGATTCTTCGGAGGAAATGTCCTCAAACGGCTTGATTCTGGCTGATTGGTGTTGTTTACCGGAGGATGAACTGCTTTCGGAAGAATCACGACGCTTTCTGGATCAGGCCATTCAGCAACTGCCGGCAACTCTGCGAGGTGTGTTTGTTCTACGGGATCTGGAGGGTATGTCTATCAAAGAAACGGCGGATTTGCTGGGACTGAGCGAAACCAACGTAAAAACACGTCTTTTACGCGCTCGCCTTTTCCTTCGCCAACAGTTATCCCGATATTTTGGCGAGCGGCTCAAAGAATGGGAACAAAAATGAGCGATCATCTGGACTGTCAGCAATTGCTTTCGTCTATATCCGAATTCGTGGATGGCGAATTAGACCCGGAATTGTGCCGGCGGATTGAACAACACCTCACCGAATGTGAAAACTGCCGGATTGTTATTAACACCCTGCGAAAGACGATTGATTTATACCAGCATCAACCGGCGAGTGAAGGTTTACCCCGAGAAATCCGCCAGCGTCTCTTTTACCGCTTGCACCTTGAAGATTTTTTGAACCACGACCCGGCTTAATGTAACTTTATCTTAATCAGCGCATCTAAATAACCGGAACAAGGAGCAATCAATCAGGATGGGCGGAGAAGGACATCCACAACAACATAAATTTTACCGCAATCAACATCCGTCCATTTCATTTTCGCTCCAGTCCGATCTGCTTAGCTCGAACCACAGTGTCAGCCGCCCAAAAGCCGGTAAACCCTGTCCGGTATGCGGTTTGGGCATTATGGATTATGACGGTTTACTCAACCTAAAATGTCCGGTATGCGGATTTGGTGAAGGCGGCTGCTTTACTTGATAAAATAAAAACAGACATCCCGTGAGGATGGAAAATTTTTTGGAGGAAAAAATGAGTAATTTATTAGACGATGAAATTCGCAATCAGGTGCGGGAAGTTTTAACTGGCATGGTGCATCCGGTTGAAATCATCTTTTTTGGAAATCAGAGTGAACCCTGCGAGTATTGTGAAGATACTCGTCAGTTACTGGAGGAAGTAACTTCCCTTTCCGACAAATTGTCCATGCAAGTGTTTGACCTTAAAAAGGATGCTGATCTGGCAAAGAAGTATCGTGTGGACAAAACTCCCGGTTTTGTCATTCTGGGTAAATTAGGGGATAATCTGGATGATTTTGGCATCCGCTACGCCGGTATTCCTGCCGGACACGAATTCACCTCACTGATCAATGACATTTTGATTGTTTCAAAGCGCGATTCGGGTTTATCAACCGAAACCCGCGAATTTTTGAATAGCCTGAACCAGAAAGTTTTACTGCAAGTATTTGTTACCCCCTCCTGTCCGTATTGCCCGCGTGCCGTTGTTTTAGCGCACCAAATGGCACTGGAAAGCCCCATGGTGGAAGCTGAAATGATTGAAGCTATGGAATTCAATAGCCTGGCCGATCAGTTCAATGTTTCCGGCGTGCCTCACACAGTGATCAATAGCGGCAAGGGCGAGGTGGTCGGCGCTGTACCGGAAAGCCATCTGGTACAGAAAATTCGCGAAGCACTCGCCTGAAAACAGGAGAACTTTCAAATGGAAGCCAAAGCCGTATGGAAAGGTGATTTAACATTTGTTGGCAGTGCCGATTCGGGCTTTTCACTGGTCATGGATTCCTTCAAAGAGGTTGGCGGGAATGAATCCGGCTTTCGGCCAGTAGAATTAATCGCCATCGGAGTAGCCGGCTGTACCGGTATGGATGTCATTTCCATCTTGAAGAAAAAACGGCAGGAAGTCACCGCCTTTGAGGTGTTGGTTCACGCAACCCGCGCTGCCGAACACCCCAAGAAAATTACTCACATGCTGATCGAATATGTGGTCACCGGCAAAAACATTGATCCGGCTGCAGTTGAGCGGGCAGTCCAATTATCGGAAGAAAAATACTGCCCTTCCATTGCCACTATTCGCAACAATGTAACCATCGAGAATAAAATCGTCATCAAAGAAGCCTGAACGGCTGATTAGATTTTCCCTTACGCCCGCTGCTGTACAGCAGCGGGCGTTTGGCTTTCAAGGTTGAGACTGCACCTGACTGGAACGATCGGAACACTCGCATGCCCGCACAGTCCGCCCAGCACGATTCAATGTACCTTGATAGGGCTGCTCTCCATTCGCTGCAACCCACCCTTCTAAATTGAATGCCAGTGCACCTCCAGCAGGGATCCACTCACCGTTGAACTTTCTGGCAATGTGAACGTGGGTGCCCGTCGCTTTACCTCCCTCGCAGGACGGCAAGCCGATAGGCTCACCCCTGCTCAGTTTTTTGCCTACTGGTGGCAGGGAATCATTGGCCAGATGAAGATAGAAAATTGTCCAGCCAGTTCGCTCATCGCCATCTCCGTCCAGGTCCAGCACCACCAGCGCATCACCACGCCGGGCAATCACCCCGTCGGCCACCGCAACGGCTGGTTGCTCGCTGGGCAGACAGGCTCCCACCACGCTGGGCGGGGCAAAATCGAGAGCGGCCAGCGGCTCACCTTCTCCCCAACCGGTATGCGGTCCGCCCGTAAATGCCCACACCTTTCCGGCTGGAAACGGAAAACTCAATTCGGGCTGAAGCAAGCTGCCAGGAATGTGCGGTTCGACACCTATCCATGGGTCACCAAATAGACTGGCATAAACCCGCAGCAATCCCTCTCCACTGACAGCATAGTCATAGGCTTCTTGAGGCATTATTTGGGCAAAGTAGTAATGCAATGCCACACTGGCAGCATTTTGCCACGGGTCGGGATTTTCCAAACGGCCATCTTTGTGACGAATTGTATCCAGCCGCCCGGTTCGCCAACCGTAGTAACCGTTATTCAAGGTGTTCGCAGCCCACAACAGCTGCCGTGCCAACCCTTTACTGAACTGATTCACATACCCAAGCGGATAACTCTCAATATCTACAGCCGGTTGAGACTGGCTTAGGGCACCGGTTTGATATTCAATTATCGCCAGCAGCAATCGCGGACTGATGCTGTATTCGGTTGCAATGTACTGGATAATTTCCCCCCCACGCCGGTCTTGCCCACCCAGATAGAAGGAATAGTCCTTAAGCCAGCCGGGCTGCTGGTTGACAAATGAAATGGCATCAAAACCAATTTGAGCCGGCCCGTTAATAAACAACGCATCGGGCAGAATCTGGAAAGGGCTACCCCATAACGGACGATAATAAATGGGAATTTTCATCGGCATACCCGGTGGCATGGTCGTGGCATCCGGCGGAATAAATGGGTTGGTTTCTAAAATTTCTCGCACGGTTGTGTTGAAATGAGCAGCCAGCGCGGGGAGCGTATCCCCCGTCTGGGCAGTATAATCCACCAGCGTGCCGGGAGCGTACGGTTCGCGGGTTGGCAAAGGAGTTGGCAATCCCTCCTCCCCCGGTGTAGCAGGAAGCGCGGGGGAAGAAAAATCATCCCCAAAATCATTGACATCAACCTGCGGAAGACAGGCTGAAATCATCAAAACCATTACCACTAAAAGTAAATTATTTCGTCTCACCACAAAGACTCAATTTCCACTACTCAAGCGGCTAATGCGCGTTTCAAACGAGCCGCAGGTGCAGGCATGAACCACCTTTCCATCTTTTACCAGACTACCCTCGTATGGGTTTTTACCGGCTATTGCCCGCCAGCCATCCAAAACAAAAGGTAATGGGCCGTCTGCCAGCACCCATTCCCCATTGTACTTGCGCGCAATGTGAACGTGAGTACCGGTTGAAGTGCCACCTTCGCAAGAGGGATGTCCGATGATATCTCCCTGTTGTACCCACGTTCCCACACTTACCCGGTTTTTACTGGCAACATGCAAATATAAAATTGCCCAGCCAGTTTGTTCGTATCCATCCCCATCTAAATCCAACACAACCACACCCGTATCGGTGCGCACCACCAGACCACTGGCAACAGCCGTTGCCCAATCCTCAGAAATATTACAACCGGTTTCTAAACTGGCAGGAGCAAAATCCAATGCGGCTCGGGCACCGTCCGGGCCCCATGCTGAATGGGGTCCGCCGGTAAAACTCCACACATGCCCCGGTAGAAATGGCAGGATTAAGTCCGGTTGTGTCAAATTAACCGGCAGCAAAGGCTCAACCGCCTGCGCCCGCATCCATGGGTTACCATGCATTTTCTCATACAGTTTTACAAAACTGTCTTCACCTCCCAAAACTCCATTCCAGAGGATTTGGGGATACAACCGGGAAAAGAGATATTGTAAAGCCACCGATCCAGCATTCAAACTTGGCGCCAGACGCACCCGGCTGCCATCCGAAAATGACACTTCGGTTAATATTCCGTTGCGCCAGCCGTAATATCCGATAGAAAGCTGCTGAACCGCCCAACTGAGTTGTTTATAAAGACCTTTCTTTTCAGAGTTAATCATACCCAATGGATAATCCATTTCAGCCAGATTAGTAGGCTGACCATAAACCCAATGCGCCTGATATTCCAACAAAGCCAAAAGCAACCGTGGATTGATGGAATTTTCAATCGCCACCTTATAAATGACCTCGCCACCGCTCTTCCAGCCATCCGCAAGGTACTCACGATAAGTACTGAGGTAGCCCCCCGCTTGCTGGATGGTTGCATTCAAGTCGAAATCCAAGGCGGATGGTGAAAAAACAATTTCGCTATCGGGCAACAGCAACTCGGACGGCCCGGTTTGATCCAGGCGATTGGGAATGATCAGCAGTTTACCCGCATTAATCAGCCCAGTCTCCGGTACAGGTTCGGGATAAGAAATTTCTTCCGGCAACACTCCAAATCGAACCGCCACTGCTGGCAAAGTGTCTCCCGCCTGGGTGTAGTATAAAATCGGTGGTAGAGGTGTGCTGCGGGTTGGCAAGGGAGTAAAGATTGGCTGAGAGGGAGTGAACCGACTTTCGTTGAGAGTGCTTACTGCTACTTGTTCAGCCATGCCATCTCCATCTGGGGGTGTAGATGGCAAAGCGGTTGTTTCAAATTCGCCAGAGCCGCTTCCCGCCCCACCAGCCGGGAACAATGCCGTGGCGGTTAAGTCATAATCCGAAACATATCCCTGCGAACAGGCAAGGACAGAAAACAGCCAGACTCCCAGCGCCAGCCCGATTTGAAAGCGCCTATCGGGAAATTTGATTTTCAGGAAGCAAGCGATCCCACGCTTCAACAACGACTCCATTTCGAACCAACATTCCATTATATTCTACACCATCCCCTACCGAAACCCAGCCATCCAGCACGAACGGGATCGTACCATCCGCCGGGATCCATTCCCCGTTAAATTTTCGAGCAATATGAATATGCGTACCATTGGAAACACCCCCCTCACAAGATGGGTGTCCAACCCGATCGCCTGCTCTCAGGCGCATTCCAACACTCGCCCTGTCTGCGCTGGCCAGGTGAAGGTATAAAACGGTCCAACCGGTCTGCTCATAACCATCCTCATCCAAATCCAAAACAACTACTCCCGTCTCCGAACGCACCACCAATCCATCTGCCACAGCAGTTACCCATTGATTGCTGATTCCACACCCCCATCCGCTATCCGGTGGGGCAAAATCAAGTGCTGCCCAGGCTGAACCATCGCCCCACCCGCCATGAGGCCCACCGGTAAATGACCAAACCACCCCTTCCTCAAAAGGTAATTGCATTTTCGGTTGTTGCAAATTGGGGGGAAAAAGCGGCTCAATCCCAAAATCAAACGGATAACCAAAAAAACGGTTATATACCGCAAATACGCCCTCCGGACCCACTGCTGTATCCCATTCACTGCGGGAATACAATAACCCCATCAGATGTTGAATCCCTGCCGTGGCAGCGTTGATGGTTGGATCGGCAGGTACAAGCCCGCCATCGGCCATTTGCCAGTGAGAGATGCCATTCACCTTCCAGAGATAGTAACCGCGGTTGAGTTGATTTGCAGCCCATGAAAGCTGGCGGTAGAGCCCACGCCGGTTAGGATCGTAAAATCGCATAGGGAAATCCATTGTGTTTTCCGGTGGCTGTGCCTGGGAAACCCAACCGGATTGGTATTCCAAAACTGTCAACAGCAGACGCGGGTTAACAGAGTATTCGCGAGCTACCTGAATCACCACCTCTGCACCGGTATACGGCTGGTCATCCAGGGTTTCCCGGTAGGAGAAAAGGTAACCTCCCTGCTGACGAACAAATGCGAACACATCAAAAGGAATAGCCGCCGGGCTGAATACCAGTTCCGAATCAGGAATAACTTTGAAAGAAGTACCTGCAGGCTGCGGAGAAGGAGCCGGAATGATCACCTTCAAGCCGGCTGGTACCAGGTTTGGATTGGCAATTTGATTGGCTTCAACCAGAGTCTGAATATCCACATTAAACATCTGGGCTACTTTTCCAATGGTATCGCCCGGTTGAAGGATGTATTCCTCTTGTTCCGAGCGGAGCGTTGGCAATACTCTCGGAGGATCTGGAGTTGGGGTGAAAATGGGAGCGCCGGGAACTCGGGTTGGTGGTAGCGTGAAAGAGAATGAAGACGTTGGCGAACTCTTCAGGGTATCCGTCGAAGAAGACAGAGAAGTGCCACCATCAACCGGTCTCCAAAAATCCGATTGAGGTGCTGGTTGTACGCATCTCAGCAGGAAAACTGCCAAAATTCCCACAAGAATCCGCCATTTTCTTTGTTGCTTTTCGCTCATCACGCCCCTCTCTCTATTCAAATCGAAACGGCATTCTTCTACCACCGATTAAGTGCAGATGAAGATGGAACACCGATTGCCCAGCCTCCGGGCCGGTGTTGATCACCAGTCGGTAACCGCGCCGTTCCAGTCCATTGGCTATCGCCAGTTGCCTGGCAACCACAATCAGATGACCTAACAATTCTGCATCGTTCTCTTCCACTTCATTAACCGATTCAAGGTGCCGGTTTGGTACGATCAGAATATGCACCGGTGTAATCGGATGAATATCATAGAACGCCGTAACCCGTTCATCAGCATACAGAATTGTGGCAGGTGCTTCACCAGCGATAATTCGACAAAAGATACAATCGCTCATGGCTGATGGGTTGATTGGGTTGGTAAAGAAAGAGGAGGGTAAGAACCATGGCAATACCGCTGATACCACTCCAGTTCAGCCTGTTGATTTTGCCGCGCGTATTCGGCTGCCTGTTGACCCAATTCTACTGCCTGATCCAAATTCATGTAGGCCGCCGTACTCCAGTAACGGGGTAAGAGCAACAACGGATCACTGGCTGACCGTTCCGGTTCTCCCTGCGGTATCCAGTTGAATAAAATTGGCCCTCGCGCATAGGCAGTAAAGCCAAGTTGATAACCGGCCTTGCGCACTTCAACCACCGTTTCAGGGGTAAAGTTTCCCCCCGGCCAGATAAAGGCAATCGGACGAATGCCCAAATTTTCCTCAAACACTTCAATCGGCCCATAAATTTCCTTGTGGATAACCTCATCGGGAGTATTCTCCGTGAAGTAGGTTGACCCATTATGGAGAAACCCATGGGCTTGAATCTCGACCCGGCCGCTATCCAATACGGTCTTAATTTCCTGCCATTCTCTGTGATCAGCCACACCGGTGATATATGCCATGACCATCGTCCAATTATTTTGTTGCAAAATCGGTAAAAAATGGTTGCGCACGGTTCCCAGCCGCCGGTCGTCTATAATCAAAAGCAAGGAACGGGGCGGTATGTAGGCATTGCGTTGCAAGAATGCAGCCAATTGGTCTATTGTGATTGTTTGAAATCCCAAATCAACCGCGTGCTGCATCGTTTCTTTGAAGTACTTTTCAGAAACGGTGATGTTGTCATTAATAATCCCGCCCTCTTTTCGGATTCCATGGTACATAATCGGCACCACAATCGTTCCCGGCTGAGCATTTTCCGGGTTCCACCGGTCAGCCAGATATTGACAGCTATCCTGCAAATAAGAAACCGGAACTATGTCTTGATTCAGGCGGGGCGAAAATACCCCCAATGGCACCGGTGTCTCGGTGGAAACTGGAATGGGGGTAGGTAGTTTGGTTGGGGAATATTCTGTTGAAAATGCGATGGGGACATACCGCGTAGGTGTGGTTATTGCCTCCGTTTGATGGGGCAGCGAAGGAGTTAACCAAACATCTGGCGGCGGCTCAGCAACGCCAGCGCACGCCGCCAGATGAATCAGGATCACCCAGCACAGACCCAAAAGGGCAAAGAGATGTTTACTCAGCCTCACCACGAATAAATGCTTCGGTCATCTCCAACGCTACCGAATCGCGGAATTGCTTGGGCGGGGTCTTCATGAAATAAGAAGATGGGGCATACAATGGACCGCCAATACCACGGTCGAGCGCCAGTTTCACACATCGAATGGCATCAATTACCACACCCGCCGAATTGGGTGAGTCCCACACCTCTAATTTTGCTTCCAGATTTAAGGGCACCTCACCAAATGTGGTACCTTCCATGCGAATATAGCACCACTTACGATCGGTCAACCAGGGCACATAATCGCTCGGCCCGACATGGATATTATCCTCAGGCAGGGTATATGGTAACATCGAAGTGACCGCCCCGGTCTTTGAAATCTTTTTGGACTCCAGGCGTTCCCGTTCCAGCATGTTGAGAAAATCGGTGTTACCGCCAAAGTTCAACTGATAGGTGCGGTCAAGTCTCACCCCGCGGTCAACAAACAGGCTGGTGAGAACACGATGTAAAATGGTTGCCCCGACCTGACTTTTGATATCATCCCCAATGATGGGCAGTTTCTTCTGACGAAAACGCTCTGCCCAGTATTCTGAACTGGCAATGAATACAGGAATTGCGTTCACAAAACCACAACCGGCTTCTAAAACCTGTTCGACATACCATTTCGTGGCCATTTCAGAGCCAACCGGCAGGTAACTCACCACCACATCCGTTTTGGTTTCGCGCAAAATTCCCACAATATCTGCCGTCGGACCAGGGGCTTTCTTGACAATCTGGCTCAGGTATTTGCCCAACCCATCGTGGGTCATTCCGCGGTAGACCGGCACATTGAGAAAAGGCACATCCGTGAATTTGTAGGTGTTATTGGGATAGGCAAAGATGGCTTCAGAAAGGTCTTTTCCTACTTTTGTATCCACCACATCAAAAGCGGCTGTGAATTCAATATCGCGAATGTGGTAGCCACCGAGGTTGACGTGCATCAATCCCGGAATACGATCCGTTTCGGAGGCATTTCGATAGTAATGCACTCCCTGAACCAGTGAAGAAGCACAATTTCCCACCCCAACAATTGCTACGCGAACTTTTTTATCCTTTGCCATATTTCTTGTTGTGAACTCCTTTGGAGAATGATTTGTGTTGGACGAATTTCTTAGTTTTACAATCAAAAACTGCAATTACATTACTCACCCATTTGCCTGACAATTCTGGGGGTAACCTCCCACCTATTATACTTTTATTTTCGTTTTGTTGAACGTCTGTCGAGCCACCTGCACAAATTTCAATCACCTTTCAGATTTGTATAATGTTGGTATTACTGATAAAAGTTAGCCTCTTTGAAAGGGAATCAGATATAATCAAGTTAAACCTCTCAACCCATATCAATGATTCTTCGAAGGAAAGTGGAAACGAACGATCCCTATGACAAATTACCTGATGTCCGATGATTCTTTTATGGTTTCATCGGTTTATAAACCGAAACTGAATTATCGGATATTTCTCTTCATTCGGGATCAACAAGAAGCACAAGAACTCACCGATCAAATTGGCGCTTTTGGTTACCATGTCAATCCATTCGCCAAGTCAGACGATTTGATTTCTGCTTTACGCTGGTCATTGCCCAATGCAATTCTCGTATTTGTGGATTCAAAAACACTCTCCTTTGAAGATTACGAAGAGTTGGCGCAAAAACTCAAAAAACAATCCAATCCCCTGCCGCTGTTGATCATCAGTACGGAGGATAATTTTGATTTACGGCTGAGGGTTGTACGCGCTGGTGGGTCGGCTTTTTTCACTCACCCAATTGACATCAGCACCCTGATTGGTTCACTGGACGAATTTGCCAATCCAACGCCCAGTGTTCCCAATCGGATTTTGATCATTGACGATGTTCTTTCGCAGGCAAGTTTTTACGCCATGCATTTGGAAAAGGTTGGCATGCAAACCCGCATTGTAACCGACCCGCGTCAGATGATTCAACCCATGCTTGAGTTCAACCCCGATTTGATTCTTCTGGATATGTATTTGCCGGATTGCAATGGAATTGAGCTGGCGCGGATGATCCGCCAGATGGAAAATTTCGTCTCGGTGCCAATTGTTTTCCTCTCTGCCGAAACGGACCGCGAACGCCAGTTGGCTGCTCTAATGATGGGTGCCGATGATTTTCTGATCAAACCGGTTAAACCCGAACATCTGATTGCCTCGATTACCTCCCGCATCGAGCGCTACCGCAAACTTCGCTCTTTGATGATATACGACGGCTTGACCAATCTGCTCAATCACACCACGATCAAAGAACGGCTTGTCAAAGAATTACTCCGTTCTGAACGAGATAAACAACCTCTGTCTTTTGCCATGATTGATCTCGATCATTTCAAGAACGTCAATGACCGCTACGGTCATTCTGCTGGTGACCGGGTGCTTAAGAGTCTGGCTCGCTTGCTCAAACAACGCTTAAGGCGCACTGACTTAATCGGCCGCTATGGGGGTGAAGAGTTCTCCATCATCTTTCCAAACACCACCGCTGCCGAAGCCGCATCAGTTGTAGAAAAACTGCGGGAAAGTTTCGCCCGATTACATCATCTCGGCCCTGACGGGGTATTCACTGTTACCTTCAGCGCAGGGATTGCTTCTTTCCCGCAGTTCAAAACCGCAATTGCCATAAGCAATGCCGCCGATAAAGCGCTCTATCAGGCTAAGGAAAAAGGACGCAACCGTATCAGTGTAATATGAGAGGATGTGCCTCAGCGGCGAACGTTGACTTCTACTAAGATTTTCAACGCATCCGCTTCAACCGCAATGGATTTGATGACCGCGCCTTCACCAGCCTCGTTTACCTGATCGCGAATCACTTTGGAGAGCGCCTCGTTGACCTTTTTGATGGCATCGCTGGCAAGATCAATACCAGGAATGTTGATAGCGGTCACTTCCACTTTGGGTTGGTCATTTTCAACAGAAAATTTTAATTCAACCTGCCCGTTCAGCCGCTGACCTCCCAGTACCTGATACTGTCCCTTTGCAATGATCCGATCAGGTTCAATGAATTCAATATCTTCGACCTCAATGAGCGGCAGTTTTTCCCCCTGCGAAGCGGCTGCCGATTGAGCGGCCGTGATAATTTGTTTGATGGTATCTTCTTTCAAAGTAATCGGGATGGATAACTTGCCCTCCCGAAAACTCAGGTTGCATGCAATGGAAGCCAGCAACAAGGCCATGCTGCCAATTAAAATACTCCACGTTTTTCGATACATCGTCTGACTCCTTTTGTAAAACTCAAAATACACCAACCCGATTCTACCAATAAAAATGGGGCTGAAACCCATCCAGCCCCATATAGCTTAAGAAATTCAAGCCGGTTTCTAAGGCAAACTCCCAATGACATCAAATGTATCCAATACCTGATCAAAGGCTTGAAGGTCGGCATCTGTCATGGCATTGAACAACACGGATACCAGCAAAGAGGTTTTATTCACCTTGGGACGGGCGGTTAACACAACAAACAGGTTGCCCGCACCGTCACAGTTTTTGTAGACATCAAAGGAGCCTTCAAAAGCATTATCTTCGTAATTTTCGCGATACTCCCATTTGCAGGAAGATTGGAATATGGACTTGTAATAATCCAACAATTGAATATAACCGGCCAGTTTTGCTACCTCGTCAGACACTCCAAAGAAAATGCCGGGTTCATCAAATGCGTTATTGAAGCGGTCTAAATCCGCTGCAGCGCTGATCGCAGAACCAATCACTTCACCATCTGAAACCCACGGAGAGCCATCCACCTGTGTCCATGTAGAAGGTATAGCCACTTGAATAGCCCCATAATCATCCTGCACCAGCACATAATCGCCATAGGCCTGTCCACTTCCGCCAGAAACATCCTCTTCTAATTGCTGAGCAAAGGAATAACTGGTTTCCAGCACTTTTCCGTTCAACTCACCTCTCAGGAACTCCTGAGTGGAAAATCGCAAAACCTCAACCGACAGGACATCGCTGGCACTGCGAGTTCTCAAAATACTGCAATAATCACTCATTGTTCCATCGGTGGCCAAGACCAGATTCTCCATCATGGTAATGATGTCGCCGGCCTGGATACCTGTTTTACCGGCAGGTGAACCAGACTTCACCGAGGACACCCAAATACCCGAAAGGCTGCCATCTTCTGATACAACTGCCTGACCATTGATACCGATCGACTCGAAATCCTGTCCGGATCGCAAAGTTTCAATCACCTGGCGCGCTTCTTTTGCCCGGATGGCAAAATTTTGATCCAGTTGATCATTGCCCGCGTAATTGATTCCGACGATCTCAGCATTCATATTGACCAGCGGCCCCCCGGAATTGCCACCGCGAATACGGGCATCATGCTCAATCACCGCCGGGACAGAGGCCCAACTTGTTTCTCCATCCGCATTGGCTTTGGACACAATCCCCTTCGTTAAAGTGTATTCCGTGTTACCAAAGACAGGAAAACCAGCCGCATAGACTTCTAAACCCGGAATAATTTCGCCCTCGTAGAAATTCAAGAACGGGAAATCTTCACCTTCTATATCAATCACTGCAAGGTCCCAACACTCCGAAACGCCTAAAATCCGTGCGTTGCGCGGGCGAGTATCACCTTCTATATATACTCTTAACAGGGCTGCTCCAGTAACAACATGATTATTGGTCACTGCAATTCCGGAAGGATCAATAATAAAACCAGAACCCTGTCCCGCTACGTTATAAACACTCCCAAACTCGGGGTCCACAAAACTACCTTCGGCCACAATGCGAATGGTAGCACTGCGTAACAGGCTAAGTACATCCACTTGTTGGGTGGGTGTGGCCTGCGGAGCAGCAGTGGGTAGCTCCACCGGCGGGTTGGTCGGTGCCGAAGTTGGTTGACTGGCCGGTGCACACGCCACTAACAGGCTTATGATTAAAATTAATATCCCCAAATAATGAGCGCGCCTCATTTTTTCCTCCAATGGCTGGTAAATTTGATGAAAATTCTTAATATTGATTTTACTACCTAACAATCCAGTGGATAAAGGATGATTTTCCTTTTCACCCCATTTGGGAAAAACAAGTGATGCAAAAAATAATAAGGCTTTAAGTTCTTTACTTTAATTGTAAATTTTCTTACAATAAGGCCAACACCCCAATTTTCAAGGCAAAAAGAAAGCCCTTTTCGAATTGGTTAACAAAGATGGAAAATTTTTCAAGTAGTTTTTCATTCCAGCATCATTTTCGTTTTATCAATTCCTTTCAGCTTCAATTTCCGGTTTTCATGAATCTTCCTTATGCTGGAACAATCAATCTTAATGAAATCACTTTTGGTTTGTGTGGCGGAATGTGTTTTGCAGCACTGGATTATTTTCATGCAAACCAATTCCCTCCTCCATTTCAAACACCTCAAGAAGTTGATCCCCGTTTATTTGGGTTTCTTTGTGATCGCCAGTTAGACAGCCTGAAAATTT
>FWPU01007504.1_pt1 | contig 20060 bp, 15 predicted proteins | sample 2228361 | NCBI WGS metagenome assembly FWPU01 (sample SAMEA103939777, study PRJEB20133) | metagenome
CTGCTATAGGATCGTCAGGCATAGGTCATCCTCCTTGGGTCAGGAATTGATAACCCATTTTACCTCAAAACCGGAGAATGCGATTGCCCTGGTGTCCTACCATGACCAGTTGCACACAACCGGCGGCTATAGTACAATGCGGGGGATGGAACGAGGATATGGTGGCGATGAGGCATGAGACGGTCCTTTCTTACCGGGGACAGGTGCTCTGGGAGCGGCTCCGGCGGTCGTTGCGGCGAGATGCCGAGGCACTGACCGCCGGCCTGCGCGACCCCCTCTGGTATCTTGTGCTCTTTGGGGCCTTTCTTCTGGCCGCTCTGGCCTATCGCGCAGAACGGACCTTCCTCTTGGAGATCGGGGAGCGGCCGGAGGAGGCCTTTATCGAGGGACTGCACGCCCCCGAACGGGCCGGCCCGCTGACCTTTCGCTGGAGCGGGGCGGAGGGGCGCATCCGCATCCCCGGTTGGGGCATCGCCCCCCAGCAGTTGACCCTGATGATGGCCGCACCGCGTCCCACCGGCGGCCCTCCGCCGCGGTTGCGCCTCTATGCCGGCGGCCGGCCCCTGGCCGAGTTCACCGTCGGGCCGCAGCCGCAGGTCTACCACCTGCTGCTCCCCCGACAGGCCCTGCTCCCCTGGGGCGACCTGGACCTGGTGCTGGAGGCGGATACCTTCATTCCCCCCGGCGACGCCCGCGTCCTGGGGGTAGTCCTGGACCGGTTGGAGGTGCGGCCGGCCGCTTCTACTACGACCGACGCCGCCCCGCTCCCCTTTCTTCTGAGCGGCCTGACGGCCGGCCTGGCTGCTCTCCTGGTCTGGCGGCTGGGCTGGGGGCGAGGGGCCGCCCTGGCCGTCGGCGGTGGCCTGGCCCTGGCCCTGGCGGCCGGTCTGGCCTGGGCTCGCCCCCTCCTGACCGCCGGTCTGCCCTTCCTGCCGTTGGGTATCGCCGGGGCCTGGCTCTTCCTGGCGATCTTCCAGGGGGCCGTCCGAGACCTGATGTCCCGGGGCGGGGCCCCCCTGGGCCGGCGGAGCGAACGCGCCCTCTGGAGCGCGGTGGCCTTTTTTCTGGCCCTGCGCCTGGCCGGCTCGCTCCACCCTGCGCATGAGACCTGGGACCTCTGCTTTCACTGGCACAACCTGGAGGCGTTCCTGCGGCAGGGGCGCGTTTTTTTCACCATCATTTCGGGGGAGTGGCGCAGTCAGGAGACGCTCTACCCGCCCACCCTCTACATCCTGCAGGCCCCGCTGTGGGGGCTCTTGGAAGGACGGTTGGTCCCTTTCAAGGTGACGGGCGTTGTGCTGGACACCTCCGCCGCCCTCTGGGTGGCCTACATTGCCCGCCGGTTGCTGGGCCGGGGTCGGGCTGCGTCCTGGGCCGCCTTTTTCTACCTGACGATGCCCCAATCGGCAATTATCTTTTCCTGGGGTATTGTGGTCAACATCCTGGGGCAGTGGCTCTTGCTCGCGCTGCTGGCCTTTCTCCTTTCGCCCGGTGGGCGTCTGGCCCGCCGGCGGGACCGGGCCATGGCGCTGGTCCTGCTGGTGCCGGCCCTGCTGGCGCATCCGGGCACGGTCCTCCTGACCGGGGTCTTTCTGGCCGGCCTTTTTCTCACGGCCTGGCTCGCCCCGCTCCCTCCGGTCCTCCCTCGCCGAACCGCCTGGCGCTGGGCCCGGATGGGGGGGCTGGCCCTCCTCCTGCTCCTGCTCCTCTACTACGGCTACTTTGTCGGGACGATGTGGGGGTCGCTCCAGGCGATGGCCCAGGGGGCCAATGCCGAGGAACCGACGGCCGGTGGCCTCCTGGTGCGGGGGCCGGTCATTGACAAGGAGTTGGGCTTGGTGGCGGTGGAGGTGACGGACCTGCGCTCGGCCGTGCTGGCCGGGGTGCGCGAACTGGCCGCCGAGGCCCGCGCCTACTACCACACCTGGCCCTTTCTCCTGGCCCTGCTGGCCCTGCCCGGCCTGGCCCTGGAAAGACGCCCCCTGGCGGTGCGCCTTCTCGGGCTGGCCTTGCTGGTCGCGTTCCTTTTTGCCTTCCTGGGGCTGGCCGTGAACCTCTACGTCCGCTACGCCTACTTTCTCCTGCCGGTGGTGGCGGTGGGGATGGCCTGGTGGATGGCCCGCTTTTCTCGGCTTGGGCGGGCCGGCCGCTGGCTGAGCGTGGCGATTGGACTGTACCTGGGCGGGGCCGGCCTCGCCTTTTGGGTAGACCATGTCCTCTTTTACTCGGCCGGCTGCCGTTAAAGGGGTGAAGGATAATCGTTGATCGTGCCAGAGGGGTACATGATGGACCAACCGATCTTGCGGAAAGTGACGATCGTCATCCCGGTGTACAACGAGGAAGCGACGATGGAGCAGATTCTCGAGCGGGTCCTCCAGTCCGATACGCTCGGCCTGGAGAAGGAGGTCATTGTCGTGGATGATGGCTCGACCGATGGTACCCGCCAGGTGCTGACCCGCTACGAGGGCCGGCCGGAGGTGCGCGTCCTCTACCAGGAGCGCAACCAGGGCAAAGGGGCCGCCCTGCGCCGGGGCTTTGAAGAGGCCGACGGCGAGGTTGTCCTCGTCCAGGACGCCGACATGGAGTACGATCCGGACGATTACCCCGACCTCCTCCGTCCCATCCTGGAGGACAAGGCCGACGTGGTTTATGGCTCGCGCTTTCTCGGCGGGCCCCACCGCGTCCTCTTTTTCTGGCACTATGTGGCGAACAAGTTCCTGACCACCCTTTCCAACATGTTCACCAACCTGAACCTGACCGACATGGAGACCGGTTACAAGGTCTTTCGCACCGAGGTCCTGCGGCGCATCCGTCTGCGCTCGAACCGCTTCGGCTTTGAACCAGAAGTGACCGCCAAGATCGCCCGACTGGGCTGTCGCATCTACGAGACGCCGATCACCTACCACGGTCGTACCTACGCCGAGGGGAAAAAGATCGGCTGGAAAGACGGGCTGCAGGCACTTTACTGTATCTTGCGCTACGCCTTTTGGGATTGAGGAGGGGCATTGTGGCAAAGATCGGCATCTCGGCCTTTTTCCCCGCCTATAACGACGGCGGGACAATCGCCAGCATGGTCCTGAGTGCGCTGATGACGCTGCGCCAGTTGACCGACGATTACGAGGTCATTGTGGTCAACGACGGAAGCAGGGACTATACGCCGGAGGTTCTGGAGGAACTGGTCCGCCGCTACCCCGATGAGGTGCGCGTCATCCACCACCCGAAGAACCGGGGCTACGGTGGGGCGCTGAAAACCGGGTTTGCCGCCGCTACCCGCGAGTGGCTCTTTTACACCGATGGCGACGCCCAATACGACCCCCGCGAACTGAAGGACCTGGTGGCCGCGCTGCGGGACGGCGTGGATGTGGTCAACGGCTACAAGATCGACCGCTCCGACCCGCTTGTGCGCAAGATCATCGGGCGGGTCTATCACCACACGGTCAAATTCCTCTTTGGGTTCAAACTGCGCGACGTGGACTGTGACTTTCGGCTGATTCGGCGGGCCGCGCTGGAGCAGATTGTGCTCGAATCGGACCACGGAACGATCTGTCTGGAACTGGTGAAAAAGTTGCAGGATGCCGGCTTTTGCTTCGTCGAGGTACCGGTGCACCACTACCACCGCGCCTACGGTCGCTCACAGTTCTTCAACTTTCCCCGTCTCTGGCGAACGGCTCGCGACCTGGCCCGACTGTGGTGGAAGTTGGTTTGGAAAAAGGAGCACCGGCGTTCTGGAGGAACCGATGCAACTGGCTGAGATGACCTGGCAGCAGGTCGCTGCGTACCTGGAGCAGGATGACCGCATCATCGTGCCGGTGGGGAGCACCGAGCAGCATGGGCCACGGGCAGTGCTGGGGACCGACGCCATCGCGCCGGCCGGGATTGCCGAGCGGGCCGGGAAAGAGGCCGGGGTCGTCGTCGCCCCCGTTCTGCCCTATGGGATGGCCCTGCACCACATGGCCTTCCCCGGAACGATCAGCCTGCGCCCCAGCACCCTTCTGCGGGTGACCGTGGACCTCCTGGACTCGCTGGACCGGCACGGCTTTCGCCGCGTCCTCTTGCTCAACGGCCACGGGGGCAACCGTGCCTCCCTCATGGCCGGGATCGCCGAGGCCAACGACCGCCATCCCGGCCTGGCGATCAAACTCCTCTCCTGGTGGGAACTTTCCGGCGTCAAAGCGGTCCTGGATGAGGCCTTTGGCGAGCGCGAGGGCGGGCACGGCACGCCGGGGGAGACCTCGGTCGTGATGGCGCTGCGTCCAGGGGTCGTCTCGGAGGAGCCGGTGGAGGTGCGGCCGGTCGAGCGGCTGGCCGTCTGGCCGAACGCCCGCCGTTGGGCCGAGGCCTACCCCGACGGTTCGGCCGGGGCCGACGTCAACCTGGCCTCGGCGGCCTGGGGGGAACGCCTCCTGGAGGCCGCCGTCGCCGACCTGCTCCGGGAACTGGAACGGTGGTGAGATGCGTGTCTATCTGGTCACGCTGGGTTGCCCCAAGAATGAGGTGGACAGCGCGGGCATGGCCGCGCTCCTGGAGCGAGCCGGCCACCGCCTGGTGGACAACCCCCGCCGCGCCGAGGCCCTGGTCGTCAACACCTGCGGCTTTATCGCCCCGGCGCGGGAGGAGTCGCTGGACCTGCTGGAGGACCTGGCCCGGCAGAAGCGGCCCGGCCAGGTGCTGGTCGCCGCCGGCTGCATGGCCGGCCCCTACGCCGACCTCCTGCGGCAGGTCCCCGGCCTGGACGCCCTTCTGGAGACGAGCCGCTGGCGCGAGGTCGCCGCCCTGCTGGCGCAACTAAGCGGCCGGGAGGGGCAACCCCTGCCAAAGCCCGAAGGGGTGGCCGGCCTGAGCGTCGCTTATGGCGGCAGTGCCTACCTCAAGATCGCCGAGGGCTGTGACGCCCACTGCGCCTTTTGCACCATCCCCCGCATCAAGGGGCCCTACCGCAGCGTCCCCCGCGAGGCCCTTCTGGCCGAGGCCCGCGCCCTGGTGGAGGCCGGTGTGCGTGAGATCGTCCTGGTGGCCCAGGACACCACCGCCTACGGCCGCGACCTGGGCCAGGCGGACGGCCTGCCCGACCTGGTGGAGTCGCTCCTGGAGGCCGTCCCCGACCTGCCCTGGCTGCGCCTGATGTACACCTATCCCAGTCGGATTACGCCCCGCCTGATCGAGGTCATGGCCCGCTCCCCGCAGGTCTGCCCCTACCTGGATGTGCCCCTGCAGCACGCCCATCCGGCCACGCTGCGACGGATGGGCCGGCCGGCCGACCCGGAGGCGATCCGCCTCCTCATCCGCCGTCTGCGTCGGACGATTCCCGACCTGGCCCTGCGCACCACCTTTATCGTCGGCTATCCCGGCGAGACGGAGGAGGAGTTTGCCGCGCTGCGCGAGTTTGTGCTGGAGCAGGCCTTTGAGCGGGTCGGCGTCTTGGTCTACTCGCTCGAGGCGGACACGCCGGCGGCCCGCCTGCCCGACCCGGTGCCTCGCGAGGTCGCTCTCCGCCGGCGCGATGAACTGATGCGCCTGCAGCACGAGATTGCCGCCCGGTGGGCCCGGCGGCAGGTCGGCCGCACTGTGGAAGTGCTCGTCGAGGGGGTCGGCGAGGAGGGGTTGATCGTCGGGCGTACCCGCTGGGACGCCCCCGAGGTGGACGGCCTGGTGCTGGCCTCGGGCAGGGCAGCGGTCGGCGAGGTCGTCCCCGTGCGCCTCACCGCCGCGTCCGACTATGACCTGTGGGGGGAAGTGTGTCCGGCTTAGCGAAAACCACCGTGGGGCGGGCTTTCCAGCCCGCCCGGACGGACTGAAAAGGCCGTCCTACGGGTTTTCGGATAGGTCCTCTTTGCGCAATCAATCGAAATTTGCCTGTGCCCAGAACTGTATTCAGGCGGCAGCCTGGGAGGAAAGCACCTGCCGCAGGTAGGCCAATTGCTCCGGTTGCTCCCGTGCCAGGTATTCGACCAGGGAATCGGCAGCGGCCTGCTCATAGTTTTCGAACAGACCGGCGAGCACCGACCGGAGCACCCACTGCTCGAACTCTTCCCGGCTCATCACCGGGCGGTAGAGGTAGGCCATCCCCTGGCGGAGGCGCTCCAGGACGCCCTTTTGCGCCAGCCGGCTCATCGTGGTCATGACGGTGGTGTAGGCGATCTCGCGCCGTCGGGAGAGAACCCGATGAACCTGCTTGACCGTGGTCTCGCCCTGCTTCCAGACCTCCCGCATAATCTCGGCTTCCAGGGGACCAAAGACCTGCACCAGCCCTCTCCGTCGTGGATTGAAGCGAAAAGGCATCTCCATCGTACCAGCTCCTCTGGGCCGGCCATCCGGCCCGTTCTCCTACAACGGTATGTACTACACACAGTGTACTATGAGGGACAACACTTTTCCAGGAAAAAAGATTACGGCCGGGTTACAGCAGGGAAGACGCGGGCGGCCGGCGTCCGGGCGGGGGTGTGTCGGCTACCCCTTGAGCGGGCCGTGGGGGGCATTGTCCCACGATCGGGGCGTCGCTGAGGAGCCACTCCTGCTGTTTGGTGCTCAGGCGCGAGATCCAGGTATGCAGGGAGGCGGCCAGGAGAAAGAGCAGGAGGAGGAGGACCAGGACCCGGCCGGCCGGCCGGCCTTTCCAGAGGTAGTCCACCAGCAGGGCGGCGCACAGCGTCAGGGCCGGCATTAGGTAAAAGATCTCCTTGTCCACCATATCCACGCGCAAGCCGACCAGGAAAAAGAGGCCGGCCGTGCCGAACCAGGCCAGCAGCACCCAGCGGAGCAGGGGGCGGCGGAACTGTCGCCACCCCACCACAACTCCCCCCAACGCCAGGAAGAGCGGCCAGATCAGGCCGTACCGCAGGCTGGAGAGGCGAGTCAGGTGGTCGCGCAGGTACTGGGACCAGGGCACCGGCACCACCCCCGCGCCGATCTCTCCCCGGGCGACGGCCCGAAAGTAGGGCAGCGTCACCTCGAGCATGGGGCGGATATACTGCCCGTAATAGATCGCCGTGGCTAGTCCCAGGGCGGCGAGCAGGGAGAGAAAGATGGGGAGGAGGGGACGGGAGGCAAGTCGCCGGCCGTTGGCCCACAGCCCCAACAGGAGGATGCCGACAAAGAGGCACAGGAAGGTGGCCGTGACGGTGTAGGACAGGAGCGTTCCCAGGAAAAAGAGGGTCAGGCCGGCCCAGGTGCGCGGCCGGTTCAGCCGCTCCCAGCCGCCGACCAGGTAGCAGGTGCTGGCCAGGGTCCACCAGAGGCCGGTCGTGGTGGGCGCATTGCCCCAGGCGTGGAGGAGAAAGGTGGCCGGGAGGAGGGCGTAGAGCAGGCCGGCCCAGAGCCCCACCCGCCGGCGCAGGCCCAGCCGCAGGGCCAGAAAGTAGAGCAGGAAGGGGCGGGTCGTGTCCAGGAGGACGCTGAGCACGTTGGCCGTGTCGTAGGGCCGCCAGGGCAGGTAGAAAAAGAGGGCCGCCGTGATGTGGTAAAAGGGTGAGTAGGGAATCATCGGTTTCTGCTCGCCCCACTCTGGCGGCATGACCGACTCGGAAAAGGCCCCCGGCCGGTAGATCTCGGCCAGCCGGCCCTCGACGACCCGCTGGGCCTTTTCCAGATGCCAGAGGAGGTCCCAGGCCACACTGTAAGGGTAGACCAGACCGGCCGCTTTGACCCAAAAGCCCAGCAAAAAGACCGCCAGGAGCAGGCGCATCTCCTTTTCGCCCAAGGGGACGCGACCCCAGGCAAAGATGCGCCCAAAGAGCAGGCGCAGGAGGGGGAGCAGGGCCGTGCCCAGGAGGAGCACCACCGCCAGCCGATGGGTATCAATCGTCATCCAGAGGCGGTGGAAGGCCAGGAACCAAGCCACCGCCAGGGTCACCGCGCCGGCGGCCAGGGCCGCCCAGCGGGGGGGGAGCTCCACCTGGCCCAGCCCCAGGTACACGGCCAGGGCGATGAGCAGCCCCCAGCCCACCTGGGAGGCGACCGGCCGGCCCGGCGAAAAGGAGCCGGCCGGCGGCTCCAGCCTCACCCGGTCCAGGGCAACGCCCAGGGCGCGGGGGTCGCCGCCGGCCCCGACCTCGGCCGGGACAAAGGTCTCCGCCTCCAGGACGATCTCTGGCGAGGCCCCGCCGACCTCGGCCGGCAGGAAAAGGCGCGCTTCCTCCCAGTTCGGCCCGGGTTGGAGGGTGGCCAGGGAGAGGTCGTTCACGAGCACGCGGACCTGGGGGGAGGGCCGGCCGGCCGGCCGGTAGCCGTGCAGCCGCAGGACCAACAGGCGGTCCCGCGCCCCCAACGCCGGGAAGCGTACCCGGGCGCGTTCGGTGGTCCAGCGGAAGGTCTGCCCGTCCGGCGTGCTCTCGTGCTCGTGCATCCCCGCAATGTATACCCGGTCGTAAAAACTGCCCACATCCACCTGCTGGGCTGTGTCCACCTGGTAGGCCAGGGCCACAACGGCCAGCGCAAAGGGCAACAGGATCGCCAGGGCGGGATGGAGCAAGAAGGAACGCAGTTCGCACCCGTGTTTCATCGCTTCGTCTCCGCTCCGGCAGGGGTTGCTTCGGAGGCGATCGCCACCCTGTCGGCAAAGGTGCGGTAATCTATGTTCAGGAAGGGGTTGTCCCGGAAACGACATTCCTGTAAAAAGGCCCGATCCTGCTCGTCCGGCGATTCCTTTTCCAGCAGGGCCCTCAGTTGGTCAAATCGTCCCCGGTGCTCGTGGAAGCGGTCCCAGGCATACTCGACAGCCTGGCCGGTGCCGATTAGGTAGGGCCAGTCGCTGCTCTGGAGGAGGAGCAGTTCGCGGGCAGCCTGCTTGAGCAGTTCCAACCGCTCGCCATCGGCGTCGGGAAAGCGGGCGACCAGTTGCTCCATCTCCCGTTCGGCCCGGTGAACCGCCTCCCAGAGGGGCTTTGTCTCGGTTCCCCACCAGGGGCGGTGCTCCCCCTCCTGCCCCCAGGAACTCTCCGGCAGGGCGACGGAGTGGGTCGGGGGATACTCTTCCAGATACTCGCCGGCGGTGACCAGGGCGACTTGGTCGTTGAGGCTGGAGAGGACCCCTTTCAGCCAGGGGATGCCCTCGAACCACCAGTGGCCCAAGAGTTCGCTGTCGTAGGCGACCAGGACCACGGGAGGGCCGTCGGGTGGGGGGGCGGCGTTGGCCAGGTACTCCTGGACGAGTTGGACAAAGTGGGCGGCGTGTTCTTCGGCCCGGTGGAAGGCGTGGTAGGGGTCGTAGGGTGCCTTTTCCTCGGGGGGCACCTCGCCGGTGATGCGCCAGTAGGGCAGGCCGGAGCGGGGGTCCCGCCGTCTGTCGCGGTAGACATAGTCTCCGGGGTAGCCCTGGCCGGCCGACCAGACCTGCCGGCCGGTCGGCAGGTCGCGTCCGAAGGCGGCCACGTTGCTGTGGCCGATGTAGCAGGGGCGGAAGGGGCTGCACCGGCCGGCCGGGGCGGGGGCGTTTTGGGGGTGGATGATAGGGCGGTGGGTGCCCCCGGCCTGCATCTGGGCCCAAGTCCGGCCATCCACCACCGTGTAGCGCAGGTTCAGTTCGGCCAGAAACTCCTCCAGCCCCGGCCGGACGCCCGGCCGGCCCGCTCTCTCCTCGGTGCGGGCCGGCCGGTAGCCGCACTCGGGGAGCCAGAACCCACGGGGCAGTCGGCCAAAATGGCGCAGGTAGGTCGTCACGCCGGTCCTGAGTTGGGCATAGATCGTCGAGTCCCGCTCCATCAGGGGAAGGTAGGCGTGGGTGGCGGCCGAGGTGATGATCTCGACCCGCCCCTCCTCCTGGAGGAGACGCAGGGCGGCGATGAGGTCCCGCTCAAAACGCCGGCGAAAGGCGCGGAGGAGGTTTTCGTACCAGTCGTGGTAAAAGCGGGCCAGGTAGAGGAAATGGGCCGCCTGGGGGTCGCTCTCCTGCTGGGTGGCCCGCTCAAAGCGGGCCTCGTCCTCGGCCACCCCCTCTAACCGCTCCAGCAGGTGGGTTTCAAAGGCGTCGAGGACCTGGGGGTCGGCCAACTGCTCGGCCAGAATCGGGCTGAGGCTCAGGGTGAGGCGAAAGGGGATGGCCTCGTTGCGAAGGTCGTAGAGGAGGTTGACCAGGGGTAGGTAGGTTTCGGCGATCGTCTCGGGGAGCAGCTCCTCCCAGGAGTGGCGAGCAGCCGGCCGCAAGTAGGGCAGGTGGGCGTGGAGCAGCAGAATCAGGAACCCTTTGGGCATTGGTCTTCCTCAAGCCGTTTTTGGCCCGGCGGACCGGGCAGGCCGGATTATAGCATGGGCCGGTGAAGGTGTCAACGAAAAGGCCGGCCGGTCGTCCGGCCGATCTCTTCCCACGGCGGCGGGTGGGGTCGTCTGGCATGGCCGGAGTAGATCAGGCGGGGGCGGTGCTCTCGGAGGTGCTCCAGGCTGGACCGGAAGGCCGCTTCATCCTCGATATAGGAGGGTTGGGGAACGAGCCGGCCCCATCGCTCCACCAGCAGGTCCCCGACAAAGGCCCGGCCGTCGTCCAGGAGGAGGGTGAGCGACTCGGGTGTGTGGCCGGGGGTGTGCAGGACGGTAGCCGGCAGGCCGTAGGGGGAGAGGTCCGCGCCATCCTCCAGAGGGAGGTCCACCGGGAGGTCCGGGAAGGGCAGGTGAGGGAGGAAGGGGCGGAAGGGGCCTAATCGGAGCCGGCCGGCGAGTTTGTGGGCGGGGGGGACGGGAGGATGCCGGCCGCACAACCGTTCCTCGGCCAGGGGGTGCGCCGCCAGGCAAAGACGGCCGTTCGGGCGCAGGGCCAGCAGGCCGGCGGCGTGATCGTAGTGGACGTGGGTCAGCAGAATCAGGCGTAGGTCGTCCAGGGTATGGCCGAGGGCACGGAGGCGTGCCCGGATGAGGGGGGCGTCCAGGAAGGCGCCGCAGTCCACCAACGCCAGGCCGGCCGGCCCGACGAGGAGGTAGGCTTCTGAGGCGAGCAGTCGGATTTGGTGGACGGCGATCTCTTGGCTCATCGGTCTGCTCCTGGGAGGTATTATACCACAGGTGGGGACGGTCGTCCGATGGGCCCCTCCACCCCGTCGTGGTACAGTTTAGGGGAACTTTTGGGCGAGCGCAGGAGGCGACGGAGGCGGTGCTGCCCGCACTGCGGCGGTTGCCGGAGACGGGGCTGCCGAAACGGGAACAAGGGTGAGTGAAAGCAGTTTTTCCCGGTCCTTTCGTTCAGGTGTCCGCCTTTTGATGGCAGCGTTATACTTTTGTTGAAAGAATTGCCACCCATCCCTATCTGTGGTATACTGACTTGGGCAGGCCACAGGAGGATACTATACATACGGTGAGGGTCTCGACGAAAGGGTGGGTGGTCATTCCCAAGAGGTTGCGGGACAAGTACGGGTTGCAGGAAGGCACCCGGCTACAGGTGGTGGAGTACGGTAACGTCCTGGTGTTGGTGCCCCTGCCAAAGGACCCCGTGGGAGTTCAGAAAGGCAATTCCTCATCCTCGGCCGGCAACTCCCACTCGCCTCTGCCCCGGTAGAGGGGGGTTCGGAACATCCCGCTGTGGTCGGTCCAGGGGGACTGGGGATCGGCCTGCTGCTCCAAGTGCTCCTGAAAGCCACGGAGGTGGGCGTCGAGGGTGTCTATGTGGTGGAGGGCCACCGCCTCGATCGTCTTGGGTAAAAGCAGGGCCCCTTTTTCCGGCTCGCCGTGGTGGGCCAGGATGGCGTGGAGGATGCGCTGGGCCAGTTCCTGGGGGAACCCCGGCAGCGACTCGATCGCCCGTTCCACCCGGTGGGCCCCCAGGTAGGTGTGGTCGAGCAGGCGGCCCTGGTCAGAGTGGCGCAGACCGTCCTCCCAGGTGTAGGTGTCCACCTTGCCGATGTCGTGGAGGAGGGCCAGGGCGAGCAACAGGTCGTAAGGGACCTCGGGGTAGTGCCGGCAGAGCGTTTCGGCCAGAGTGGCCACCGCCAGCGAGTGCTCCAGCAGGCCGCCCAGGCAGGCGTGGTGGTACTGTCGGGCGGCCGGGGCGCGGCGAAAGCGCTCCCAAAAGCCCGCCTCCTGAAAAAAGACCGCCTCCAGAAGGGCGCGGAGGTGGGGGTCGCCGACTCGGCCGACCCGCTCGCGGAACTCTTGCTCCATCTCCTCGATCGGTCGGGGCGAGGAGGGGAGGAACTGCGCTGCTTCAACGGCCCGTGGCACAATCCGTTTGAGTTTCAGTTGCAGCCGCTCCTTCCAGGTGGTGACCTCGGCCTCCACCTCGACCCCCCGGCCGATCTGAAGTTGCTCGACCAGGTCGGGAGGGACGTCCCACATCAGGGCCGTGATCACCTGGCCGGCCTCGTCGCGCAGGCGGGCGCGCAGGTAGGGCTGGCCGTTGCTGGCGATCCGCATGTCCATCTCCTCCAGCAGATAAACGGCACCGGCAACCCGGTCACCGGGCTGCATGTCCCTGATCAGGCTCATGGCTTGGCTCCTCTTTATCCGGGGGCACCGTGGACCGGTCTTGCCCTGCCCCTGGGGCGGGCAGATCAACCTGTCCCTTTTGCCCAAAGAACTCGGGGTAGACCTCCACAGCGCAGTCGGGGCAGAGGCTGTGGCTGAACTCGGCTGCGGTATGCTCCTGAATGTACGACTCGAGTTGGTGCCAGTAGCCCTCGTCGTCGCGGATTTTTTTGCAGCGGGAGCAGATCGGCAGCAGGCCGCTCAGGGTGCGGACCTTCTGCAGGGCTTCCCGGAGTTGGGCGATGAGGTGGTCCCTCTCCTCCTGGGCGCGGCGGCGCTCGATGGCGTAGCGCAGTGTGCGCACCAGCAGCGCGCCGGTGATCTGCCCCTGGATGAGATAATCCTGAGCCCCGGCATTGACCGCGGCGACGGCGGTCTCCTCGTCGTCCAGGCCGGCCTGGACGACGATCGGGATCGCCCCGACTACCTCCAGGAGTCGCCTCAGCGTCTCTCCCGGCAGGCTGTCGGGAAGGTCCGGGTTGATCAGGAGGACGTCGAACGATTGCCGCTGGAGCAGGTTCATCGCCTCATCCAGGCGGGTGCAGTACGTCGAGGTGTCGGCCTTTTTCCCGCTGACCTCCAGGAAGGCCAGGAGCAGGCGTGCCTGCGCCGGGTCGCTTTCGACCAGCAAGACCTTCATATCACCTCCTCGCCGGCCGCCGCTGCGTCAGGGCGGGCTTGCGGCCCCGCAGTTCGGGCAGATAGGCGTCCAGCAGGTCCGGGGGGATACCCTTTGCCCGGACGATCTGCCGGTACAGGGCCGCACTAGGCCGGGGCGTGCGCTCCTGGGTTTCCGGATCCAGGGCGATCAGCCCAAAGCGCAGACTCCAGCCGGCGGCCCACTCGAAATTATCCACCAACGTCCAGTGATAATACCCCCGGACGGGGCAGCCGTGCAGTAAGGCCCGCCCCACCTGTGCCAGGTGGCCGACCAGGTAGCGGGGTCGCTGGTCGTCATCGTCGTCGGGGATGCCGTTTTCGGTGACATAGAGGGGCCGGCCAAAGGCCGCAAGCCGCTGCAGGCAGCGGTAGAGGCCCTCGGGGTAGAACTCGCCATAGCCGCCGTCGAGGAGTTCGGCATTCTCGGCGTGGCCCCGCTCGATAAAGAGGGAACGGGGCCGGCCAGGGGTGAAGCGTACCAGGTCGCGGGTGTAATAGTTCAGGCCGATCCAGTCGAGGGTGCCCTGGAGGTCGGGGGCCGCTCCCAGGCCCAGCGGCAGGGACCAGCGGCCCTCCAGCAGGGCGGTCAGGATGGCCTGGTTGTAAAAGCGGTCGGCGATGGCGGTGACCAGGCGGTCGCCGGGGGCGCGGGGACGGGCCGGGTCCAGCGGGCGCACGTTGTGGGCAAAGCCGACGCGGGCGTTGGGCTGGAGGGCGTGAACCTCCCGGTAGGCGGCGGCATGGCCCAGTAAGAGGTGCCGCAGCACGCGCATAGCCAGGCCCAGGTCGCTTTTCCCCGGCGGAAAGACCCCTTCGACGTAGCCCATATAGGCATAGACGTTCGGCTCGTTGACGGTGCACCAGAGGTCGCAGTGCTCCCCCAACGCCTCCACGGTGTGCCGGACAAAGCGGGCGAACCGCTCGACCGTGGTCGGGTTCTCCCAGCCGCCCTCTCGGCCCAGCCAGCAGGGGTCGGTAAAGTGGTGCAGCGTGACCATCGGCTCCAGGCCGCGGCGGCGCAGTTCGCGGAGGAGGGCGGCGTAGCGCTCCAGGGCGGCAGGGGCGAACTGGCCGGGGGCCGGCTCGATGCGCGACCACTCCACCGAAAGGCGCAGCGCGTTCAGGCCCAGGTCGGCGGCGCGATCCAGGTCGGGGAGGGGGTTCTCCCACCAATCGCAGGCCCGGCCGGCCCGCTGCCCCTGGTAGATGCGGCCGGGTTGCTTCTCCCAGGCGGCCCAGTTGTTCTGCTCGTTCTGCCCTTCGACCTGGTGGGAGGAGACGGCCACCCCCCAGCGAAAGGCGTCAGGAAATCGCAACATCTGTCTGCCCCTCGTCCTCCGGGGGTTGCTCCGTCGCGGGCTCTTCGCTCGGAGTTTCCTCGCCCGCGCCGGCCCTGGGCTCCGGCCGGCCAAAGCGTCGAATCGCCTCGGCCAGTTCGCGGAGGCGCCGGTCCACGCGGGCGTTGACGGTGCCTTCGGGGAAGGTACCGTCCTTCTGCCGCCGGCCGGCGGGGACGCCGGTGAGGAGTTCGATCGCCTCGTCCACGGTGCGAACGGCCCAGAGGTGGAAACGCCCCTCCCGGACGGCCTGGACGACCTCCTCCTTGAGCATCAGGTTCTGCACGTTGGCCTGGGGGATGATGACCCCCTGGTCGCCGGTCAGCCCCTTTGCTTTGCAGATTTCGTAAAACCCCTCGACCTTTTCATTGACCCCGCCGACGGCCTGGATTTCGCCCTTTTGGTTGACCGAGCCGGTGACGGCGATTCCCTGGCGAATCGGCAGGTCGGCCAGGGCGGAGAGGAGGGCGCAGAGTTCCGCGCCGGAGGCGCTGTCGCCATCTATGCTGCTGTAACTCTGTTCAAAGACCAGGCGGGCGGAGAGGCTGAGTGGCTTGTCCTGGGCGTAGCGGGCGTTCAGATAGCCGGCCAAGATGAGGACGCCCTTGGTGTGAATCGGCCCGCCCAGTTTGGCCGCCCGCTCGATATCCACGATTCCCTCCTGCCCCAGTCCGATCGAGGCGGTGATGCGGCCGGGCCGGCCGAAGGAGATGTCCCCCAGGTTGAGGACGGTGAGGCCGTTCACCTGACCGACCTCCTCCCCGGTGACGTCAATCAGGAAGAGGCCCCGCTCGATCATCTCACGGCTCTTTTCCTGAAGCAGGGCGGAGCGGTAAAAGCGTTCCTCGATGGCCCGTTGGACATGACCGGCCTGGATGGCGGAGGCGTTCTCCTGGGCGGCATAGTGGTGGGCCTCGCGGATGACGTCGGAGAGTTCGCCAAAGCGGGTGGAGAGTTTGTTCTGGTCCTGGGCCAGGCGGGAGCCGTGCTCGATGACCTGGGCGATGGCGGAGGCGTCCAGGTGCAGGAGGGCTTCGTTCTCGCAGAGGCGGCAGATGAAGGAGATATAGTCGTTTATCCCGGCCTCGTCGCGCCCCATCGTTGTGTCGAAATCGGCCTTGACCTTGAAGAGTTCGCGGAAATCCTCATCCAGGTTGTAGAGGAGGTGGTAGGTCTCGGGCCGGCCGATCAGGATGACCTTGGCCTGGAGGGGGATCGGCTCGGGGGAAAGCCCTTTGGTGGTGATAAAGCCGACCCGCTCGGCCGGTTCCTCGATGATGATCTGGCCGTTCTTGAGGGCCAGTTTGAGGGTGTCCCAGGACAGGGGGTTGCGCAAGAGTTCTTCCACCGGCAGGACCAGGTAGCCGCCGTTGGCCCGGTGGAGGGAGCCGCCCCGGATGAGGGTGAAATCGGTGACCAGGGTACCGAACTGGGCCTCTTTTTCGATGCGGCCAAAGAGGTTGGCATAGGTGGGGTTGGTCTCGATAATCACCGGTGCCCCCTGGATGTCGCCGTTGTCCACCAGCACGTTGACCTGGTACTTGCGCAGGGGTGGGGAGGGGGTTCCCGGTGGGGGGGGCGATTCCTTTGCCGACTCGTTCCGAAAGAGGTTCAGGTTGGCCAGGATGTCGTCGCGCACCGCCTCCAGGTAGGGGCCGATCTCTTCCAGGTCGCCGTAGGTTTCCTGCAACTCTTCGATAAAGGGGTTCAGAGCAAAGAGGGCCACCTGTTGGTCCAGGTTCTCCAGGGCCTCGCCGAGGGCCTTTTCCAGAGCGCGGGCCTGGCGCAGAAAGGCCTTGATCTCCTCCTCCAGGCCCTGGCGGCGTTGGGCGATGGCGGCCTGCTCCTCCTGGGGCAGGGCCATAAACTCCTCTTCGCTGAGCGGTTTGCCCTCTTTGGTGGGGATGGTAAAGAGGCCGATCTGGCTGGAGCGGATGACAAACCCCTGCTCCTGGGCCAGGCGGTTGATCTCGGCAAAGAGGGCATCGCGCTGTTTTTGAAAGGAGCGCACCGTCTCCTCGCGCTTGTTGGCATATTCTTCGCTCTCAAAGACGCGGCGGAGTTCCCGGCGCACCTCCTCGATGAGGGTGTGCATGTCTTTCTGGAACTGGCGGGCGCGGCCGGCCGGGAGGTGGATGGCGGTGGGGTAGTAGGAGTCGTCAAAGTTGTTCACATAGCACCAGTCGTCGGGGGTGGGTTCCCGGCCGGCAACCTCCTCCAGGAACTGCCGGGCGGCGGTCGTCCGGCCGGTGCCGGGGGGGCCGGCGATGTAGATGTTGAACCCGGTGGATTGGATGGCCAGGCCGAAGCGGAGGGCCCGGACGGCCCGTTCCTGGCCGATGATTGCCTCGCCAGGAGTGGCCTCGCGGCTGCTCTGGCAGGTCAGGCCGGCCAGGTCAAAGGTGCGGCGCAACGATTCGGGAGCAAGTTCTTCGGGCATGGGGGCTCCTTTAGCTCTCTCCGAAAGTGAACAGGTCGCTAATTGATTGGCGGGTATAGTTCCTCCAGATCGCCTCCCCAAAGACCGGCGCGACCGAGAGGACGGTCAGATGGGGAAGGCGTTTCTCCGGCGGTATCGGCACGGTGTCGGTGGTGATCATCTCGCGAATTTGGGGGACGGCAGCCAGTCGCTCCAGGGCCTGGCGGACAAAGAGGCCGTGGGTGCAGACGATGGTGATCTCCTGGATGCCGTGTTCGATGAGCAGTTGGCTCAGGGCGATCACCGAGCCGCCGGTGGCAATCTCGTCATCGTAGATGACGGCGTGGCGGAAACTCTTGACCTGCCGGCCTACCAGGCCGCCCAGTTTGACCTCGATGTCGGAGACGCGCTGCTTGGCCGCCGAGGTGGAGGGCAGCCCCAGGCGGACGGCCAGGCGAGAGGCCGAGCCGGCCCGGCCATAGTCCGGCGCGACCACGATCGTCTCGTCGGGGCGGAGGTTCTTTTCCCGCAGGTACTGGACAAAGAGATGCCGGGCGGTGAGCGGGTCGGTGGGGAGGCTGAAAAAGCCGTGCACCTGGGGCGAGTGCAGGGTCATGGTCATCACATGGGTCGCCCCGGCGGTCTGGAGGAGGTCGGCGATCAGGCGGGCGGTGATCGAGATGCGTGGGGCGTTCTTTTTGTCCGAACGGGCGTAGGAAAAGTAGGGGATGACGGCGTGGATTTCGCGAGCGGCGGCCCCCCGGGCGATGTCCAGCATCATCAAAAGTTCCAGGAGGTGCTCGCTCACCGGCGGGACAAGCGACTGGACGATATAGACGGCTCGGCCGCGCACGCTGGCCCCCAACTGGATGTAGAGGTTGTCGTTGCTGAACCGCTCAAAACGGGTCTCCTCCAGGGGGACCGAGAGGTAGGCGGCGATGCCGGCGGCCAGTTCGGGGTGGGACCGGCCGCTGAAAAAACGCACGTCGTTCGGGTCGAGGGTTCGCTCCGTCATCGGGGTTCTCCTCTTGTGTCTTGGGCGGGTCCGGTTGCAACTTGCTGCGCGGCGCGTTCCCATTCGGCCCGCCGGCGCATCTGGCGGCGCAGGGTGGCGATGTCCTGAGGCACCAAGTAGGCGGTAAAGGCAAGCAGAACCGCGCCGATGAGCCAGGCCGAGAGGCACAGGATCAGGATGGCCTGGTGCATCGAGGCGCGGTCGGCAATCAGGCCGGCCAGCCAGGGGGCCAGGGCCGCGCCGCTGTTCTCGATAAAGTACTGCACCGCCAGGGCGGTGCTGCGCACCTCGGGAAGGGTGATGTCATAGACGGTCGAGACGACGTTCGGCGCGGCGATCGGGATGAGGATCGCCGTCAGGCAGAGCAACCCCAGAAAGAGGCCGGTCTGCTCAAGCGGGACGCTCATCGTCGCCGCCAGGGCGACCGCTCCCAGAAGGACGCCGACCATCGAGACGAGAATGCGCCCTCGGGGGGTGCGGCGGAACCAAAAGTCGCCCAGAGCCCCCCCGACAAAGTAGCCCAGCGCCAGCACCAGGATCGTCGGGACCATCGTAAACAGGATCTGCCGGTCGTCGTAGAGTCGCTCGGTGCGTAGGTAGTAAAAGAACCAGAAGGAGATGACGTTCCAGGGAAAGACCCCCACAAAGCCCTGGGCAAAGAGCAAGAGCAAACTTTGTTTGCGAAAGAGGCCCAGAGCGGTCTGCCGGTCAAAGCGGTAAATGCCAATCTGCTCCAGGTCGGCCAGTTCCGGTTCGCTTCTGCCCCTCCGGGGTTCGCGGACGATGAAAAAGATGACCACGGAGAGAAGGATGCCCAGCGAGCCGGTCAGATAAAAGATGCGCCGCCAGCCCCAGCCTCCCCCCAACCCCAGGGCCAGCCCCAGCCCCATCAGGTAGCCCAGCGGCATCGTCAGTTGGAGCAGGCCGTAGATTTTTCCCCGCAGGGTCGGCCCGAAATAGTCGGCGATGAGGCTGTAGAGACCGGGGTAGGAGGAGTCGTCCACGCCGGTGCTGGCCCGGCTGGTCAGGAAGGTGGGGTAGGTTGGAGCGATCGCGCTGAGCCAGGTGGTCGCCCCCCAGAGGAAGGAGGCCAGTGCCAGGAGTTTGGCGCGGGCGTAGCGGTCGTAGAGGTAGCCCCAGATCGGGTAGAGGATCGTGCTGACGATGAGGGCGGCGGTCGAAACGGCCCCCATCTGGGCATGGCTGATCTGGAAGGTGTCCTTGATCCGGTCGGTCAGGGAACCGATCAGCAGTTTGTCCGACTGGTGCAGCAGCATAAAGAGAAAAAAGATGGCGACGACGATCCAGCGGTGTCCAGATTTGCCCATCTCGATTTTCTCCCGGTGTGTATCGTGCGTTTGCCTCGCGCCTCGTGCCGGCACATACGAGGATATTTTAGACGGAGGAGGGGTTCTTGTCAACCGGGGGCATGAATTTCGTAGCCGGTTGTCTGACCTCGGTGTCCATCGAGACGGCGCTTTGAACCGCCAAGGCGCCAAGGTCGCCAAGGATTTGTTGGCTAAATCTTGGCGTCCTTGGCGTCTTGGCGGTAACCTCTGCGGAAAATCTTTTCCTTGGCGTCTTGGCGGTAACCCCTTTCCGGCATCTGGCCGCCGGAACGCAACTACGGGACAAGCCTTCGGCGAATCTGTCACGCTCCCGGTGAGGGGCAAGGTTACGGCTCCAGGCAGAAGGGGATCGAATCGCCGGCCCCCTCGGGCTCTTCGGTCTCGCCGTTCTGGTCGTAAATCTTGACATATTTGATCTCGTCAAACTGGGTCAGGTTGACCCGCAGCGGCTGGGCGATCGTGTAGGTGGCCCCTCCCGAGGAACAGGCCCCCCGCAGATAGACGTGGGCCACCCCTGCCTCAATGACCAGACGGTCCAGGCCGGTAAAGCCACTGGTGATGGCGGCCAGCCCCCGGGCCTGCTCCTCCTCGGTGGGGCCCTTGAAAAACTCCCGTAGGACCGCCTCGGGCAGGCTGGTGGTAATGACCACGGTGCGGGTTACGGCCACCTCGTACGGTTCGGTCGCGGCGGCGTAGCGCTGCAGGTCGGTAAAGTAGACCTGCACCTGAGTGACGACCGGGGTGGGGGTAAGCGTGGGCGTGGCGGTCGCTTGGGCCGTGGTTGGAGGGGGGAGAGAGGGGAGCGGCGTCGGTGTGGGGACGGTTGCCGTTGCCGGGGG
>FWPU01007507.1_pt1 | contig 20056 bp, 17 predicted proteins | sample 2228361 | NCBI WGS metagenome assembly FWPU01 (sample SAMEA103939777, study PRJEB20133) | metagenome
ACATCATTTATAATGCCTTGTCATGCAATATTTTTAAATTGATGTTATTTTTATGTGTTATACAAAATTATTCTAAAGATTATCAGTATCATTTTTTAAAATATTATGTCATCAGTTTTCACACACTCTGGTGTAGTTATAAAAAGCCACCTGAACCAAGATGGCTTTAAAAAATAAGATAAAGGATAAAAACAAATTACAGAAAATGATGGCAATGGGTCTTTTGCCTAAAATAGAGATTTCTTTACTACAAAGTTTTCCATCATTTCTTATTCAAATTGAAAATAGTCAATTTGTTGTTGACGAATCTATTGCAAATGAAATTATTATTAGAATTTCAAAGGAAGTGTGAAATGAATATACAAGAGATTAAAATTGCAAATTTATTTTATTTATGTTTTTGTGCTTTGGTGTTTTTGGTGCCTCAGTTAAAGCAAATGAACGGGGGGAATAGGAACCCCTCACTCCAAGACCTTTTAATACGTGGACCACGCCTTTATGTGTAGGAAAAAACTTGTTACACAGTCATTGATTTTTTTTCAACAATATTGATGGAAGTTTTAATGAAAGGCGAAAATTTATTCAAGATACAAAAATTGAAAAGTCCCAATTGAACAGTCAGCTTTTTTTCATTACAGTTTGTTCAAACACTTTGAAATAGACATGCAATTAAGTTTTATCAATAATTCAGAAACAAGTTCTCACAATTTGACCTTTGGAATAAATTTATCAAAGAAGTTAAAATCCTTCATTTTTAATAGTGATTTACTTTATACAATTCCAACAGAGGTGGATATTAACGGTAATAAAATTCAATATGGCAATTCCGTAAATTTCAATTTGTAGGGGAGATTGTATTACCCAGTGGCTTCAATTTGGTGCTTGAGTTTAATGGTCTCCTTCAGGGAACAAGAAGAGAAAATAATATTCTTTTGGATAATTCAAAGGTTGAAAAGGGATTGTTGGGTTTAGGAATTGGCTGGAGTAAAAATTATTTGGCTACCAAAAAACTCTTTTATGGGAAAAATTTTGATTCTATTGAAAATATTGCCTTTACGGGGGACTTCCCTATTTTTTAGAATGTTGGTGATGATAAAAATCCCCTAGGGAATTTTAGGTTAAAAGTATTGGCCTTTTAAAAGTTCCCTTAAAGATTTATGAGATTTTTAACCATTTTAACCATTTTTTAAGGCAATTTCAACTTTTATTAAAAAAGTTTTTTCTTTTGAAATTGTTTTAACATTTTTTGCATTTCTTCAAATTGTCTTAAAACTTGATTTATATCTTGAACTGTTGTTCCAGAACCCATTGCAATCCTTTTTTTTCTGGAAGCATTTAAAATTCTTGGATTTTCCCTCTCCTGCCTTGTCATTGAAGAGAGAATTGCTTCCATTCTTATTAAAACCTTATCATCAACATCTACATCTTTTAAATTTTTAAAGGGGCCACTAAGGGGTAAGGATTTCAATAAGTCCGCAATTGGTCCCATCTTTTTTATCATTTTTAGTTGTTTTAGCATATCATTTAAGTCAAAACCTTCTTTTTTAATCTTTCTTGCAAGTTCTTCTGCCTCTTCTTTTTTTATGGTTTCTTCTGCTTTTTCAATTAATTTTAAAACATCTCCCATTCCTAAGATTCTTTCTGTTAAACGATTTGGAGAAAAAAGTTCTAAGTCAGCTACCTTTTCCCCAGTACCTATATATCTGATAGGAATTTTTAAGACCTCTTTTATTGAAAGAGCTGCTCCACCTCTGGAATCTCCGTCCATTTTTGTAAGGACAAGTCCCGTCAAGGGAGTTACCTGATTAAAAGTTAAAGCTGATTTTAATCCATCTTGCCCCAACATAGAATCAGCTACATATAAAACCTCTTGGGGCTCTAAATAGTTATAAATATTTTTAATTTCTTCCATTAAATCTTTATCTATGTGGAGCCGTCCTGCTGAATCAACTATTACCACATCATAAATTTCTTCCTTTGCTTTTTCTTGGGCTTTTTTTATAATTTTTAAGGAATCCTTTTCTTCTGGAAAGTATAAATAGGGAATTTGGACATTTTTTGCTAAAATTACTAATTGTTCCATTGCAGCAGGTCTTCTTGTGTCTGCAGGAACCAAAAGAACTCTTTTCCCTTCCTTTTTAAGTTTAAAACCAATTTTTACTGCTGTAGTGGTTTTACCAGAGCCCTGAAGACCTAAAAGTAAAAAATAGGAGGGTTTTCCTTTTAAGTTTAAGGGTTTTCCCTCATCTCCTAAGATATTTATTAGTTCTTCCTTTACTATTTTTATAATTTGTTGTGCAGGAGTTAAAGATTTTAAAACTTCTTGTCCCAGGGCTTTTACCTTAATTCTTTCAATGAAATCTTTTACAACTTTGTAATGGACATCTGCTTCCAAGAAAACCATCTTTATTTCTTTTAAACCCTTTTCTATATGGGCTTCTGTAAGATGTCCTTCCCCATGAAGTTTTTTGAAGATTAATTGCAATTTTGAAGATAGTTGTTCAAACATTTTCCTTTTCCCTTTTTAATATTTTTACCCATTCATCTTTTAAGGTAACAGTTCTATTAAAAATTAATTTTTCCTCAGAACTATCGGGGTCACATACAAAATAACCAAGGCGCTCAAATTGAAAATTTTGGAAGGGCTCTGCTTCTTTTAATGAATTTTCTGCTAATGCCTTCTCTATAATTTTTAATGAATTTGGGTTTATATAGTCCAAAAAGGTCTTCCCCTTTTCCACATTATCAGGATAAGGGGTTGTAAAAAGGTGTTCATATAACCTGAGTTCTATAGGGAAGGAACCTTCTTTTGAAACCCAATGGAGGGTTGCCTTAACTTTTCTCCCATCAGAGGCATTTCCTCCTTTAGTTTTAGGGTCATAGGTACAATGGATTTCCCTTAATTCACCTCTCTCATCCCTTATTACTTTTTCACATCTTATAAAATAAGCATACCTTAATCTAACTTCTCTTAAAGGAGCTAAACGATAAAACTGGGTTGGAGGATTTTCCATAAAGTCCTCTTTTTCAATATAAATTTCCCTTGAAAATAAAACATTTCTTGTTCCAAAGGATAAGTCCTCTGGATTGTTTATGGCAGGAAGTTCTTCTATTTTTCCTTCTGGGTAGTTTGTAATGATTACTTTTAAAGGATTAGTCACAACCATTTTTCTCATAGCTCTTTTATTTAAATCATCCCTTAAACAATGTTCTAATAAGGCATAGTCCACAATTGATTCTGCCTTTGAAACCCCAATTTTTTCTGCAAAATCCCTAATTGATTCTGGAGTAAAACCTCTTCTCCTCAAGCCAGCAATTGTAGGCATCCTTGGATCATCCCAACCTTTAACAATTCCCCTTTTAACCAATTCCAATAATTTTCTTTTGCTCATAACAGTATAAGTTAAATTTAAACGAGCAAACTCAATTTGTAATGGATGATGAATTCCTAATTGTTCAATAAACCAATCGTATAAGGGATGATGGTCTTCAAATTCCAAAGTGCAAATTGAATGGGTAATCCCTTCTATGGAATCCGATTGCCCATGTGCCCAATCATAGGAAGGGTAAATGCACCATTTTGTTCCAGTTTTTGGATGGGGTGCTTTTATGATTCTATACATTACAGGATCTCTCATATTTATATTTGGAGAAGACATATCAATTTTTGCCCTCAATACTTTTGTGCCTTCTTCAAATTCTCCATTCCTCATTTTGTAAAAGAGATCTAAGTTTTCTTCAACTGTTCTATTTCTGTAGGGGCTTTCTTTTCCTGGTTCTGTCAAGGTTCCCCTATACTCCCTAACTTCATCAGGGCTTAAATCATCCACATATGCTTTTCCCTTTTTAATTAATTCAACTGCCCATTCAAAGAGTTTTTCAAAATATTGAGAGGCATAATATTCTCTATCTTCCCAATCAAATCCAAGCCACTTTACATCCCTTTTTATAGCATCTATGTATTCTTGACTTTCCTTTAAGGGGTTTGTGTCGTCAAATCTCAAATTACATTTTCCTCCATATTCCTTTGCAATTCCAAAGTTTAAACAAATTGATTTTGCATGTCCTATGTGGAGATAACCATTTGGTTCAGGGGGAAACCTTGTATGTACCCTTCCCCCATACCTTCCTTCTTCAATATGTTTATCAATTATTTCTCTTATAAAATCCCTTTTTTTTCTCTCTTTCTTTTTTTCAGACATATTTATTCCTTAAAATGAATATAGGTATGAAGGGGGTAGTTTTTAAGTTTTTCTCTTCCCTTTAAAAAATCTAATTCTACAAGGAAAATACTACAGGAAACTTCTGCTCCTAATTTCAAAGCCAGTTTAATTACAGCCTGGGCAGTGCCACCTGTTGCTAAAAGATCATCAACAATTGCAACTTTCTCACCAGGTTTTATGGCATCGTGGTGAATTTCCAAGACATTTTTCCCATATTCCAATTCGTAGGACTCCCTAATTGTTGTAAAGGGAAGTTTTCCTGGTTTTCTTACGGGCACAAAGCCAATTCTATTTCTGGCAGCAAGGGCAGCACCAAATATAAAACCCCTTGATTCTATTGCAAGGATTTTGTGGGGATTATATTTTTTTAAATCCCTTTCCATTATTTCTAAACTATAAATGAAGGCATCGGGTTCTGAAAGCAAAGGAGTAATATCCTTAAAGATTATGCCTGGCTTTGGAAAATCTGGAATATCTCTTATAAAATTTTTTAAATCCATATATTTTTCCCCTTTAAATAAATTAAATTATTATACCTTAAAGTTTTTTCTCTTTTCAAACATGAGAACCCTCTGTTACAAAGGGAACAAAGGAAACCTTATCCAATTTTGTATAAATAAACCCCTTTTCATCCCTTGTAATTAAATAAAGTTCTTGGTTTTTCCCTTCCCCTTTTGGTATTATCATCCTTCCCCCCTCTTTTAATTGATTTAAAAGATTTTTTGGCAATTTACTACTTCCACAAGAGACAATTATACAATCATAGGGAGCAAATTTGGGCCATCCATATCCCCCATCAAAGATGTTAATTGAAAAATTTTTATAACCCAACTCTCTTAATCTTTCCACAGCTCTTTTTCCCAATTCAGGTATCCTTTCAATGGAAAATACAAATCTGGAAAGTTCTGCCAAAATTGCTGTTTGATAGCCAGAGCCCGTTCCAATTTCTAATATTTTATCTTTTTTAGAGGGTTGAATTGCAGAAAGCATTTTTATAATTGTGGAAGGCCTGGAAATTGTTTGTTCAAATCCAATTGGTAAAGCAGTATCTTTGTAGACATTTTCTTTAAATTCATCGGGGACAAAAAGCTCCCTTGGAACTTTCTTTAATGCTAAAAATATATAATCTGGTGTCTCAGGAAAACTTTTTTTTAAATTTTTTATTAATTTATCCCTTGCTTGACTAAAATTCATTTTAAAATATCCAAGAATTCCCCTTCCAAACTCTTACAGTACTTTAAAACTTCATAATCCGTTAAATCCAAATGGAGAGGTGTAATGGAAATTTCTCCCATTAAAAGAGTTTCAAAATCCGTTCCCTTTTCTGGTTTTGATGGAAGGGGTGAACCTCCAATCCAAAAATACTTTTTTCCCCTGGGATCTATATTTTCTTCAATACTTTCTTCATAATGTCTTTTTCCTAAATTACAAAACCTAATACCCTTTGGCTTTTCCTTTGGAAAATTTATGTTAAATATTCTTCCATCTTTTAATAACCCCTTTTGGTTCATAAACAAAATTATGCGAGCTGCAAGAGAAGCTGTTCTTTTAAGGTCTACCTCCATTCCCATTTCTTGAGAAATTGCAACACCAGCTAATCCCAAAATGGACGCTTCAAAAGTAGCTGATACAGTTCCCGAATAGGTAACATCATCTCCAATATTTATCCCAAAATTTATTCCTGAAACAATTAAATTAGGAGGATTTCCTTTCATAAAGTGTAAAACACCTAAATTTACACAATCCGTAGGGGTTCCAGAGACAGCATACCAATGGTTTTTAATTTCCACTGCCCTTAGTGGATGTTCCAAGGTCAAAGAATGGGAAGAGGCAGATCTTTCCCTATCTGGTGCAAAAACCCAAACTTCTCCTATAGAGGAAAGGGCTTCAAAACATTGGGAAAGCCCTTCAGAAAATATTCCATCATCATTTGTAAGCAAAATTCTTATCATTGTTTTTTAAGATGGAATTCAAAGACAGTATTTCCGACTTTTATCAAATCCCCATCCTTTAATTTTTCATAACTGATTTTGTGTCCATTTACAAGGGTTCCATTTGTGGAAGCCAAATCCTTTATATAAATTGTTTCTTTGCTTAAAAAATCAATTTGGGCATGTTTTCTGGAAACCATTTCATCTTTTACAATAATATCTCCATAACTTCTTCCAATTATAGAAGTTGGGGCTTTTACCTCAATTATTTTTCCTAAATCTTCTCCCTTTTTTACTACTAAATATACCTTCAATTTTTCTATTATGGTTTCTGCTTCTGTTGTCTTTTCTAATTTTTTAGTTATATCTTCCATTAAAAAATTATGCCATTTTAAAATTTTTTTGTCAATTTTTTTCTAATGTTATCTAAAACTTGAAAAGGTACTTTTAAAATAAACTTTTAATTTTTACTTTGCATTTAAATATCAAAGGTGGACAAAGCCATTTTGCTTTAGATGAGATAGAAAAATGATAAGGTGCAAATTTAAATAATGAAAGGCTAAAGTATAGAAGAAAATATAATGGAAGTTTTAGGGCTAAAAAAGGGGTTTAAGATTTTTAAGCAAACATTTAAAAAAGAGCGTTTGAAATTTGCAAAACTTTAAGAAATTCGCCCTAATTAGCTAAATTTAAAGTAAGTTTTAGAAGGGTTGAGGATATTCTTGTAAGGCAGGCACAAGAGATCAAAAAATATAAATGGTGATTGTAATGCATTTCCCATCTAACTGATAAAAAATATTTTAAAAACGAAGCAGGGAAGAAGGATTTAAGTCCCGAAGAAATTGGAGTTATGCAAAAACTTAAGGGAAACCCTAAGACGGCTTAAAGTCAAAAAAATTAAAATAAACAAGCTGGAAATCCATCCTTTTAAGCTCAAATATTTAGAAGCTTTATTTAAAAATCCAATTTTTCCTTAAACGCATATATCAACTTTTAAACTTTAAATCATTAAAATATTGGTCTCATTTTAAACATTAAATCTTTAAGAATTGGTTCAATTTTGTATTTTAGTTGACATTTTTTGTTTTTTAATTTTAAAAATGCTATGTTAATTAAAAAAACTAAATTTCCACTTTTCTTAAAAATTTTGCTGCATCTTCTGGGGGGGTGGGATTAATGTAAAAACCTGTCCCCCATTCAAATCCTGCCATCCTTGTAAGGCGAGGGATTATTTCAATGTGCCAATGAAAGTCATAAGCTAAGGTCTGCCAATATCCAGGCCTTATGGGTTGTCCCTTTATATTTGGGGCAATGTGAAAGACAAAGTTATAGGGAGGGTCTGATAAAGCAAGTTTTAAGCGGGAAAATGTATCCTTTAAGGTTATTGCTAAACTTTCTTTTAAGAATCCTTCACAAGATAAGAAATCATGGGAATGGTTTCTTGGGGCTATGAAAAGTTCAAAGGGGAAACGAGAAGCATAGGGTGCAATTACAACAAAATCTTGGGTTAAAGAAACAATTCTTTCCCCTTTTTCCATTTCATCTCTTAAAATATCACAAATTAAGCACCTCTCCTTAACTAAGAAATGTTCTTTCAAGGATTGAAGCTCAATGGCAACTGTTCGAGGAGTTATAGGAGTTGCAATTATTTGCGTATGGGGATGGGGTAAACTTGCCCCAGCCCTTAAACCATGGTTTTTAAAGACCAAAATATATCTAAATCTTAAATCATTTGTTAAATCCCTTAATCTTACTTGATATGCTGTAAGCACTTTTACTATGTGTTCAACGGTAAAATCAGGAAAGGTATTTTTATGGTGAGGACTTTCAATTACAACTTCATGGGCACCAATTCCATTCATAATATCATAGACCCCATAACCCTTCCTTCCCAAATCCCCCTCTATTCTTAAAGCAGGGAATTTATTTGGGACTACTCTAACTTCCCAACCCGGTTCATTTATTCCCCCATTTCTTCTTATGGAAAAAATTTCTGGTGGTGTGAATTGTTCATTATTTTCACAAAAGGGACAAAAACCAGTGGACTTCTCTTCTTCTTGTGTAGTAAAACCCTTGGGCCTTTGACTTCTCTCTGTTGCAATTATTACCCATCTCTTTTGGATGGGATCATGTCTTAATTCTGACATTTTAAACCTCCATTAATTCAATTAAAATGTTTGAATTTTTAAAAGAAAACAAAGGAAATATTATAATACCTTGTAAGATTTTTTCAAATCCCTTTTCACATTTTGTTATTGTATTTAGGGGGAAAATGGTTATGGAAAGGGGGTTTTCTATTAAGATTTTTAATTTTTTTTCTGTAACTTTATCATATAAATAAATCTTTCCTATATTTTCAAAAAGGGACTTTGTGGAAAAGTGTTTTAAATCCTCTTCATCTTTTCCATAGAAACCATCAGGAAAGGAAAAGGGCAATTCTACACCCCAAAAATTTGAATTTAGTTTTTTAATTTTTATGATAATTTTAATTTTATTTTTTTTAATTTTAATTATTTTTAAGATTTCCATCCCCCTTCCGCTGCTTTTGATTAAAATTTCTTCTCCCCTTTTTGAAATCCTTGATCCCTCTTCCCAAACTTTTTTTAATTCCTTTTTTTCAATTTCATTTAAATTTTCAATTTTTTCATCAAAAAAATGTAATATCAAAGGAACTCTTGGATGGGGATCCTCCATAACATCTTCTTTAAAGGACTCCTCAATTTCAAAGGAAAGTTCATGTATGGAGCCGTGTTCTTTGCTTCCCCTTTTTTCTTCCAAATGGTATGTCTCAATTCTTCTCTTTATCAAGTCCGTTATATTTAAATTTCTATCTAATAAATCTATTTCTCTTATTATTCCTCCATATTTTTCTTCTAAAAAAATTTGAAAATTTTCCTCTTTTAAAGTATAAAATTCCTTTTCCTTATAAAATCCCTTTTTTTTATTTTTTCCTGCCTTTATTAAGTTTGAAAAAATTTCTCTCCTTAAAAAGGGAAGGTATAACCCCCCAAATATTCCATGCCACCAGCCACAATTACATTGTGCTTTTAAAAGGTTTATGTTTATTTTATTTTTAAGGGAATTTGATAGGGAAACCATTCTTTTATAAATCCAAAGGGATTCTTCGTATTTTTCAAAAAAATTCCTCCAGTATCCCCCCTTTAAAAAGGGCTTTAATTCTCCTTTATCTTTTATATTATTATAAAATTCTTTATATTTTAAAGCTACCTTGGAAGGCAAAGTCCATTCTCCCATTTCAAAATAAGATTGAGTTGGAATATGGATAATCCCCTTTGGTTTTGTATAGTTTAAACATTCTTTTAAAAGAACTGTTTTTACAAAACCCTTCTCTTGCAAGGATTTAAAAAATTTATAAAGCCATTTCTCTTCATAAACCCATTTATAGGTACCAGGCCAGATACCAAATTTTTCCCCATCATCTACCATAGTGATAATTGAATTTCCAAAGTTTTGATAGTCTCTTTTTAAATTTTCTAAGACCTCTTCAACTTGGGCAAAGGGTATGAGATAGCGATACCTTTCTTTTATGGGGAAAACCTTTACTTTGTGATCTAAATGGTATGTTTCAAAATAGTTTATTACTTCTTCATTTTTTAAACCAGAAGACAAGAGGTGAAAATCATCTAAAAAAACTGCTTTATAGCCACACTTTTCTAAGATGTAAGGAATTGTAGGTTCCCAAACCCTTTCTGCAATCCAAGCACCCTCTGGTTCCCTATTAAAAACTTCTTTTAATTTATTTTTCATTAACTTTAATTGGGCAAGTTGATCTTTTTCTGGAAGAATTGGCAAAAGGGGTTCATAATAACCCCCTCCCAAAATTTCAATTTGTCCCTTTTCCAATAAGTTTTTGATTAAACCTATAAATTCTAATTTATTTTCTAAGAGCCAATCCAGAAGACAACCAGAAAAATGGACATTTACTTTTATTTCAGGAAATTCTTTTAAAATTTCAAAAAAAGGTAAGTAGGCATTATTATATGCCTTTTCAAATACAAAACCAAAATTTCCAAGGGGTTGATGACAGTGAACTCCAAATAAAAATTTTAAACACTCCACATTTCCTCCTCATAGGTCTTATGGGGGACAGTAAAATATAAAAGCCCTGTCCTTGGAATTCTTTCACTATCCTTTTCTTTAAAGCTTAAAAAAAAAGCCACCTCTTCCCTCTCTTTCAAACCCAAAAGGGAAAAGGGAATTTTTGCTTCAAATATTTTTTCAAAGCCCTTTTCAATTGGCTCAGAGGGAGGATAAATTTTAACTGTTTTTTCAGAGGGTAAATTTATATGCAAAAAGATTTCACCTCCTTTGACTTTTTCTATATATTCAAGGTTTGGATCCATCCTTATGTATAAATTTTCTAAATCAAAACCAAAGTAAATTTCTTGGAAAAAGCTTTCAGCTAAATGCATTGCATCTCCTGTTTGAACAGAAACCTTTACAGCATTTGCCCATTCAAAGTAAGAGTTTTCCTTTCCATCAATTAGGGGATAAATTGTAAAGATTGGTTTTTTTGATTTAAATTCTATTTCTTCTATTAAGGGTTTTTCTAAAATAGAAGGACTTTTAAGCCCTGCCATTTCCATAGCATTTTTTAGATAAAACCTAAAAAGAAAATCAAATTCTGGTTCATAGGGTGAATAGTTTGGGCTACCATACCACCAAAACCAATCAGAAGCTTGGGAAGCATAAAAATGGTTAAGGGACTTTTCTTCCTTTATCCCCATTATTTGATCCCTAGTAGAATGAACCAATTCCCATGCCCTGTTTTTTATAGGGTCTGATGTCCATATATAAAAAGAACCATCAACCCAACTCCCAGGGAACAAATAGTTAATTTTTTGAGGTTTTAATTCCAATTCTAATACCTCTTTTAAGGTTAAAAAGGAAACTCCTTCTTTTTTTGCCCTTTCAAAGAGTTTTTTTAAAAAATTTCTTCCAAAATTTTGATACCCCCCCCAAGGGTTTTCTCCATCTAAGATAATCCATATTACTCCATCTTCTCTTCCTTTAAACTTTACATAATCATAAAACTCATTAATTGCCTTTTCTTCTTCCATTCCTCCATAAGCAAAACCAAACCTATTAGAAAGGTAAGTGTCTCTAAAAAATAAAATTTTATTGGGAAAATTTATATGATAAAAGGGTCTTAATATGTCATAGCTTTCTGCATTTGAATGTTGCAAAACTATGGAATCGGAAAATAATACCTTTGTTTTTATAAAATTTAAAATACTATTTGAGACAGCCCCTTCAGAAGGCCATAAACCTAAGGGTTTTTCTCCAAATACCTCTTCCAATAATCTTATTCCTTCATCTATATGAAAATTTATTTCCCTTGGACTGGAAGGGTAAGGGTAAACATTTAATTCTGGATGGGCTTGAATTATTTCATCTGTGGAAGATAAAATTGGCAAGATTGGATGGAAATAGGGTGAAGTTGTAATATTAATTTTTCCCATATCAAGCAATTCTTTATAGGAAGGGATTATTTCTTTTATAAATTCCTTTAATTGATTTATTAAGGATAATTTTTCTTTCTCCTCAAAGTTTGTTCCCTTATCTAACAACTCTTTTATAAAGGGATTTTTCCTTATCTTTTCCCCACACCAAGAAAGATAAAATAAGACTTCTAAATCAATAAAGTCTTCCTTTTTAAAGACCTTTAATTTTTCTTTTAATTTTTCCCTTGTATAATCCATCCCCCTCAAAATTAAGATTTCATAAAATCTGCTTAAGGGTTTTATAGCATTTTCCCAGGAGTTAGAAAAGAAGTTTTTAAGCAAAAAATGTTTTTCTTCTAATTTTAAATTGTCTACTGGTTTTGAAGCAATTTGTAAAAAGGGATCTGTTCTCAAATTTATAATTTGTTCCAATAAAACAGGGGTAAAATTAAAATTCATATGGATATTTTCATATTCCTTTAAAAGATAAGGAAAATCCATATAGTCCCTTAGGGAATGTAAAAAAACAAAGGGCAGAAGGGATTTTTCAAAGGAAAGAAAATATGGGGGTTGATGAAAATGCCATAAAAAAGCAACTTTTTTCATAGAATTATATTATACTATTTTTAATTATTTTGTTTGACATTGTTTTAAAATAAGTATATCATTTAATTCTATGAAAGATGAACTTCAAGAAAAGGCATTAAAGCTTGAGCTAAAAGGGAAATATGAAGAAGCAGCTGAGCTTTATTACCAAGCAGGCAGGTATGAAAAAGCAGCTTTTATGTATCAAAAATTAAAGAAAATTAAGGAAGCCCTTGAAATTTTGGCAGGAGCAGAACTTTATGAAAGGGCAGCTGATTTGGCTTTAAAAAATGGTTATATAAAGGAAGCAGCAATTTATTTTGAAAAGGCAAATAACTTAGAAAAGGCAGTGGAATGTTTTGAAAAAATTAAGGAATATAAAAAGTGTGCAGAAATTTATTTAAAAATAGGAAAAAATGAAAGGGCTGCAGAGGCCTTTTTTAAGATTGGAAATTATTTAAAGGCAGGGGAAATTTATGAAGAATTGGGAAAGGAAGAAAAAGCAATTCAAGCATATAGGCAATATTTAGCTGAAAGTGCAGGTATGGCAGGTAGTTTATCTTCTAAGGATGCTCAAAGAATTGCTAAGATTTTTATAAAAGTAGGGGATAATGTTAGGGCAGCAGAGATTTATTTAAGGACAAAGGAACCCATAAGGGCTTTTGTCCTTTTGCTTGAAGGAGGAGCAATAGATGAAGCAGGAGAAATTTATCAAAAAGAACTTTCTGGACAGGCATATTCTCTATTAAATTATTTAACTTCAAATAAGTCCCTTGAAAGTTTTGGAAGAGTATGTATGAAAATTGGAGAGTATCAGGTGTCTGCCCTATCCTTTGAAAAATGTGGAAAGATCTTAGAGGCAGCAGAGGCCTATGTAAAATCAAAGGACTATTTGCAAGCAGCTGAATATTATATGAAAGCAGGGAATTATCCAGAAGCAGCCAAGCTTTATGAAACTTCAGGACAATATGGACATGCTGCGGACTTGTATTATAAATTAAAAAACTTTGAAAAAGCTGCTTTGTGTTATGAAAAGGAAGGGGATTTTTATAAAGCAGGTAGATTGTATCAATACTTAAACCAAAATCAAAGGGCAATTCAACTTTTGCAAAAGGTAAGTACTGATGATCCTGAATATTTAAAGGCATCTTTACTCATTTCAAAGGCATTTTTTCAAGTTCAGTTACCTGAAATGGCATTAAAGAGGTTTGAAGAAATTAGAAAAAATTATAAAATTGATGAAGCAACCTTTGAAGTATTTTATGACTTTGCTGAGCTCCTATCTTCTATGGGAAAGATTGAAATTGCAAAGGAAATATATACGGAAATTGTAAATATTGATTTTGCTTATAAAGATGTAGCTCAAAAATTAAAAAAATTAACTACAAAAGCAATTGAAAAACCTTTAAAAGAAAAAGAAGAAAAACCCCTTGAAAAGGAAACAGAAAAGTCCCAAAAGGTGGAAAGAAAGACAAAAGCTATACATGCTTTAAAAAAACTTCCCTTTTTTCAAAACTTTGAAGAAAAGGAAATTGAATTGTTGTGGGAAATAATTGAAAGAAAAGAAGTGGAAGGGGGAAAATTTTTATTGGAACCAGGTAAATATGCTGAAGGTTTTTTCTTGCTTGTCCAAGGAAAAGTAGAACTCTTAACTCCCATGGGAAGATCAATTAAAACCATAGAAGATGCAGGGGCCCTTTTAGGTATTGCAGCTCTTTTTTCTGGAGAGACATCCGCAATAGGAATAAGAACTTTAAAGCCCTGTAAGATAGTAATAGTTAAAGGAAGGGAATTGTTGGGACTTCTTAAGGGAAATGTGGAATTTTCAAAAAAATTGAGGTCCTATCTATCAATTTACTTGGAAAAAGAAATTTCTTTAATCCCCCAAAAAACTCCCTATCATTTACAAATATTAGAAGCCAAAAGAAAACTCTTATAATTAATGAAAACTATAAGGGTTTGTCCTCTTTGTGGAAGGGAATTAAAGGAAAAGGAAATAAAGGATCATATGGAAAGGTCTTTTTATGTGGATATCTGCCCTAGGGGATGTGGTTTATGGTTTGATAAGTGGGAAATTTTAAGGGCAAAGGAAGAGTATGTTATGCAAATTGATTCCCAAGAAAATTTTATTAAGGTGCAAAAAAAGGAAAGGTTTTGTCCCCTATGTAAAAAGTTAATGAAAACTTATTATAACCCTTCATATAAATTGGATTTTGAAATTGACTATTGTCCCTTTTGTAATGGAATGTGGTTTGATAGGGGAGAAGCAATAAAATTTAAAAATTTGCAAAGGGAAAAGATAAATAAGTTAAAAAGGGAAACGAAAATTTCCCTTGTTCCCTTAAAGGGCTTTTCAAAAGCAGTTAAAGAAGAAGAAATGGCAGATGATGCAATTAATACTTTTTTATGGATTTTAAGGGTTATTTTTAGAATTCCTTTTTAAGGGTTTATTCAAAACTAAAGCCCATTTCAAATAAACTTAATGCAGCTTTAACTACCTTTGGATCATATAATTTTCCACTATTTTGTTTAATTTCCTTCAATGCCTCTTTTAAACCCAAGGCAGCTCTATAGGGTCTGTGGGAAACCATAGATTCTATCACATCAGCTACAGCAAGGATTTTAGCTTCTTCACAAATTTCATCATTTTTTAAACCGAGGGGATAACCGGAACCATCCAATCTTTCATGGTGTTGTAATATTATCTTTGAAATTGGAAAGGAAAAGTCAATTTTTTCAAGGATTTTACAACCCATCTCTGGATGTACCTTTATTAATTTAAATTCAATTTCAGAAAGGGTTCCTGGTTTGGTAAGAATTTCAGCAGGTACATAAATTTTACCTATATCATGAATTAAACCTGTTAAATAGATTGCTTGAATCTTTTCCCTATCCAAACCCATCTCTTCTGCAATTGCCTTTGCAAGTTTTCCAACCCTTTTTTCATGTCCTGCCGTATGGGGATCCCTTAATTCAATTGCTTTAGACATGGCTTCAATTATCCCTTCAGCTGTCTTTTTTAATTTTTCTAAACTATATTTTAGATGTTCTTCCATTGCCTTTCGCTCTGAAATATCAATTAGAGCACCTTCTATAATCCTTTTCCCCTCTTCTTCCACAAAACTTACATTTTCTAAGACCCATAGGGGAGAACCATCTTTTTTCTTTAAGCATAATTCATAATTTTTTAAATATCCAAATTGGGATAGGGCATGGATTAAAATTTTCCTATCTTCTTCCTTTAAATAAAATTTTAAAACAGAAGTCCCAATTATTTCATTTGCAGAAGAATATCCTAAGATATTGGCAAAGGCCTCATTGCATTCCAGCAAAATCCCATCTAAACTTGCTCTAAAAACTCCAGCTAAATTTCTTTCAAAAAGCAATCTGTATCTTTTTGAAGAATCCTCTATGGTTTTTTCTGCTTTTTTAAATTGGGTTATATCCCTTGAAATTCCAAAAATAGACCTTTCCCCTGTTTCAGGGTCTTGAAAGGAAATTAACCTGGTTTCTAAGATAAAAACTTTATCATTAATTTTTGTTTCATCTTCAAAATATAGGGGTTCTAAGGAGTTTAGAGATTTCTTTAAATTTTCTTTAAACTTAGCCCCTTGGTTGGGGAAAATTTCTTCCACTTTTTTCCCTAAAACTTCCTCTTCTCTTTTACCCAAAAGTTCCAAACCCTTATTATTGACAAAAACTATCTTAAAGTTTTCATCAATTTGAAAGTAAATATCTCCTGATAGCTGAGCAATTTTCTTGTAAATCTTTTCCTCCTTTTGAGGTATTTTATGTTCTAAAACCATTTTAAGCCACATTCAAATTAAACATAAAAAACCATAATTTTATTTCACCAATTTATTTTACCCTATTTAAATTAGATGTCAAGGGGATCCTTGTGTGTAATTATGTTACACTTTTTCTTTCTTTTTTAAATATTTATTGTAAAAAATTATTCCAAGAAGGGATACGATTCCTAAAAATGCAACAATTGACCAAAGGGTTAATTCCTTGGGTTTCAAATTATTTTTTGAAGGAATTTCTACAAAAACCTTAAAAAGGTAACCTCCTAAAGGAGCCCCTATTATGGTTCCAAAAGCTAAGGGTAAATTAGCATATCCCAAATAAAGTCCTTCTTTTCCTTTAGGTGAAATGGCACCAATATATTGATAAACCCTTGGAGAAGTGAGCATTTCTCCAATTGCCATTGAAGCAATGGATAAAAGGATTATAAAACCTCCTAAGGGGAGGTTAATTAAAGGAATTTTATCTTTAATAGATAAATTAAAGATAAAGGGAATCAAATTTAAAATTACTCCAAATATTGTAATAATTATGCCTAAGCTTATGGAAGAAATTGGCTGTAAGTTTTTGGAGATCTTTGTAATTAATAATTGAAATAAAACAATCATTACAGGATTTACAAGGGTATAGAGTTCCACTGGGGCATCTTTATCAATAAATCTTAAAAAGAGGGGGATGAGGTTATAAATTTGAACATATATAGACCAAAAAAAACCAATGGATATGAGAAAAAAAACAAATTTCAAATCCTTTAAAACAATAAACAAATTTAAAAGGGCTTCTTTTAAGGTCTTTGGTTTTTCCTTTCCCTCACCTTCAGGTTCTTTAAATAAAAACAAAACTGTTAAAAGGGCAAGAAAAGAAAAGGATGTTGCCACATAAGAAAAGATAGAAGGAATACCATATCTTATTCTAAAATTATAAGAAATAATTCTTCCAATCATTGAGCCCACATTTATGGTCATATAAAAAATTCCAAAAGCCAATACGGGGTTAAAGGAGCCTGTCTTTTGAACAGTCCCTGATATACAAGGTTTTACAAAGGAACCTCCTATTCCAATTAAAAGAATGCTAATTGTAACAGGAATGGTATAGTCCAAACCATCTTTAAGGATATACCCCCAAAAATTTTTAACATTTCCTAAGATAAAATAACCTAAAAAAAGGACTATAAAACAAAAGACCAAACTTTTTTTAAAACCATATTTGTCAGCTAAGGTTCCTGAAAGGGGAGGCAAAAAATAGATAAGACCCCATAAGATTGTGCCATTTAAAAAGGTTGCCTTTACGGGATCCATATTTAGTACTTCATGTAAATAGATAACCACAAAAGAGGCAACAGCATAATAGGCACCCCTTTCAAAGAGTTCCACCAAATTTGCAATCCAAAAAGTTCTTGGAAAATTTTTCATAGATAATTATGATAACATTTTTCTTGCAAAAAATTTTTTTTTATGTTAATCTTTTATTGGAGGGATTATGGTTAATAAAGGAAAGATTAATTTTGGTTGTATTATAATGTTGATTGTTTTTGGTATTGTAGCTTATTCCCTTTACATTATAATACCTATTAAAGTAAAGGCAACTGAGATGAAAAAAGTCGTCGAAACCTATTCTACTCAGGGTTCCCTTTTTACTGATGAACAAATCCTTAACGGTATCTTAGAGAAAGCAGGACAATTAAATTTACCCATTACAGAAAAAAATGTTAAAATTAGGAGAGCATCAGGTTATATAACAGTTGAAGTAAATTATTCTGTACCCATTGATATTATAGGTTATAAAACGGAGTTAAAATTTAATCCAAAATATGAAAACCCCTTATTTTAAATGGAAAAGAGGTATTATTCCATAGGGAAGGTTTCAAAGTTATTAAATATTCCCATAACAACTTTAAGATTTTTTGAAGAAAATTTTCCCCATTTAATTAAGCCCCTAAGAACTAAGGGTAAACACAGGAGATACTCTGAAGAAGATATCAAAGTTTTTAATTTTATAAGAGAAGCTACAAAGGGGGTTTCTTTAAAAAATTTAAAGGAACATTTCAATCAAAAAGAAGAAAATAGCTTAAAGGAAAAAATCCAAAAACTCCAAGAAAGTTTAATTTTAATTGATCAAAGAATTAGAACAATGGAAAGTCAAATTAAAAAAATAGAGGAAAAATTTCAAAAATTGGAAGAAAATAAAAAATTTAAAAGGTGGTTTTAATTGAATTTTTTTCAAGAGTTTTCTTTGCTTTTTAAAATTGGACATCCCCTAATTGGTATTATTACAACAGAAGAAAAGAGGTTAGAAAATTTTTTAGCAAGATTATTCCCCCTCGAAAAGGTTGCTGCATGGAGTTCCTTTCATGGTTATAGGGATTTTGGGGAAGAAATTTACCCTTGTAAAGCAGAAGAAGCCATAAGAAATTTTTCATCTAAAAAGGAAAGGGTAGTTTTATGGCTTAAAGTAAGTCCAGAAATTTTTGAAAATCAGGACTTTTTAAGGTCCCTAAAGGATGGGTTTTATGATTTAAAGGGAAAAGGAAAGTACCTTTTGGTTTCTTCATCTTCAATTAATTTGCCTGAAGAATTGACAGGAGAGGTCCAAATCCTTTTTTTGCCACCTCCAGAGGAGACAGAAATCCAAAATTATTTTGAAAATCTTTTAAAAAATAAAGGAATATCCTTTTCTCCTTTGACAAAAGCCCATTCTGTAGCCATTTTGAAGGGGCTTAAGCAAAGTGAAATAGAGTTTTCTTTAAAGAAGGCATTTTTTTTGTGGAAAGGAGAAAAGGAGGAAGAATTTTTAAGAATTTTAATGCAAGAAAAGATAAAAAGAGTAAAGGGGGAATGGGTTTTGGAACCAATTCCCATAAATTATTCTGTAGATGAAATTGGGGGGCTTGAAAATTTAAAGGAATGGCTAAGGATTAGGGAAAAGTTTATTCAATTATATTTAAAGGGAAATACAAAAATTACTCCAAAGGGGCTTCTCCTTATGGGGATTTCTGGTTGTGGAAAAAGTCTATCTGTTAAAGCCATATCAGATATTTGGAAACTGCCTCTCTTTAGGTTAGATATGAACTTAGTATTTTCTCAAAGTTTAGGAGCAGCAGAAGCCTTATTTGATAAAGCATTAAGATTTATGGAATCCATTGCCCCTGCAATTTTGTGGATTGATGAAATTGAAATGGGCATCTCTGCCCAAGGGGATACGGGAGTTTCTGCAAGGATTTTTTCAAAATTTTTAACTTGGATGCAGGAGAGGAAGGGTTTTGTATTTGTAGCTGCTACAGCAAATAGGATTGATCTGTTGCCTGCTGAGATGGTAAGGAGAGGTAGGTTTGATCAAATATTTTTTGTGGATTTACCTACAATTGAAGAAAGGAAAGAAATTTTTCAAATCCATTTAAAAAAATTAGGGGAAAATTTAGCAAAGTTTGATTTTATATTGCTTTCCCAAATAACAGAAAACTTTTCAGGGGCTGAAATTGAACAAGTTGTATTATCTGCTGCCACAAGAGCTACATCAGAGGAAAGGGAAATGACCCAAGATGATCTTTTTTGGGAAATTCACCACTTAATTCCTTTGGCTACAACAATGCAAGAACAAATAAAAGCATTGAGATCTTGGGCAAAAAAGAGAGCCCTTTCTGCTTCTTACATCAAAACAATAATAGAATAAATTTTAATCCCTAACTTCCCAAAATTTAAGCAATAGTTTATTATATCTTTATTTTCCAGGAAGGATGGAATAATTTTTAGGGAGGGGTAAAAAAGTTCCTTATATGTAAATTCCTTTAAAACATTATATTTCTATTATTTGCTAAATCATAATATTAAATTTTTTGACTTAAAAAATGTTTGTTTTATTCTATTACTTGACAAGTAATATTACAGGAGGTTTTTTATGCAATTACCAGATTGGGTGTTAAAATACAAGAGAAAGGGGACTGCAATTCATAAGATAAGGGGTCATTTTTATTTGTATGAGGTAGATAGTGTTTGGGATAAGGAATTGAAGAGAGCAAGGAAGAGAACAAAGAAGTTATAGAGAAGTTAAA
>FWPU01007510.1_pt1 | contig 20053 bp, 15 predicted proteins | sample 2228361 | NCBI WGS metagenome assembly FWPU01 (sample SAMEA103939777, study PRJEB20133) | metagenome
TCCGCGCGAACCCGGCCGGGTCGTGCACCGCGATGTCGGCCAGGACCTTCCGGTCCACGGCGGCCCCGGTCCGCGCGAGTGCGTGGATGAAGTCCGCGTACCGGGTCCCGTTCATCCGGCAGGCCGCGTTGATCCGGGCGATCCACAGGCGGCGGAAGTTGCGCTTGTTCTGACGTCGATGGATGTACGCGAACTGCAGGCTGCGGCGCACCTGCTCCTTTGCCTTGCGAATGGTGTTGCCCCGGCGCTCGCGGTAGCCGGACGCCATCTTCAGCAGGCGATTGTGGCGACGCCTGCGCTTGAACCCACGTTTCACTCGTGCCATCTCGCTCCTCCGTCGTCAGAGATTCGGCAGCAGGCGCGTCACGCGCTTGCGGTCCGCCGGGGCCACCTCGACCTCGGACCGGAGGCGCCGCCGCCTCTTGGCATTCTTATGGACGAGCAGGTGGCTCTTCCACGCCTTGTGCCGGCGGAGCCGTCCCGTCCCGGACACCCCGAACCGCTTGGTCGCGGCCCTATTCGACTTAATCTTCGCCATGGTCACCTCCTTCCGGACGACCCGCCCGCCCGCCGCCCGTGGGCCTGCCATCCGGTCTACGCCCCCCCTTCGAGGTCAGGTACATGGTCAGCACGCGGCCCTCCATCCGGGGGGGGCGCTCTAGCACGGCCGCGTCCATCATGTCCGCGGCGACCTTCTCCATCGTCTGCTGCCCCAGCGCCGCGAACTGGATCTCGCGCCCCTTGAAGAACATCATGAACTTGACCTTGTGGCCAGCCTCGAGGAACTCGCGCGCCTGGCGCATCTTGGTGGCCAGGTCGTGGTCGTCGGTCTTGTATCGGATCTTCACTTCCTTCAACTGGACCGCGACCTGGCGCTTGCGCGCCTCGGCCAGGCGCTTCTTCCGCTGGTACTTGAACTTGCCGTAGTCCATGATCCGGCAGACCGGCGGACTGGCCTGGGGCGCGACCTCCACGAGGTCGAGTCCCGCCTCCTCGGCCATCTCGAGGGCCCTGCCGAGCGGGACGACCCCGACCTGAACCCCGTTGTTGTCAATGAGCCGGACCTCGCGCGCCCGGATCCGGTGATTGATCCTGACTTCCCTTTCCTCTCCGACCACTTCCTGCTCGCGACTTCCGGAAACGCCGCCGAGACCCGAACACCCCGTAGGCACGGGCGGGATTGAACCGCCGACATCTACCGCGTCAAGGTAGCGCTCTCCCACTGAGCTACGTGCCTGGCGCCAACGCCGGGGAGGATGATAGCCGGAAAACGAGTGATGTCAAGAGCAAACTCGCCGAGCCACCGGGTCTCGCGGGCGGTCTGCTATAATCCCGCCCCGTTGAAAACGCGGGGGCGGGAATGGAAGCACTGGCCAAAGGCTACTTGCACCGGGACGTGGAGGCCCGCTGGTACGACTGGTGGGTCGGCAAGGGGTTCTTCCGTGCCGAGGCCCCGAGCGGGCGCGAACCATACTGCATCACGATTCCGCCCCCCAACGTCACCGGCGTCCTCCACATGGGTCATGCGCTGACCTTCACGATCCAGGATATTTTAATCCGCTGGAAACGGATGAGCGGGTGCAACACGCTGTGGCTCCCCGGCACGGACCACGCGGGGATCGCGACCCAGATGGTCGTCGAGCGCGAACTCGCGAAGAAGGGGGTGACCCGCCACGACCTCGGGCGCGAGACCTTCCTGCGCGAGGTCTGGGCCTGGAAGGAGAAATCGCACGCCCACATCACGGCCCAGATGAAGGCCCTGGGCATCTCGGTGGACTGGTCGCGCGAGCGGTTCACCCTGGACCCCGGGCTATCGCGGGCGGTGCGCACGGCCTTTGTGCGCCTGTACGAGGAGGGGCTGATCTACCGCGCCCAGCGCATGGTGAACTGGTCCCCGGCCATTCGCACGGTCCTGTCGGACCTCGAGGTCGTCGAGAAGGAGGTCGAGGGGCACCTGTGGCACATCGCCTACCCGGTCGCGGACTCGGACGAGCGCCTGATCGTGGCCACCACCCGGCCCGAGACCATGCTCGGGGACACGGCCGTGGCCGTGCACCCGGAGGACGAGCGGTACCGGCACCTGATCGGCCGGAGGGTGCGCCTGCCGTTGACCGACCGCCTGATCCCGATCATTGCGGATGCCGAGGCCGTGGACCCGACGTTCGGGACCGGGGCCTTGAAGATCACGCCCGGCCACGACTTCGCGGACTTCGAGACCGGGCAGCGTCACGGCCTGCCCATCCTGTCCATCTTCACGGAGGACGCCCACCTGAACGACCTGGTCCCGGAGCGCTATCGGGGGCTGGACCGCTTCGAGGCGCGTGAGGCCGTCGTGCGGGACCTCGAGACCGAGGGCCTGCTGGTGCGCGTCGAGGACTACAAGCACGTTGTCGGCCACTGCCAGCGGTCGGGCGTCGTCGTGGAACCCACCGTGTCGCTGCAATGGTTCGTGCGGGCACGGCCCCTGGCGGAGCAGGCCATCGAGGCCGTGCGGCGCCGCGACGGGGATCCAGACCTGCGTACGCGGTTCGTCCCGGAGTCCTGGGAAAAGACCTATTTCCATTGGATGGAGAATATCCGCGATTGGTGCATCAGTCGGCAGTTGTGGTGGGGCCACCAGATCCCCGTGTGGTACTGCGGGTCGGAAGGATGCGATGGCCTGTACGTGGGAGTGGAAGACCCGACTCCGGAAACGAGATGCCCGAAGTGCGGGGGAGACCGGCTGCGCCAGGACCCGGACGTCCTGGACACGTGGTTCTCGTCGGCCCTGTGGCCGTTTTCGACCCTGGGCTGGCCCGACGACACGCCCGACCTGCGGACGTTCTACCCCAACACGGTCATGGAGACCGGCTTCGACATCCTCTTCTTCTGGGTCGCCCGCATGATGATGATGGGCCTTCACTTCCTGGGCAAGGTGCCGTTCAGGACCGTCTATTTCCACGCGATGGTCCGCGACGCCGAGGGCCAGAAGATGTCGAAGACCCGGGGCAACGTGGTGGACCCGCTCGATCTGGTCGAGGAGGTCGGGGCGGACGCCCTGCGCTTCACGCTCGCCACGCTGACGGCCCAGGGGCGGGACGTGAAACTGTCCGTGGACCGCGTGCGCGGCTACCGGGAGTTCGTCAACAAGGTCTGGAACGCGGCCCGGTTCGTGTTCCTGAATCTGGAGGGCTTCGAGGGACCCCCGCGCCTCGATGCGCTGGACCTGTCCCCCGCCGACCGCTGGGTCCTGACGAGGACCTCCGAGGTCCTGGCGAAGACGCAGCAGGCGCTCGAGGAGTTCCGGTTCAACGAGGCGGCCTCGGGCCTGTACCAGTTCACGTGGCACCGGTTCTGCGACTGGTACGTCGAGATGTCCAAGGGGGCCCTGGCCGAGGGCGGCGGGAAGGCGGAGGCCGCGCGTGCGGTGCTGGTCGTGGTGCTGGACCACCTGTTGCGCGCCCTGCACCCCTTCATGCCGTTCGTGACCGAGGAGGTCTGGCAACGGCTGCGGCCCTATCTTGGAGGGGACTCCGCAGAATCGATCGTGGTGGCGCCGTTCCCGAGCGGGGCCGACCTGCCGCGACTCGAGGACGAGGCCGCGGCCATGGACGAGGTGCTCGACCTGATCTCGGCGGTGCGCGGCGTGCGCAACCAGGTGGCGGTTCCGCCGTCCGAGGCCGTGGCGGTCACGGTGAGGCCCCGGAGCGAGGCGGTGCGCGCCCACCTCGAGGCCCACGCGGACGACATCCGCCGGCTGGGACGCATCGGGGATCTGCGCCTGGACGACCGCGCCGCGCGCGGGGCCGGCGACGCGGTCGTGGTGCTGCCGTTCGCGGAGTGCCTGGTGGGGATCGGGACGGAGCGCGTCGAGGCCGAGGTCCGCCGGTTGCGCAAGGAACTGGACCGGACGCGCGGCGGGCTCGAGGGCGTGCGGAGGAAACTCGCGAACCCCGACTTCCTTCGGAAGGCCCCCCCGGACGTGGTTGAGGCCGAGCAGGAGAAGGCGGCGGAGATGGAGGCGGCCGCGGGCCGACTCGAGGAGGCCCTGCGGGCGCTTGGGGCGTGACGCTCGCGGAGACGCGCGCGGAGGTGGGACCATGACACCCGGCATGGACACGATCTCGGCCGAGGCGTACCTGTTCATCGAGGTCCGCAACCGGGTGTACCGCTACCGCATCCGGACCACGGTGACCGCCATCGGGTCGGACGAGGACAACGCGGTGCGCATCCGGGAGCCGTCCGTGACCGCGCATCACCTGATGCTGTCGTACGTGGACGGGCGGTTCCACCTGAGGCGGCTCGGGGACTCGCCCGCGCGCCTGAACGGCGAGCGCGTCGAGGCCTACACCGAGGAACTGCGCTACGGGGACGAGATCGGGATCGGGGACGTGACGATCCGGCTCGTCGAGGGGGGGCGGGTGTCAGACGTGGCTGTCGCGGCGTCGGTGTGGCCGCGTGTCGAGGAGACCGAGAGGCCCTGGCACCTGTTCGTGACGCGACGCACGGAATTCCGGGTGGGGGACCCTCCGGCGGACCTGGCTCTTCCCGGGGCCGGGACCGTCACGGTCGAGAACTTCGGGCCCCGGGCGCAGTACCTGGTCCCGCCGGACGGGGTGACGGTGCGCCTGAACGACGAGCCGGTGACGCGCAGGGTCCGTCTCCGGGACAGGGACACGGTGGGGCTCCCGGGGTACGTCCTGAGGCTCCGGATGCTGCGGGGAGAGGCCATGGAAGACCCGGAGGGCCTGCTGTGGCCCGAGGCCATGAAGCGCTTCGCGGTGGAGGCGGGACCCCGCGGAGGGCGATGAGGGAGGAGCCGGATGGCGATGGCTGAAAGCGGCCGGGCCCTGGTGGACCTGAACGGGGAGGTCCTGCCCGCGGCCGAGGCGAAGGTCTCGGTGTGGGATCGGGGATTCTTGTTCGGGGACGCGGTGTTCGAGGCGATCCGATTCCACCGGGGGCGGCCTGTCCTGTGGGGGGTGCACTGCCTGCGGCTCCTGGCGAGTGCACGGGGCATCGGGATGGAGCAAGTCCCGGCCGAGGAGGACCTGGCCGCGCGCGTGGCCCGGCTCATCGAGCGGTCCGGCCTGTCTGACGGAACCATCTACATCCAGATTTCTCGGGGGAATGTGGGATACCGGACTGACGCAGTGATGCCGGAACGCCCAACGGTGCTCGTCGCGGTGGACCCGCACACCTGTCTGCCCGAAGAGACGTACGCCCGTGGCGTGGCCGTGATCACCTTCGAGGACATCCGCTGGCGATACGCGCACCTGAAGACGACCAACCTGCTGCCGCGGACGCTCGCGCGCATCGAGGCGAACCGGCTCGGGGCGCACGAGGCCCTGTTCCGGGCGGGCGATGGGCGCGTCTTCGAGGGGACCTCGACCAACCTGTTCGTGCTGAAGGACGGGGTCCTGACCACGCCGCCCCTGTCCGACCGGCTGCTTGCGGGTGCGACCCGGGCGGCCCTGCTGCCCCTGGCGCGCCGGCTGGTGCGCCGTGTGCGCGAGGACGACGTGACCGTGGCGGACCTGTTCGAGGCAGACGAGGTGATGCTGTGCGGGACCACGACCGAGGTCCTCGGGGTCGTGCGCGCCGACGGCCACGAGGTCGCGGGTGGGCGCGTGGGTCCGATCGCGAAGGCGTTGCGGGACCTGTACCGGACCGAGGTCCTGGAACGCGACGGAGGCGGGCCATGAGCGAACTCCTGGAGGACGCGCGGCGGCGCCAGGACTTCCGGACGTGAACCGCTCCCCCATCCCGTCCCGGCCGGGGGACTGACCTCCTGGAACAGGAGCCGTGAATCCCCGGCGACAGTGACGAAGTCCCTTGATCGTCGGCTCGACCACGGCTGGAGCCTCGTGGGCGTGGGCGCAGGCGTAGGCGTGGGCGATCCCAATCCCTCGGCAAGGACGATCACCTGGCAGGTGATCCGACACGCCGATCTCGCCCGCGGCGACGCCTTGGGTCACGCCCCGAACTTCTTCAAACGGCCGGCGTACCCCAGGGCGAGGGGCATCATCTTGACGCCGGGGAAGACCCCCAGGACCCCGCGGGCGCAGTGGGCCTCGGTGAAACGGTCGGCGCCGGACGGGATTGCGGTCGAGGCCCGGATGAGGACCGGGACCGGGTGGAAGGAGTGGTCCTTCAGGGCCGCCGGGGTCGAGTGGTCCCCGGTCACGATGAAGACCGCAGGGTCGAGGGCCTCGATGTCCGGGACCAGGCGGTCACACTCCTCGAGGACGCGGACCTTGGCGTCGAAGTCCCCCTTGTGGCCGGCCGAATCCGTCGCCTTGACGTGCACGAAGAAGAAATCATATGCGTCGAAATGTTCCCGGAGCACGGCCACCTGGTCCGCGAAGGTCGGGCCCGTGTCGAGCACGTCCATCCCCACGAGGGCCGCGATCCCCCGGTACATGGGGTACGTTGCGATGGCCGCGGCGCGCAGGCCGTACCGGTCGCGGAAGGGCTCGATGCGCGGGACGGTCGCGAAGCCCCGCAGCAGGACGAAGTTCTGGGGGGCCTGGTCGCGCAGGGCCTCGCGGATCGCGTCCACGGCCTGGTTCACGGCGCGGGCCGCGACCTCGGACCCGGGGTCCAGGGCGCGCACGGGCGGGGCCGGGACCCCGGTGACCTGGGGGTCCGTCTCGGTCAGGCGGTCCGCGAGGCCAGGGCCCTTCAGGATGAAGACGAAGCGGTGCTCCTTGCCGGACAGAAACTTCACGGCGTACCCCGGGATGCGCACGCGCTCGTTCAGGAGGGCCACGAGGTCGCGGTTGCGCTCCTGCGTGGGGGGGCCTCCACGCCTGTCCGTAATCACACCCGTGGCCTCGTCCCTCGTCGCGAAGTTCCCGCGGGCCGACATCTCGTCGGGCGCCTGGTGGTGGCCCACGCCCAGCGCCTCGAGAACGCCGCGCCCGACCTCGGTCGCGACCGGGTCGTAGCCGAAGAGGGCCATGTGGCCGGGGCCGGACCCGGGCGCGATCCCGTGGTCCACCATGACCATGAGCCCGCACGCCGACCGCCGCGCGAGCGCGTCCAGGTTGGGGATGCGCGCGGCCTCGAGTTCCGTGGTTCCGCGGCCCGGGAAGGGAACTCCCCCGAGGCCGTCGAAGACCAGCAACACGACCTTCCCGGTCGCGTCATTCAGCAGGTCCTTGATCTCCATTGACGTTCTCCGCATCGAGTCCCGCTACGTCGAGTCGGTCGCGTCGTCCTCCAGGAGCACGAGTATAAGCCGCCGCGGGCCGTGCATACCAATGACCAACGTCTTCTCGATGTCGGCGGTACGGCTCGGGCCAGTGACGAGTACGAGCGCGGGGGCGCCGGTCGCGGTGCCCCGGGCCAGGGCGTCTTCCAGCCCGGACACGACCTGGTCGGGTCGCGCCAGGACCGCGTGCGTGTCCGGGAGCAGGGACGCCGCACGACCCGGGGGATGGGCCAGGAGGATCGAGCCCGTCTCCGCGACCAGGGCCAGGCACCCGGTGACCCCCAGGTCCGCGTGGGCCGCGTCGTCGCGCGAGGTTCCGGGCTCCGGAAGGACCTGGACACCGAGGTCTCGCAGGGTCTCGCCCGCGCCCGGCGCGTCCGGCGAGACCAGGGCCGTGGCCGGGCGGGTCGTCTCCGCGACCACGCGCATCGCGCCAGCCACGTCGCGGGCGCGCAGCACCTCGCCCGAGGCCTCTGCGAACCGCGACAGGAAGCGGGACAGGGGGTCGGGCTCCGATAGGTCAGACCCCCCCGCGGGCCCGGCGGGTCGCGAGGTCTCTCCGGCAGCCGGGAGGCGCGGTGGCATCGTCGCTCGGGGGAAGGTCCGTAGCGCGAGCGCCGCCCCGGACCACAGGCGACGAAACGGGGTCCGCGCAGGCACCGGCAGGTCCCCGGACGTGGTCCAGCCCGCCCGCCGCGCGACGAGCCGGTAGAGCCCCGGCCACCTCCGCGCGAGCCACGACACGGCCCGGCCCGCCAGTGCGAACCGCGTTGCGCCCGACAGGACGAAGCGGACCGCCGCGAACACCGCCCGCCGCAGGAAGGGCCTGGGGGCCCTCGCCCGCACCCTCCGGATCGCCCCGGCGAGGTCAATCCCGACCGGACACACGCGCGAGCACTCCCCGCACAGGGACGATGCGTACGCGAGGTCCCGCGCGTGCACAACACCCGCGAGGCCCGCGGTCCACAGGATGCCCATGGGTCCGGGGTAGGAGGTCCCGTACGCGTGGCCCCCGATGGTCCGGTACACCGGGCAGACGTTGAGGCACGCCCCGCACCGGATGCAACGCAGGATGTCCTTCAGGTCCGCGTTCGCCGCGATGCGCGAGCGCCCGTTGTCCAGGAGGACGACGTGGAGCTCGCGGGGGCCGTACAACTCGCCGGAACGCGCGGGGCCGCGCAAGAGGCTCACGTAGGTGGTCGCGGTCTGCCCCGTGGCGTTGCGGGGAAGCACCCTCAGCACGGCGGCGGCGTCTTCGGGGGTGGCCACGACCTTCTCGATCCCCATGAACGCGACCAGCAGCGGCGGCAGCGTCGCGCACAGGCGGGCGTTGCCCTCGTTGCTGACCGTGACGAGGTCGCCCGTGGAGGCAATGGCCAGGTTCACCCCGATGACGCCCATGTCCGCGAGCAGAAACTCTTCGCGCAGGTAGCGGCGTGCGAAGGCGGTCATGGTCGTGGGGTCGTCCGAGGACTCCATGCCGAGTCGGTTCGCGAACAACCTGCCAACGTCGGCCCGCGACAGGTGCAGGGCGGGCGCCAGGATGTGGGACGGCCGCTCCCCGCGCAACTGCACAATGAACTCGCCGAGGTCCGTCTCGACGACCCGGCAGCCCGCATCTTGAAGGGCGCAAGCCAGGTCCGCCTCCTCCCCGGTCATGGTCTTGGCCTTGACCACGCGCCGGACGCCCCGAGAACGGACGATGTCCGCGACGACCCCGCGGGCCTCCTCCGCGGTCGCGGCGCGATGGACCGTGATCCCGCTCGCCTCCAGTCGCTCCGAGAGTTCCCGGACCAGGTCCCCCATCCGGTCCGCGCTCCGGGTCCGTGCCTCGGTCGCCGCCTGTCGCGCGCCCTCGGGGTCGGGGAGGCGGGCCAGGGCCGCGGCCCGTGCCGACAGCGAGTGGTCGCAGGCCTTGCGCACCGCGGCTTGCAGGGACTCGTTGCGCGCCGCGGTCGCGGCGTCTCGGCGGATGTCGCGAACCTCGCGCATCAAGGCTCCCCCCGGAGGGACGCCGCGAGGACCTCCGCGACATGCAGGACGCGAAGGTCCGGGGGGGCGACGCTTCGCAACTGGAGGAGGCAGCCGGGCTCCCCGAGCACGACGAGGTCGGGGTCCTCGTGTGTCAACGTTGCCAGCCGGCGGCGCCCCATCGAGGCCGAGACCTCGCGCCACATCGCCATGAAGACCCCCCCGAACCCGCAGCACTCGTCCGGGGGGCGGGGCAGGAGGGACAGGTCCTCCACGCTCCCGAGCAGCGTCTCGGCCTCCTGCCGGGTCGCCTCGTCGCGGGGCGTGTGACACGACCAGTGCCAGACGGCGCGCGCCTTGAACCGGCCAGGCCACCTCGCGACGCCGCACTCGCGCGCCAGGAAGGCGACCAACTCGTGGACCCTGGGCCTCAGGGCCTCCCACTCGCGGGCGAGCCCGGGGTCATCGAGGACCTCCCGGTACCCTTCGCGGACCATGTCCACGCAGGACCAGGAGGGACCCACCACGGCCTCGGACTCCGCGAAGCGCCGGACAAAGGCCCGGGCCAGAGGGGTCGCACCCCGCGCGCACCCCGAGTTCACGAGGACCTGCCCGCAGCACGTCTGCCCGGGGTCGTAGCAGACCTCGCAGCCCGCGGCGCGCAGGCACTCCGCAGTGGCGAGCCCGACCTCGGGCAGGAACTGGTCCACGAGGCACGGGATGAACAGGTCCACCCGCACGCCGGTCACTCCTCGACGATTGCGGACACGCACAGCACGGCGTCGCCCTGGCCGCCCGGCAGGGTCAAGACGACCTCTCGGTCGGGGCCGACCGCTCCGGCGATCCGCATGGAGGCCAATTCCCTGGACCCCGCAAAGGGGATCTCCACCTCTTTTCCATTCCCGATCCGCAGGGTCCCGCGCGGCTGTCGTCCCGCGGCGCCCGTGGTCCATGTCCATGCCACGCGCAGGGCGTTGCCCGCGACCTGCGGGGTCCACCGGACGGTGCGCGTCTTGCCCCCGGGGTGGGCCGGGACCACCAGGGTCGGGCGTTCCATCCCTGGGCACTCGTCGCCGATAGCCAGGCCTACGTAATACCGTCCGCCAGGGTCCAGGCGGCTACATTCCCACTTCTGATGAGTCATGTTGAAATAGTCACATGGGACCGAATCCAGGCTCACCCGGAGGCGCTCGACATCCCTCGCCGCCGATATGGTCGGTCCGGGCCGCCCCCACCACCAGGACAGCCCGACGCCCCCCACCGCTAGCCCGACGGCCGACCACGCCGCTGCGCGACGCGCTCGCGTGGTCCACCGGGCCGGCACGCCCCGGATTGCGGACAGCCACTGCCCCACGGCCTCGACGAGGGCGGCCCCGGGGGTCACCGACAGGACCAGCCACGGCATGAAGAAACGGGCGCCTCCATACCGGTACTTCGCGAAAACCACCGCGAACGCGGCAAAGGAGAAGATCAGTGCGACAGCCATCGCCCGGGCCCGACGGACCAAGGCCACGGTCCCGAGATAGGCCAGGACCGCGAGCGCCGCCATCTGCCACACCTCCCCTTCCGCGGACCGCGCGAAGTATCGGCCAAGGCCCTCTCGCACCGGGGTCCCGAACACGTCGTAGGTCTCGACGGAAGGCACCCCGTGTCGCACCGTCAGGATCCGGTGATACGAGGTCGTGAGGGGTGAACCGTACATCGCCCAGTTCGCCGCGGCGAAGGCCACCAGGGGGATGCTTCCGAACGCGACGACCCTCGCCAGGGTCCGCCAGTCGCGTCCCGCAAGGGCGAGAGCGAAGGGGACCGCCACCAGGACGTTGGTCGCCCTGGCGACCACGGACAGCCCGAGCAGGAACCCGCTGGTCCTGGGTCTGCGGGACGCGAGCGCCTCGCATCCCCCGGCCACGAGCGTCGCGCAAAAGAGGTCATGGCTGTAAGCGTAGGTCAGGTACGGCACCAGTGGGCACCCCGAGACCACAAACACCGCGATGGCCGCGGCCTCCGGCGGCGAGAACCGCGCCGCCAGACGGTACCCGAGGAACAGCGCCAGGACCATGGCGAGCGCGTTGAAGACGAGGAGTCCGTCCACGCCGAAGGCGATGAAGAACGGCGTCGAGACGATGGGCATCAGGACCGAGTGCTTCGGATACCACTCGCCGCCCGCCCCGACCGAGACGTTGCTCCAGGCCACGTCGAGGTCCCGGTACCACGGGAGGTCGCCGCCGTACCACGACCTCGGCTGGAATTCCTCCTGCCGCAGTGTCAGGCCTCGGGCGAGGGACCGGTTCGTCTGGGCATAGAACGAGCCGTCCCGGAAGAGGAAGGTGTAGGGCTGGTAGGAGCGCAGGCAGGTGGTCGCGACCAGGAGTACGAGTCCGCACAGGACCAGGGCGTCCAGTTTCGGGGATGCTCGTTTGCGCGCGTCCACAGTGCCGGATGATAGAACGGGGTCCACAACGAGACAAGGGGCTAGTTCGAGGGCTACTGATTCAAGAAGCGATTTTCAAGATATTCACAGTATTCAAAATAACTGTCCCGCAGGTCCTGCGGGAGGGGCGTCAGCCGCAACCCCACACCCGGCAGGGTCCCCATCTCCCGGGCCCGGGCCCGGTCGAGCGAGTGGACGACCTCCATCCGGATCGGGATGGGGTCGTGCTCGCGCGGGAGCAAGACCCGGACCTCCACGTACTGCCCGGGTTCCAGGGGTCGATCTGTCCGGACGTACATCCCCCGGCGGCTGATGTTCAGGGCGAAGGTGGTCTCCCACATTCCCGGTCCCGACAACTCGACGCGCACCAGGTTCGGCACCCGCGGGGCGTCCCGGTAGTCGAGGAACTTCTCGACCTCTCGGCTGAACAGGCCCAGGAACGCCTCGGAGGGGTGGTCCGTGCGAAGCCCCACCTCGAACGAGAAGGTCGGGCTGAGGAACGGCGGGAACTCGATCACCCACCGGACCTCGGCATCGAGGTCCGCGCGGGACCCTTCGGGGTCTGTCAGGGACAGGTGGAGGGTCTCTCCGTCCGAGACCTCCTGGTTCGTGCGAAGTCTCAGGCCGGTCGGGGACAGGTCAACCGCCACGCCGGACCCCCGCCGCCCCCGGACCTCAAACTCGACCGGGAAGATGCCCGGTAGGCGTTCGTCATTCCGGCGGCCGGTGTCGGTACCCCCCATCGTGCCCCCCTGCTCGAACCCCCCGGGAGGAGGACCGCTCGCCGGTCAAGACGTACGAAGCCTAGGCCCCGGCGGGTCCCATGTCAAGAAGGCGGCCGGAGGTCAATAAAGGGTGTTCACCATCATCCCGCCCGCGTACCCGTACGAGACGTACTGGTCCCAGCCATAGACCACGATCCCGACCTTCTGCGGGGACGAGACCCGGTGGACTCCCTCGGTGATGGGCAGCCGGGCGACCTTGAACTGGCCGCTCGGGAACGGGCTGAACTCTGACTCCGAGATTGCGGCGTCGTCCAGGGCGACGCTCGCGGAGACCGGAGCGAGGACGTTCAGGTAGTTCTTCGCGTACTTGTTGGGGACGAGGAACCGGTAGTCCTTGCGGAACTGCTCCGCGGGCACGGCCACGATCATGGCCGGGTCCCCGATCCCGGCGACGCCGGGACAGCAATCCTCATCGGTGTCGCAGGACTTGCCGAAGGGGCTGCCGTCGCACTTCTTGCCAAAGATGAAGGCGTCGTCGCAGGTCTCATTGCACCCGGTCGGCGCGGTCTGGCTCGCCAGGAACTGGGCGGCCAGGAAGGGCTGGTCGGACGACAACTCGACATCCCCCATGACCTCGAACTCGTGGACCTGGCCCGCGGACAGGGTCGGGATCGTCACGGGCGCTCCAGACACGGTGATCACGGTCCCGTCCACGCCGGCGAGCACGCGGATCGTGTCCGGGGCCTGCCCCCTCGGCCATGAACGTCCCACCAGGTAGTGCTTGCCCCACGCCTTCAACGGGAACACCTGGTCCTCGAGGTGGTCGCAACAGCAGAACTGGCCCCCACAGGACGCCCCCGCCGGGACGTTCGCGCACTCGTGCCCGCCCATCACGGCCACGGGGCGGCTCGCCTCGATCAGGGTCCCAGACAGGTCCGCGCACGCCTGCGACGTCTTCACGTGCAGGGTCTGGAACCGTTCGAGGGTCACGACCGCCTCGCCCCCCGCCGGAAGCGCCGGCAGCCCCGGGCCCCCCTGGGTCGCAGCCGTCACGCGCAGGCGCACCTCGGTCGTCCCCTCCTCGATCGCGACGACCGTGAAGTACGACGCAAGCGCATCGTCTCGCGCCTTCCAGGTCAGTATTCGGTACTGCTTGCTCAGGGCGTTCGTGGGCAGGAGCAACGATGCGTCGTTGCTGAAGACCCCCACGTTCTCGAGTGGGTTGAACTGGTAGGCCACGATCGGGACCGTGCTCTTCAGGCGCCGGCCGAACGTGCCCACCCCGGGCTCCGAGACGTTGAACGGGTCGAGCAGGATGATCGCGAGGCCGCTCTTGGGGAGCAGGACCTCCTTGTCGAGGCCGGTCGCCTTCTCGACGCGCACGGTCGCGTCGTACTGGTCGGAGGTGTTGCTCACGATCACCGCGAACTGCATGTTCTCGGCGTCGTACTCGTAGTTCTGGTCGAGGTCCAGGGGCCAGTACTCGCACCCCTCGTTCGTCCGTTCGCCCGCGACCTTGTCGCACAGCGACACACACGCCCCGCCCTGGCACACGAGGCCCGCGGCCGTCGGGTCGCAGTGCTCCACGAACTCCCACCCCGAGCCGTCGGGGGCGCAGCGCATCGCGTCGTTGCCCAGGCACGAGGGCATCCCCGGCGTGCAGGTCAGGCATTCCCCGTCTGCGCAGACCTGCTCGCCGCAGTCCCGCCTCTCGTACGACCAGCCGTCCGCCGCGCACTCGAGGCGGACGTTGCCGTCACAGCGCTTCGTCCCGGGGACGCAGGGGCCGCACGCCCCGTCCAGGCAGGGTTGTCCCTGGGCCGCGCAGTCCTCGCTCGTCGTCGAGGTGCCCGTGGCATCGCAGACCTGGAGGACGGACCCGGAGCACACCCGGGACCCCGGCTCGCATACGCGCTGGACGCAGGCGTTCCCGAGGCACACGCGGTCTGCGGCCAGGCAGTTCGCGTTCGTCAGGCACTCGACGCACCGCCCCTCCGGGAGCAGGCAGAACGGCCTCTCGACCGGGCAGTCGCCGGGCCCGGCGCAGGTCCCCGGAGATGCAAAGTCCTCCGGGGCGCCGGGGTCCTCGCCCGGCACGGTCTCGTCCCCGTCCGCTTCCCCGGAGGCCGGCTCCTCTGCGGCGCTCCACCCCTCGTCGTCGCCGGCGATCACCACCGTCTCGTGAGAAGGCGGACCGGCATCGGCCGGCCCTCCGGACCCGGAACACCCGGAAAGACACACCAGGGGAACGAGCAGGCACCCTCCCACGGACCGTCGGGCCATCGTCCGTCCATCCCCGCGAAGCCACCGCAATTTACACGGAATCGGGCGGGTCTTGTCAAAGACGGAGCAGGTTCCTCGGATATTCAACGATTTGCGGAAGTTGACGGTGAATCTGGGGTGGGGTGAACGGTTGCCGGAATCCTTGCCTGGTCGTCATCGAACCAGCGTCCTGCTCCTCTCGTGCAGCCTCATGTGGCCGCGCTGGATTCCCTCGGTCGAGAGCGCCCGGAGCGCCGCCAGGTTGTTCGCCATGCCGGCCGACGCGGCCGCCGCCGCCAGGTCCGCCGCCCCCCGCGCCCCCATCACGGCTAGCGCGAGACGCGCCCCGGGATGCACTCGCGTCGCACCGCCAACCGTGCCGACCGCCATGGGCATCGTCAGGTTCCCGACCAGCCCGTCGCCCGACGCGCGCCAGGTGCACAGGGGGGCATAGTGACCCCCGCGGGCCGCGAAGGCGTGCGCCCCGGCCTCGATCGCGCGCCAGTCGTTGCCGGTCGCGATGACCACCGCGTCCGTCCCGTTCATCACGCCCTTGTTATGGGTCGCTGCCCGATAGGGGTCCAGCTCGGCGAAACGCGACGCCGAGACGATGCCGTCCCGGACCTGCTCGCCCGGGAAGCCGGGGAGCTCGAGGGCACTCGCCGGTACGAACGCGGCAACGCGTACCAGCCTCCTGTCCGCAAGGTTCGTCAGTATCCGAAGCCCGACCGTGCCTCCGGTCAGCGCCTCCAGCACGGGCGCGATCGACTCGCCCATGGTGTTGACCACGTTCGCGCCCATTGCGTCGCGGACATCCACGATCAGGTGGACCACCAGGAACGCCTCGGCGGTGTCTGCGCCACGCAGGGTCCGCACCTCGACGTCCACCGGGCCCCCGCCGAGCGACACAAGCCTGGCATCAACCTCCCTCGCCTTCTCCAGAAGGGTCGCCTTTGCGCCGAGGATTCTCTCGCGCGCACGGTCGAGGTCCGGGGCGAATACCTGCACCTGGCACACCATCAGTGGGTCGTCCACCTGCGCCTCGAAGCCACCCCCTTCGCGCACCATCCTCGCTGCATTCGCCGCGGCGGCGACAACGGACGGCTCCTCGACGACCATCGGCATCAGCACGTCGCGACCGTTGATCAGGAAATTCGGTGCTACCGCGAAGGGCAGGGCAAAGGTGCCGATCACATCCTCCACCAGCCTGTCCGCGGCCTCCGGCGACAGGCCCCCATGCTCGATGGCTGCCAGCATGTCGTCCTGGTCGATGCCGAGCCGTTCCGCCAGGGCCGCGGCGCGTTCGGTCCGCGTCAGCCTGTGCCAGCCGGGGATTCGCGAGGTCTGTCTAGGGTCGCCAGGCATCGGTCCTCCTGCAAGATGCTCCCCGCTGTCGCTTCAGCCCGCGTGTGGCCGCCTGCCCAGTCCGAAGATCGAGGGCGGTTTCTGGCGCACATGGACACCGCGCGCGGCCACATCGAGATCGACAATCTGCATGCCGGCCTCCCGGATCTCCTGGTGGAACGGGCCGAGGTTCCGGTCCGCCGGAAAGGCCGCAACCACGAAGTCGCCGCCACCCGCGCCGGACGGCTTGGCAGCCCCCCCGGAAGCCCTCGCCCGCGAGAGGACCCAGGAGGTCCTGGCGTCCACGATCGGGACGCCGGCCGACTGCCCGAGTCTTTCCATCAGCGACGCGTATCGGTGCAAGCACTCCAGCATGACGGTCCGTCTGACCGACCCGTCATCGAGGAAACGCTCCACGATGTCCTTCATGTCGGAGACCACCTTGGCGTAGGCGAGCGGCTCCGCTGCCTTGTACTGTCGGACCGCGGCGAGCAGATGGGGGGTTGACGCCTCGCGTCCGGTCCAGACGTACACCCAGCGCACGCCTCGAGGCGGGGTCCAGCGCGAGAAGACCGGCCTCGCGGAGAATGGTTCCCTGCGCATCACCAGGCGTCCTCCGAACAGCGACGCGGCGATGTCGATCCCGCTGCCCTGCGTCCCCTGGAACGAATCGTGGACCTCGTGCGCGATGTCCCACATGCGCTTGCGGGCTTCCGAGTCCTCGATGTCGTTGCCCGCCTGGTGGAAGACGCTCGCCACGGCGCCGGCCGCCACCGCGCCGCTGCTGCCGAGGCCGAGTTTCTGCGAGCCGTAGCGCAGGGCCGACGAGTCGGCGATGAAGTCCTGTTCCGGCGGCGCGAAACCGATCCGCCTTGCAGCCTGTTCACGAGCGAGCGCCACCAGGCCGCTCGCAGTGGACCCGCCCCTCTCCACGACGACATAGCGATTCACCGCGATGGCCACGGCTGGGGCGCCTTCGAGGACTGCGTACTCGCCCATCAGGATGAGTTTCCCGGGGGCGAGGATCTTCCATTCTCGGGGGGTGCTCATCTCTGGCTCACGACCGCGTTGGCGTCCACGGTCACGTCCACGACCACGACTGGTTGCTACTGTCCGGCACGACCATCCGTGATGCGGGCGCCAGGACCAGGGCGCTCGACGAGGACCCTGGTGACCCCGGGCACCGCGGCGATCCCGCGCAACAGTTCCTCCGCATCCTGCGGCCTTGCAAGGACCTTGACGTGGGGGCCTGCGTCGATCGTGACGTAGGCCTCCAGGCCGTTTCGCCGGAACTCCCAGACCTTTCGCACGACGTCCACGGTCACCCCGGTCCAGAACAGCAACGGGGGGGTGGCGCCCAGTGCGACCGCGTGCATCCTGAAGCATGATGACTCGGCCACCTGCCCGAGCGCGGAGAAGTCGCGCGCGAGCACCGCCTGGCGTGCCACCTCGATGTCGCCCGGGACCGACCTCAGCCATTCCCGGTAGTACGGGGACGTGAGGCGCGTCAACTCCATCGCCGTCGTCGAGCCGATCTCTTTGGTCGCGGCGCCGTTCACCGCCACCAGTATCGCGATGTCCCAGTGGGTCTCGGGCGCGACCTGCACCGGGAGGCAGTCCGATCCGTCCGGCAGTGCACCGGGTCGCATCTCGACGAAGCCGCCGAGCAGGCTGCGCGGTGCTGATCCGGAACCGAGCCGCGCCAAGGTCGCGAGAGAGGGGAAGTCCATCTCGATGCCGGCGGCGCGGGTCGCGGCCAGCGCGAGCGCCGCGAATCCCGAAGCCGACGAGGCCAGCCCGGACGCGGTCGGGAAGTTGTTCGCGCTCTCGACGCGCGCGTGCATGGTGATGCCCACCTTCCTGCGAACCAGGTCCAGGAAACGGCCGGTCCTCTGCGCGACCGCCGGAGGGGCCTCCTGGCCGTCGAGATCCATCTCGTCACGATCCAGGGTCTCGTCGAAGGTGACCCGGGTCGTGGTGCGAAGCGAAGACAGCGTCAGCGACAGGCTCCCCGTGGCGGGGAGGTTCAGCGCGCGATCACGCTTGCCCCAGTATTTCACCAGGGCGATGTTCGTCCGCGCATCGGCCGAGGCCGTCCTCATCTCTCCGGGTCTGCCACCCATCCCTCGAAACCTCCCGCGGCCCACGCCTCGATGACCTCGTCCTCGCGCCCAGGCGCCAGCGCAATCACGCAGCCGCCGCCGCCGGCGCCGGTGAGCTTCGCGCCGAGAGCCCCCGCGGCGATGGCGATGCGGGCCATTTCGTCCAGTTCGGCGCACGACACGCCGAGCCGCTGTAGCAGCAGGTGGTTCTGGTTCATCGCGTCGCCGAGGGCCTTCAGGTCGGCAGAGCGGAGTGCCTTGAGCCCTGCGGACAGGCAGCCGGTGATGGCGCGGAACAGGTCGTCCACGCCGCGGGCATCCGACCGGTGCCGGTCGCGCACCGAAGCGACCACCGCCGATGTCGCACGCGGGACCCCGGAGTTTCCGATCACCAGGCGTGGTGCCGGACAGGAGAGGCCGAACACGTCAGGGGCCCGGCGGACCAGAGGGCCCTCCGGGATCGGCTCGCCGTTCCAGCCTCCCCTGCGGAACAGACAGAGCCCACCGAACGTCGCGACCGCGTCGTCCATGCCGGATGGTGTGCCGTGGAAGACCTTCTCCATCTCGTGGGCGAGCGCCCGGGTGTCATCCGGTCCCACGGTCAGGCCCCTTGCCGCCGCCAGCGACCGGACCATGACCACCGCGAGCGCCGCGGAGCTCCCGAGGCCGGCCCCCATCGGGATCCGCGCCCGGACCGTCGCGTCGCATCCGCCCGAACCCGGGAGCAGGCGACTCAGTCGCGACAGAGCACGCCCGATCGGGCCGGAGTCCCGGGACCCGGCATCCACCCCCCAGTCCAGAACGCGGACCCTAACATGCTCGGAGGTAGGCTCCAGGCCGACCACGGTGAGGGCGTCCGGGAGCCCTGCCGCGAGCGCCGGGTGGCCATAGACGGCCGCGTGCTCGCCGAACAGGATCACCTTGCCGTGTGAGCCGATCGGCATCAGGTCTGCTCCTCGATTCCGCACAGGCGGTTGGACAGCCACTCGCGCAGGCGGCCGACGATCACCTTCGGAGCCGCTCGAAGCTCGGCGGGGGTACGGCAACCGGTCAGGACCATGGCGATCCTGAGGCCCTCGATCATGCCGGAAAGGGTGGCCCTGACGGCCTCGGGGCCGCCGCGGTACCACGCCCCGATGACGGGCGATGCCGTGCCGGCCAGGGTGGCCCCGAGCGCCAATGCCCTGGCCGCATCCAGGCCGGTCCTGATGCCGCCTGACGCGATCACCTCGAATCCCAGCCCGGTCATCTCGCACACGGCGGCGGCGGTCGGGATGCCCCAGTCCCAGAATGCGGCGAGGTCCGCGTTGTCAGACTCGCCCCTGCGCTGCAACTCCAGACCGACCCAGCTCGTGCCACCAAGCCCGGCCACATCGACGTGGCGGACGCCCTGGTCCCTCAGGAGCAGTCCGATCTCGCGTCCGATACCGCAGCCGACCTCCTTGACGATCACCGGGATCGGAAGCCCGGCGACCGCGCGGCCGATTGCATCGGCCACTCCGCGGAAATCGCGGTCGCCTTCCTTCTGCGCCAGCTCCTGCGCCGGGTTCAGATGGATGCACAGCGCGTCGGCACGCACCCTGTCGAGCGCCTCGCGCAGTCGGTCAAGCTCCATCGCGGCGAGCTGCGTCCCCCCGATGTTCCCGGCGAGGAACACGTCCGGCGCCGCGTCGCGTACCTCGTAGGTCTCGGTCAGCTCGGGGCGGTCCAACATCGCGCGCTGGCTGCCAAGCCCGAAACCGATGCCGAGCTCGCCCGCCACCCGCGCGATGTCGCGGTTGATGATCCGAGCCTCGGCCGTGCCCCCGGTCATCCCTGTCACGAACAACGGCGCCCGAAAACGCCGCCCCGCGAAATCCGTGCTGAGGTCCACCTCGGAGAGGTCAATCTCGGGCAGTGCCCGGTGGACCAGCCGCACGCACTCCAGCCATGTGGTGGCCTCCCTGGCGGGAACGCCCCCCGTCCTGAAGGGAGCCAGGTGTTCCCTCTTTCTCTCGTCCGCCGACTTCGAATCGCGGTCCAT
>FWPU01007511.1_pt1 | contig 20051 bp, 18 predicted proteins | sample 2228361 | NCBI WGS metagenome assembly FWPU01 (sample SAMEA103939777, study PRJEB20133) | metagenome
ACTCCAGCACCGAAACGAACAGGCTCTTTCCAAAACGGCGTGGGCGCAAGAAGAAGTGAAAACGAGAACCCTGCCGCTCCAACCGCTCGATATACGTCGTGCGATCTACGTACAGGTAGCCCTCCTCTACCAAGGTTTCAAAATTGCTCACACCGTAGGGAAAGCGCGCTTTCGTCATCGCCTCTGTGCCTTTTTGAGGACAAATGTAAAGGGTGGTAGCGGGTTCGAGGTTTCAGAAGTGTTCGGTAAAGGGTAATTCAGGCGCCTTTTGCCCTTGAAATCACTGCTCTTGGCGACGCTGCTCAATGTAGAGATGGTAGACAGACTTTCATCTTGCACATTCATTGGGAAAAGAGCGCTTCAGTCATGTACCATTCGAAAGAATCTGACGCTTCGGCACTGGCTTTTGAAGCCCTGCAAATGGAGTTGATTAGCCAATTCGAGCACCAATTTCCTGACCCTATGGCGCCCAAAACAGTGGTGGTGGTGCCCAGTCAGACCCTCGACCAGGAGATATTGGCCAAGGTATCAGGCATCAGCCATTATGAAGAGCGGCTATTGTGTTTGCTAATGCTGTTGCGCATGCCGCGGACGCACCTCATCTACGTAACCAGCTTACCCATAGACGAGGCCATTGTGGACTATTATCTACATTTATTGCCAGGCGTACCTCCTCGTCATGCGCGCCAGCGGCTGACGCCACTCAGCTGCTACGATGCCTCGTCGCGTTCCCTGACGGAGAAGATTTTGGAACGCCCGCGTTTAATAAAGAAGATACGCCAAAGCATTCCGTTGGGCCACGTTGCGCACATGGTAGGCTTCAACATTACACCCTATGAGCACGCACTGGCCCTGTGCTTAGGTGTGCCTATCTACGGGACACCTCATTGGTTCAACCATCTGGGCACGAAAACGGGCAGCCGAGAGGTGTTTCGGCGGGCAGGGTTACTTATGCCAGCGGGCTACGAACACATGCGTGACATGGACGACGTCAGGAAGGCTCTGTGCATACTCCGAAGCGAACACCCACATCTGCGCAAGGCCGTGGTTAAACTCAACGATGGATTTTCGGGCGATGGCAACGCCATTTACTCCTTCGAGCAGGGAGGCCCGCCAAAGGGCGAAGACGACTTGCGCGCTCACCTTCGATTAGTGGCTCAAGAGATGACCTACGAATTATTTGCCCAAAAAATGAAGGAAATGGGCGGCATCGTAGAGGCTTTTGTGGACGGGCATGAAAAACGCTCTCCTTCGGTGCAGTGCCGCATCACACCGCTGCGACAAATCGAAGTAGTCTCTACACACGACCAACTGCTCGGCGGCAACGACCAGCAAGTGTACCTGGGAGCTACCTTTCCGGCACACCGCGCTTATGCCAGCGAAATCGGCGAGCTGGGCTACCGTACAGCGCGCATACTGGCCGAGGAAGGCGTCATAGGCCGCTTTGGCATTGATTTCGTGTCCGTTAAGGAACCTAAAGGCTGGTGGCAGCACTACGCTATTGAGATCAACCTGCGCAAAGGCGGCACCACACACCCCTATCTCATGCTGCAGTTTCTGACCAATGGCTTCTACGACCATCACGCTGGCGAGTACCAGACGCCCAATGGGCAGGCGCGCTATTACCTCGCCACCGACAACATACAGTCCGATGCCTACCGAGGACTCACACCCGATGACCTGCTGGACATTGCCGTATGTCATGACCTACACTACGATGCCGCCGTGCAAGAGGGCGTAGTCTTCCATCTCTTGGGTGCCCTGTCGCAATACGGCAAACTGGGAGCCGTGTGCATCGGAAGCACCCCCGAACGAGCGCAGGTTTTTTATGAAAAAACAAAGGCTGTGCTCAACGCCGCCACCGCTTCACTCTAAGAAGTAAGCGCCCAGAAAAGCCCCCACCGTAGCCACAAAGCCCATCAGAAACACAGTGTACGAATAGGTTAGCAAGCGGTACTTTCTATCCAACACTTGCCCCAGGTGATAAAGGTCGCGGGTCATATTACCAAAAAGGAGGCGCCCATCGCGAAGCATGGCATCAGTAGCCTCCTCGTATTGGTCTAAGGTGAGGTGAACAAAGTTGCCAAAAAAGACCGGGCTGGGCATCTGCCCCGGAGCAGGTGGTATGCTGGTTACTCGCGGCCGAGAGGAAAGTACGGCAAAAGTGAGCGAGGCGAGGCTTGTAACCAGAAACATGATAATGGGCAGCACGTACAGAGGGTTGCGGTTAGTCAGCGTCTGGTAGGTGAGCAGTGAAATGGCTACCGACAGAAGAATGGAGTTCACGCTGATCATGATATGCGCCTTATTATCCGCAATAGCGCTGAGGCGGATATGATTGGCATAGTTAGCGCGGAAATAAGTCTGGATACTGGAGCGCAGCGGTCGGCGAGCCAGGCGCTCAAAGCGCTCTACCCGGCGTTCGCGCTTGGGCGGCGGCTTTTCGGTTGCAGGCTCATGCGCAGCCGAGCGGGTATTCTGAAGAGCTAAGGCCGGCTCGTAGTGCCGCTTGGCATAGGAGGTAAAGAAGCGTACCTCGCGACGCCGTGCGGCTACGTCCTGTTCCCATTCGGCGTCGGTGAAGACCTTTTGCTCCATCAGTTCGCGCTCGAGGCGAAGCAGAGCCTGCCGTTCGGCGGCACCCTCGCCCCAGTCGGCCAGCGAAAGGGCATCGCGCAGCAGCATGCCTTCGGTGGTGCTCGGTGGCGGGGCGCCATAAGCCGCTGCGATGCACTGGCGTACGCGGCGGATAAGGTCTGGAGCGCAGCGCTGTTGAATGAGGAAAAATTCTGCCCGTATGCTGCTGGCATTGGCTGGCGATGCAGGATTCTCCAAATAGCCAATATTGAAAAACCAAGCCGCCAGCATAGCCACTTCAACGGCGTCAGCCGGAGCGCGCTCTTCGGCGCCCAGTAGCGACACGTACTCAGCCACTGCCGCCGCCTGAGCGTAGCTGTGGTACACTAAGCGCGGATTGTGCCGCTCGTTCCACACGCGCAGCACATGCGTTTGTGCGGCCTCCAGCAGGGCCTGCTCGTGTGTCCCTTCGCGGGTGCGTACGGCAGTTTGTTTTTCCATCTCTTCCTTCCTGATACGCTGCAAATGTAACGCCTCCCCGTGTGGCAAGCCCCATACTGAGGCGGCCTACGATGAAAAAGCCGCTAGCCCAGCAGGACTAACGGCTCTGTTTTCGTGACCACGACTGGAGTCGAACCAGCACGTCCTTTCGGACACTACCCCCTCAAAGTAGCGCGTCTACCAATTCCGCCACGTGGCCATTTTCGCGCAGGGTGTGGTTAAAACGGGCTGCAAAGGTAGGAGCCGTTCCCAAAATACCAAAACAGAAACCAAAAGTTTTGGCCCAAACTTTTCCCGCCGCCCCTTATGCGGAGCGAAGGGTGTGTTTGAGAAAGCCCACCAGCACTGCCAGCGCTTGTTCGAAGTGGTGGTTGTTGTTCACCACAATATCCGCTTCTTCGCGATAAGGCAAAATGTAGCGCTCATACGCCGGCAAAACATGGTGCTGATACTTGTAAAGCACATCTTCAAGCGGATAGTTGCGCTCCATTTGGTCGCGATAGATGCGTCGGATGACCTTGAGATTTTCCTTCGTGTTGATAAATATTTTTAAGTCGAGCTGTGCCGCCACCTTTTTGTAATGCAATACAAAAAGCCCTTCCACTACGATGACAGGCGCAGGTGTGATGACCAAGGTTCGAGACGTAGCCAGAGGGTTGTTGTAGGTGTATTCTCGTATCTCTATGGTCTCTCCTCGCCGTAGGCGCTCCAGGTCGCGGCGAAATGCTTTCTTGTCAAAGGACTTGGGCAAGTCAAAATTGCGCTCGCCGCGCTCATCGGTGTGTTGCAGGTCGCGCGGCAAGTAGTAATTGTCTTGCGACAGGATGCACAGCTGCTCTGGTGGGAACTGCTCGCGCAAGCGGCGCACAAAGGTGGTCTTACCGCTGCCACTGCCGCCGCTAATGCCAATGGTGAGCGGCAGAGATGAGGACGTTTCGCTCATGTCTTGACGATAATGGCTATTTTGGGCGACAAAAATAGGAACATCAAGCCCACCAGATGCCCTACCCTTCGGACTTTGGCTCGTCCTCGTCCTTTTCGCCCAGCCATTCCCGCGCCTTGTCGGCCAAATACCCCAGCGCGCCGCCTTCGTGGGCAGCTATCTTCTCTTTGGCTGCCTGTGCCTCCGCGGCTCTCTGCTCAGCCTCCTGGCGCGCCTCTGCCGCCATCTGTTCTGCCTGTCCGCTCCAGGCTTCGAGGCGTTCTTCAGCGGCTTCTTTCAGCTGCTCCAGTTTTTCGCCGGCGGCTTCCATGAGCGGGGCGGCCTTTTCTGCCACCTTGTCGCCCAACTCATTGACCTTTTCGGCGGCCTGCTCCGCCAACTCGCGCATGGATTGGAAGACGTCTTCCAGCCTGTTGTTGTTCTTTTCTTCCATAAAAAATGTCGTAATTAATTGAAAGCGTGAATGTTGCAGGAGTGGTATTTCGAGCGGCCAAGCGTCAGGTCTTTGGGTTGGCCTTATCACATCTGTGAGGCTCGCCCGAGGTTTTGCCCACAAAGTAACACAAATAAATCCCATTCGGCCGCCTCAAATCCTGGGGCAGGTACGCTTCGCACTTGGTGTTGCCGTTCTCCTCTCCATTCTTTTTTTGGGAAAAACAGCCTCGTAGCTTCCAGCTTGTTGCTGTGCTCAAGGGCCTGTTGGTGTCTTCTGCTTGGCCCCGTGCGTGTGTCCGTCCCGCTTTCGGGCCTTAATAACGGCGCGACGGCGGCTGCATCTCCCCGCACTCGGCCTGCATTGTGGGTGTACTCCGCAGATACGCCGGCAGTGTTGCCTTTCAGCAAGCGCGGAGATACGATGCTGCCATTTCGCCATTATTAAGACACAGGAGCGGGACGCAAGCGCGCCCGAGGCCAAACAAGCGACGTGCGGGCATGCTTGCGGGTAGGGAGCCAAGCGCAGTGGTGGGGGAGCCGTTTTTCCCCAAAAAACGGAGGAAGAAACGGCAGTACTTGCAGAGGCCGACTATTTCTCACAAAGTTACCATCCCGGCCCACCCGTCATTTCCCGCTCCGCTCTTCCCACACCTGTGCGAGGTGGACGATGGTTTCGGCGGCCTTTTCCATGTCTTGCACAGACACCCACTCGTACTTGGAGTGGAAGGCGTGTTCGCCGGCGAAGAGGTTAGGGCAGGGTAGGCCCATGAACGACAGCCGCGAGCCATCGGTGCCACCGCGGATGGCGCGGCGCAGTGGCTGCTCGAAGCCGGCGCGGTGCAGCGCCTCTATGGCGTAGTCCACTACTTGCGGATGTCGGCGCAGCACTTTGCCCATGTTGCGATACTGCTGCACGATGGTAACCTCAGCGCGCGAGTTAGGGTACTGCTTGAGGACGCCATCCACAATCTTCTGCAGGGTGCGCGCGTGGCGGCGCAGGCCGGCTTCGGTGAAGTCGCGCAGGATGAACTTCATGGTTACCTTTTCCAGGCCGCCCTCGATGGCGGTGGGGTGGATGAAGCCCTGGCGTCCTTCGGTGTGTTCGGGGCTGAGGCGGTCGGGCAATTTGGCGAGGATCTTTCCGGCGATTTTCATGGCGTGCTCCATTTTGCCTTTGGCGAAGCCTGGGTGGGCAGCGACGCCGTGGATGACTACGGTGGCGCCGTCGGCGCTGAAGGTTTCGTCCTCGATGCTGCCGGCCGTTTCGCCGTCAATGGTGTAACCGTATTTGGCGCCGAGTTTTTTGAGGTTCACTTTGTCCACGCCGCGGCCGATTTCCTCATCAGGGGTGAAGAGGATGCGTATTTTGCCGTGCTTGATGTGGGGGGTGTTGATGAGGATGTGGGCGGCGTCCATGATGGCGGCCACGCCGGCCTTGTTGTCGGCCCCCAGCAAGGTGGTACCGCTGGCGGTGATGATGTCGTTGCCGTGTTGGTGTTTGAGGTCTTCGTGCTCGCTTTGGCGGATAACAATGGAGGGGTCATCTGGCAAGATGAGGTCTTGCCCTTGGTAGTTGGGGTGAACGATGGGCTTCACGCCGGTGCCGGAGCAGTCGGGGGCGGTGTCCATGTGGGCGCAGAAACAAATGACGGGCACCTTTTTGTCGGTGTTGGCTGGGATGGTGGCATAGACGTAGCCGTACTCGTCGAGTTCGGCATCGGTCAGGCCCATTTCGCGGAGTTCCTGTACGAGTAGTCGGCCGAGGTCTTTTTGTTTTTCGGTGCTGGGGGTGGTAGTGCTGGTGGGGTCGCTTTGGGTGTCTATTTGTACGTAGCGCAGGAAGCGCTCTTTGACGGTGTGGTGAAATTTAGCCATGATCTGTCTCAGTATTTTCGTCTGAAGGAAGTGTGTCGGCCATTCGGCGTTGGCGTGTCTTGAGGAGGAATGCGCGGGTGGCTTCGGAGAGCTGGTCGGGTTCGAAGGTGATGGCGTCCAGAATGTCGAGCAAGCAGTGGATGCGCGCCTCCGTATCAAAGAACTTATTGACTACCACCATCTTTCGCTGTTCTACGAGGCAGTAACCGCTTTGGAAGTTGCCCTTTTCATAGCGCACGGTGTAGTCGAGTTCGGCGAAGAGGTCTTCGAGTTTTTGCAGTGTGGATTGGGTGTAGCGCATAGGGCGTTCCTATCTTGCGGCGGCGAAGGTATGACACAAACCTTGCTGAAACGAGCGTATGCACCAGACAAAGGAAGTGTTTCGATTTTATGCGCTGTGCCTGCTGGGTTGGGCGGCTTTTTCGGCGCTGATGAGCAGCCCGCTGTTGGCCCAGCGCTTTCAGGTGGGTATTTTAGTTGGTCTGACTGCCTCGCAGATTGACGGCGACGCTTCGGCGGGCTATCACAAGCTCGGTCTGCAGGGCGGCTTGCGAGGGGCTTATCAAGTATCGGAGACCCAGGCCATTAGCTTAGAGTTGTTCTATACGCAGCGAGGCTGTCGCAGCGAAGCTAAAGATCCGGTCTTTTTCAGTACGACGTTGCACTACGCCGAGGTGCCGCTGCAGTGGCATTGGCGCGTGTGGCAAAATGATAGGGGGCAGGCGCTCGTGCTCAATGCGGGCATGTCTTATGGGCGGCTGCTGGGCTATTCCAACGACGCAGAGCTGGGCGGAGGCATTACGGCGGCACTGCCCGACCTGCGGCGCAACAGCCTGTGCGCATTGGGAGGCCTCAGCGTTTTTGTGTCAGAGCGGGCAGCATTCAATTTCCGCCTTCACCACGCCATCAACAGGCTCTACGACCCCTTTGCTAAGACCGGAACCAACTTCGCCAATTCGCTCATCGAGCGCTTTTTGGCTTTTCAGTTCATGTACTTGTGGTAAATGCCCCGTTCGGTAGCCCCTATGAAACGCTGTGCAGTTATTGACTTGGGCACCAACATCTTCCACCTAGTCATAGCGGAGGCTGATGCGCACACACCACAAGGGTGGCGGCCTGTGCAGCGCGACCGCATCCCGGTGCAGCTGGCCGAAGAGGGCATCGAGCGCATTGGCCAAGGCGCCTTTCAGCGGGGCATCGAGGCACTCCTGCGCTTTCGCCAGCACACCGACCACAGCGGTATCGCAGCTGCCGAAGTGCGCGCTTTTGGCACGGCTGCCCTGCGCACTGCGCAAAATGCGCCAGACTTCTTGCGCGCCGTCGAGCAGCAAACGGGCATTCGGCCTCAGGTCATCTCGGGCTTGCGCGAAGCGGAGCTCATTTTCAAGGGGGTGCGTCAGGCGGTGCTATTCCCCCCTCACCCCGTGCTGGTGGTGGACATCGGCGGCGGCAGCGTGGAGTTCATCTTGGCTGAAGCTGAGCGGGTGCTTTGGCAGCAGAGCTTCCCGGTGGGCACCACGGTGTTGTTTCACCGTTTCCACAAAAGCGACCCCATCGCTCCGGCCGAAGTGGCCGACTTGAAGGCTCATCTGGATGACGCCCTGAGCGAACTATGGCGCGCGCTGAAGCGCATCCCCGCCCGCACGCTCATTGGGGCCGCGGGCGCCTTCGACACGCTCGACGAACTGCTCTGCCCGCCTGCCGAAACAGCGGACAAAAGCCATGCGCAAATTCCACTCCGCGGCATCGAGGCGCTTTACCATGAACTCATTGCTACTACTCTCGAAGAGCGCTCCCGCTGGCCGGGGCTTCGCCCCGAGCGGCGCCAGACCATCGTCGTAGGCATGGTGCTCATTCAGCACCTGTTGCAGCGGATAGGGACAGAGCAGGTCTTCAATGCGAAGTATTCGCTTAAGGAGGGCGCCATTGCAGAATGCCTAACGGGGCAGTACGACGAACAGCGCATTGTGCCCTGAGGCCCAGCCAACACACGCAAGAAAAATGGAGTACTTTCTTTGGCTCAGAGGAAAACACGCCATGGTGGCCCTTTCCTACCCTACTTTTATTGCCTGAAATCTAACACGGCGCCGCATTTAGCCGTTCGTGCAATAGTGTTGGTCTAAAGGCTATCAGTGGGTGTAGCAGCAGACGCACCTTTGATGTTTAATAACCGTTTTCAGCAGCCCTGAAAGGCGTTTTTCCTATCTGTCAAAAAAAGTATCATAAACAATGATGAACATCAAGCGCATCTTCTTGCTGGCCCTCTTCTGCGTGCCAGCACTGTTCGCCTCGGCCCAGTCGAAGGCTCCGGACAACTGGTTTACTTTGGACAAGGCTACCGACAACGTACTGGGCACCAGCTCGGATAAGGCCTTAAGCCTCCTGCGAGAAAAAGGGCGCAAAAGCCAACCCATTATCGTGGCAGTGCTCGACTCCGGCGTGGACTACCTCCACGAAGACCTCAAGGACATCATGTGGGTAAACCCTGGCGAAATCCCTGGCAATGGCATTGACGACGACGGCAACGGCTACGTGGACGACATTCATGGCTGGAACTTCTTGGGCGGCCCCGATGGCCAAAACGTACACCACGAAACCCTCGAACTTACGCGAGAATACGTGCGCCTAAGCAAGAAATTTGAGGGTACCAACCCCAAAAACCTCTATGGCGAAGCCAAAAAGGAGTATGAGTACTATCAAAAAATCAAAAGCGACTTCGAGGAAGCGCGCCAGAAGGCCGAGTCCATGCGGGCGCAGATTGCCGCCCAGTTCGAGCGCGTAGAGAAGGCTTTTGCTACCATCGCTCAGGCGTTGGGCAAGACCTCTTTTTCTGAGGAAGACCTGGCAACGCTCAGCACCGAAGGCAATAAAGAACTGGAGGAGGCCGTCGCCTTAGCCAAACGCGTAATGCCGCGTGGCCTGACGCCTGACAACATTGCTCAACAGAAAGAGGAAGCGGCCGGCGACCAACTGCGCTACAACCTCAACCCTGACTACAACCCTCGCCATATCGTAGGAGACAACCCTAATGACCTATCCAACCGTTTCTATGGCAACAACGACTATCGCGGACCTGACGCCGCCCACGGCACTCACGTGGCTGGCATCATTGCCGCCATCCGCAACAACGGCCTCGGTATCAATGGTATCGCCGATAACGTGCGCATTATGACCGTACGCTGCGTGCCAGATGGCGACGAGTACGACAAAGACGTAGCTAACGCCATCCGCTACGCTGTGGACAACGGTGCCAGCATCATCAACATGTCTTTCGGCAAGGGCTATAGCCCACACAAGCGATACGTGGATGAGGCCGTCAAGTACGCCGCCGAGCACGACGTATTGCTGGTGCACGCTGCTGGCAACGACGCTGAGAACAACGATGTTCGTCCGAACTTCCCCAATGCCAACTACGAGGTGCCAGTGCGCAAAGGCCTCTTTGGCAAGCAAAAGGCGGCTCCTAACTGGCTAGAAGTGGGTGCACTCTCCTGGGCCAGTGGCGAGCGACGCGTGGCGGGGTTCTCCAACTACGGCAAGCGCAATGTGCACCTGTTTGCTCCGGGCCATCAGATTAAGTCTGCTGTGCCCGACAACGAGTACGCCACCTTCAGCGGCACTTCCATGGCATCGCCAGCTGCTGCGGGTGTAGCGGCCATCATTCGCTCCTATTTCCCGGAACTCTCTGCCGCCCAAGTGCGCGACATTTTAGTGCAGTCTGTGGTCAAGCAAGAGGGCGAGGTGTACAAGCCCGGCACCACGGATAAAGTGCCCTTCAGCGAACTGTGCGCCAGTGGCGGAGTTGTCAATGCCGTCAATGCAGTGCTTTTGGCCGAAAAGACCAAATCTGCCAAGCGAAATAAGAAGGCTATCTGGCGCGAAGCGGGCATGGGCAAGAAAGTCAAGGTGCCTACGCCCTGAGGCTCCCTCCTGACGAGCGTCCTTACAGGCATAAAAGCGCGCCGAAGCGGTCGTGAAGACTGCTTCGGCGCGCGTCGTTGAAGGCCTATTCCTTTGGCCTGTAAGGTCCCATCAGTTGCGGCGCTGAAAGCGTTCCTGTCGGCGCTCGCGAGTCTCTTGCAGGCGCTCCACCAAGCGCTCGCGGAAGGCGCGTTCGGCTATGGGCATGCGGGCAATCTTGCGCGGAGGCAAGACACGCCGCAGCTTTTGGAAGAGTTCTTTTTCCATGTCGAGTTCGCGCTGGCGAATTTCGAAGTGCCGTTTGATGGTCTCTTCCACTTCAGTGTCGTTCATCGCTTCTAATTGCTTTTGGGGGCGCAACGACTCCAGCATCCGCTCTCTATTCTCTACGTATTCGTTGTAGATAGGCCAAAAGCCCTGAGCTTCTTCAGGCGTTAGGCGGAGTACTTCGGTGAATACGGCCACCCGAAAGGCCTTCAGGCGTTCGTCGCGGCGCTCGGGAGTGGGCTGGGCTTGGGCAGCGCATGTTACCCAAAGAATAAAGCCGGCTGCAATGGCGTATCTCATGACAGTGAATTATTTGAGCATTACAAGTTCAGGTGGTCTATCTCTTCTGGTGAAAGGTCGCGTAGAAACAGCTCCCAATCCGGATCGGCGTTTTGCCAAGTGTCGTAGGGCAAAGCCGTGCTCAGCGCTTCAGGGCAGATAAGGTCTGGGTTTTCGCGCAGGTAGGAGGCGATGTCTTCCGCAGTGAGTTCCAACTCGGGGCTTCTGGCAGGGGCGTTTACAGACCAGCCCAGCCACATTAGCAAGAGCACTGCCGCTGCTGCGGCGGCTAAAGGCCAAAAGCTGCCTTTGACCTGCCAGCGCCAGAAAGTGCGTTGTGTGGGGAGGTTTTCCCGCGTCTCAGTCTTCAAGCGCTGAAAAAGGGCTTCCTCCATGGCCTCGAAATAGCCACTCGGAGTGCTCAACTCCTGAGGACGAGCTTGCTGTAGGGTTTTAGCGCCCAATTCGTCCAGCTCTTGGCGCAATTGCTCTTTGTCGGTACGCATGGCGAGTGTACTTACATTGGATGTTCTCGGATGTAGTTTTCGACTTTTTTCACGGCGTGGTGAAAGGATGCCTTTAAAGCGCCCACAGAAGTGTCGAAGATGCGCGACATTTCCTCGTAGGGCATCTCCTCGAAATAGCGCAAATTAAAGACAGCGCGTTGCTTTTCGGGCAGTAGGGCGACGGCCTCGTAAAGCCTGCGTTGGAGACCTTCAGCGTCAAACCAGGGGTCGCTGTACAGGCGATGGAGAAAAGTATTGTCGCCATCCTCCAAGCCAACAACGCGCTGGCGCCGTTGGCGGTCGAGGAAGGAAAGTGCCTCGTTGGTAGCAATCCGATACAGCCAAGTGAAGAGCCTTGATTTGCCCTCGAATTGCTCGAGGCCGCGATAGGCCTTGATGAAAGTATTCTGCAACACGTCGTCCGCATCTTCGTGCACCAGTACTAAGCGCCTAATGTGCCTGTAGAGCCGCTCCCGATAAGTGCGCACTAACAGGCGGAAGCCCTCTTCGCGGGTCGCTTCCGAATGCAGCAACCTCAGGATTTGCTTATCGGGATGGCTCTGTTGGACTATATCCACAGCGTCGTACAGGTTTTACATAATAAGACGGCAAACGAGTGCGAGCGTTTAATCTCGCCCCGTCATAGCAGATTTTTTCGAGCAAGGCCTCAGAAGGCTTGGGTAGCATGTTACAGTTCCGCAGTGAGTAGGCGAAGCTGAATTTCGCTCCGCTTCAGCTGGTAAAGGGCGGAATTTTGGCGCAAAAGCACCTGTTGCAGGGCGCTCTGGGCCGCTTGCACTTCCAAGGCACTGGCCTGACCCAGGCGGAAGCGCTCCGTGCTGATGAGGAGGCTTTCGCGCGCGGCAGCAGAGTTGAGCATCTCCAAATCGAGCACCTGTTTTTGGGCCTCGAAAAGGGCGATTTGGTTTTCGATGGCCGTTTCGAGTTCGAGGCGTTGGGCCTCCAGGCGAAGGGCGGCCTGTTCGGCGGCGATGCGAGCCACTTCTACTTGGCGTTTGATGTTGCCGCCCGTGTAAAGAGGCAGCACCAAGGAGGCCCCGACGGCGATACCCGCCTGATTATTGCTTCGGATAAAGCCCGCTCCATTGTCGGTGCGCAGCGCCAAAAATTGCCCGTTGGCCGTGATGCGCGGGCTACGCAGGGCATTGGCTTCATCTACAGCGCGCGCGGCGACTTCGGCTCCTTTTTGCAGGGCCATCAGCAGGGGGCTTTCCGCCTGGGCGCGTGATAGCAGGTAGTTGCGCTCAGGAGTGTAGGCGACGTCCATGCTCGGCACCACGTCGAAGGGCGTTTGGGCCGGCCGGGCGAGCAATTGGTTGAGCGTTCCCTTGGCCTGGGTGGTGGTGGCTTGTTGCAACAGCAAGTTGGCGCGCAGTTGGTTCAGGTCTAAGCGCGCTTGCAGCACCTCGGGTTGGGCGGCCACTCCGGCGGCTACGCGCGCCTCTGCGATGCGCAGGCGCTCCTCATTGAGGGCAATGAGCTCTTCCAGCGCGCGCTCTTGCAGGCGGCTGTGCACCACATCGTAGTAGGCCGTGAGCACCTGGGCTATCGTCTGCTGTATTGCAGCCCGTAGCGCTAAGCGCGCCTGTCCTTCTAGAGCTTCCAGGCGGTCTTTAGCAAAACGCGCCCGCCCACCTTCATACACCACCCAACTGATCTGCACCGAGCCGTTGAGGTTGTTGAACGGAGCACCCAAGGCGTCAAACTCGTTACCATTAGCCAAACGCTGTTGAAACGCGCTGAGCGTAAAGGTCTCATTAACATTTAAATTCACCACTGGCAACAGGCCAGCATTGGCCGGAATGTTGTTGAGCTGCGCCACCTCGGCGTCGGCCTCCGCCAACCGGACGCCGAAATTTTGGGCCAAAGCCATGCGAACGGCTTCGTCGGGGTTTAGGAGCGCCTGGGCAAAGAGCGCACTTAAGGAGAAAAAAAGCACAAGAAGCACTAGCGTTTTCTTCATAATGAAATGGGCTGAAAGGCAAGTCAGTAGAAACCAAAGGCCATCTTCGTGCCCCAACAAAAATGCTGTAATGGGCATGCGACGGACAATTTGGCGAAGCAATGTTACGCCGCATCCAACCGCCCGCTCTACTTTTCGCCCTTGAAACAGCAGCCCAACCGCGAACGCATGAAACAAGACAACATCCTCATCATTGGGGCCAATGGCCAGATAGGCTCTGTCCTGACCGACGCCCTCCGCGAAGTGTACGGCGCAGACCACGTCTTCGCCACCGACATACGCCCTCCCCAAGAAGATACTGGCCCCTTCGAAATCCTCGACGCCTGCGATGGCGCCGCCTTAGATGAGGTGGTTCGCCGCAGGCATATCACCCAAATTTACCACCTTGCGGCCATTCTCAGTGCTAAGGGCGAAAGCGACCCACTGTGGGCCTGGAACACCAACATGGCCTCGTGGCTCAACGTACTCGAAACGGCCCGCCAGCGCCACGTCGCCAGGGTGTACTACCCCTCCTCCATCGCCGTCTTTGGCCGCGAAGCTGCCACCCAAAACACACCTCAGTACGAGGTGCTCATCCCAGAGACCGTTTACGGCATCAGCAAGGTGGCCGGTGAAAACTGGGCAAACTATTATTTCCGCAAATACGGCCTCGACGTGCGCTCGCTGCGCTACCCAGGCATCATCGGTTACCAGAGCATGCCCGGCGGCGGTACCACCGACTACGCCGTGGACATCTACCACCACGCAGTACTCGGCAAGCCTTATGAGTGCTTCTTACGTGCCGATACGGCCCTACCCATGCTCTACATGCCCGATGCCATACGCGCCACGCTCGAACTCATGGAGGCGCCAGCCCAGCGCCTGTCCGTGCGCACCAGCTACAACTTAGCCGGCATGACTTTCACCCCCGCCGAGATAACTGCCAGCATCCGCAAATACTTGCCGAACTTCCAGGTTACCTACAAGCCCGACTTCCGCCAGACTATTGCCGACTCTTGGCCCTCTTCTATTGATGACTCCTTCGCTCGCCAGGATTGGGGGTGGCAACCGCAATTTGACCTCGATGCTATGACAGCCGATATGCTCTTGCACTTGGGCGAGCGGTATGGGCAGCAGATACCCAACCAAACGGTATGATGCCACGGCACAGTGGTGTCCTCCCCCAGCGTCGGCCGCCGTTCCGAGGTAGGGCAAGGGCAGAGACACGCAACTCGCGCATAGGGCTTTTCTCTCCTCTGTTTTTTTTGGGAAAAAACGACCGCCAGCTTCGGCGCAACGGCCGGGGTGGCGCGGATGGGGAGTAGCTGCTGTTTGGCCTCGGGCGTGTTTGCGTCCTGCTTTCGGCTGTAATAATAGCGCGACAGCAGCATAGTGTCTCCGCGCTTGCTGTAGGGTAGTATCGTTGGTGTTACCTGCAGCCGCGCCGATAATTCGGGCCGAGCGTGGGGAGGGGGCAGCTGCAGTACCGCCGTTATTAAGGCCCAAGAGCAAGGCGAAAAGATGCCCTGGGCCAAATAGAAGACGCCAGCACTCGGTCGGGCACAGAAGCAAGAGCAGAGCAGGGTAGCCGTTTTTTCCCCACCCAAAAAACGGAGGACAAAAAGGCAGGCTCCTCTTGTTGGGGAGAATGTGTGCCTACAAGACATTGACCTCCGGTTCCAGTGCGATGCCGAAGGTGTCGCGCACGGAGGCGGCGATGGCCTGGGCGAGGGCGGCCACTTCGGGGCCGGTGGCGCCGCCGCAGTTGACGAGCACAAGGGCCTGTTTTTCGTAGCAACCGACGTTGCCCACGCGCTTGCCCTTCCAGCCACACTGCTCGATGAGCCAACCTGCGGGCACCTTGATGCGGCCGCTGGGCAGGGGGTAGTGCGGGGCATTGGGGTAGCGCTGGCGGATGCGCTCCCAAGTGTCGGGGCTGATGTCGGGGTTTTTGAAGAAGCTGCCGCAGTTGCCGATGAGGGCTGGGTCGGGCAGTTTGGCGCGGCGGATGCGCATGACGGCCTCGCTGATGTCGGCGGGTGTAGGCCGCAGGATGCCCATGAGGGCCAGGGTACGGGCCACCTCGCCGTAGGAGGTGTTGAGGCGGTGGTGGTCGGTGGTGAGCGAGAGGGTAACGGAGGTGATACACCAGCGCCCTTTTTCTTCGCGCTTGAAGATGCTGTCGCGATAGCCAAAGCGGCAGGCCCTTCTGTTGAAGGTGTGCAGGCGGCCTGTGGAGAGTTCGATGGCTTCGAGGCGCACGAAGACGTCTTGGAGTTCGACGCCGTAGGCGCCAATGTTCTGCACAGGGGCGGCGCCCACCGAGCCGGGGATGAGGCTGAGGTTTTCGATGCCGCCCAAGTTGTGCTGGACGGCCCAGCGGACGAGGTGGTGCCACTCTTCTCCGCCGCCAGCGCGCACCCACAAGCGGTTGGGGAAGCGGCGCACTACCTCGATGCCTCGGATAGCGTTGCGGATGACGGTGCCAGGCCAGTCGCGGGTGAAGAGTACATTGCTGCCGCCGCCGAGGATGAGCACTGGAGGCACGGCCTGGGTCAACAGGGCGCGCAGGGTTTCGATGCTGTCGGCCTCAGCAAACCAGGTAGCGTGTGCCTCGATGCCGAAGGTGTTGTAGGGCTTGAGCGAGACGCCTTGGATCATCATTATTTGAGCAAGCAACCAAGTTGGCGGGCGATGAGGTCCACCTGATGGACTTCGTAGTCTTCGTAGCCGGTGGCCCAGGCGATGCGGACTTTGTCCAAGAGGGCTTTTTGCATTTTCCTAAGCGCGTTGGCGTCCAGCGGATATTGGCCAGTGAAGATATGGGTAACTTTGTCGTCGGCTGTGCGGCCTTCGTCGGCGCGGAGGTTGGTCAGGGCGAGGGTTTCGCCGTCGAGGAATTTGAGGATGGCGATGCTGTTTCTGGGCAGGCTCCCGAAGGTGCGTTTGGCGTTGGCGTCGCTGATGGCGAAGGTGAGGTTGAGCAGGTAGAGTTTGCCATTTTGGCTGATGGAGGCTTGGCAGATGATGTGTTCGCGCCCTTGCAGGTAGGGGCGCAGGGCGGGGTTGGTATGCCGGAAGAGTTCTTCGCGTTGCAGTTCGCGGCGGCGTTCGCCCGAGAACTCGTCGCGCGTGTCGGTCAGCAGGGCGCAGCCGCGCGGTGGTGGGTTGAGCATGACGTCGGCGGTGGGGTCGTATTTTTTGAACACGGGTCGGGGGGTAGTGGGCGGCGGAGCAGCGGGTTTGCTGGCAGCTGGTGTGTCTGGAGCGGCAAGTGCGGGCGCTGGCATGGAGACGGTGTCGGTGGCGGGGGTTCCGATGTTTTGCAGGATGTCGGCGATGGGTTTTTCCTCTACAGGTGGCAGCAAGGCGAACACTTGCTTGTGGATTTTGGGCAAGCTCTTGCGCAGGGTGCGCGGGGGCTGTTGGGTGGTTTTTTGTACGGCGGCGAGGGTGCGCTCGGCTTTTTGGAGGGCTGAAAGTGCGGCTTTCTCCTCGTTTTTGGCCGCGGTGATGGCCACTTGCAGGGCTTTGATGTCTTCTGAGGTGGCTTCGCCGTAGTCCAAGGTGGCGGCCAATTGCCGCTCGAGCACTTGGCGTTCGAGGGTGGCGCGCTGGGCCTTGTTGAGGAAGACTTCGCGAATGTCGGTTGTTTGGCTGAGGAGACGATGGGCTAGATCAATGACTTCATCGTCATCCAAAGTATCTAAGCGTGTAGGCAGTGGGTCGAGCGCCGGGAAGTCGGGGTGCTGCCCGCATGCTGCAGAGGGCGTGAGTAAAGCCAGCAGGGCACATGTGGCGAGGGAGAGCAGGTATGGAAAGAGGGCTTTTGTACTCATAGTTTGCGGGTGAGGGATGCCCCTTCGACGTCGTGGGTTGCGTCAGCGCGTGTTGGAACTTTGGCGAGCGTAGAGGATGAAGTCCGTTTGCGGTGGGTCAGTAAAGCCGAGGCTTCGGCCCATGGTTACCAATTGGCCGCGATGATAAGTAGCGTGCTGTATGCAGTGGAGCAGCATCTGGTAGCGCACTCGTTGGTCTTCGGCGCCGCTGAAGAGGCGGTAGGTGCAGTGCTGTTGGAAGAATTCGGGCGGTTGGGCGCTCACATAATCGCGCAGAGCAGCAGAGGCTGCCAGTAGGCCGTCGAAGATAGCCTCGGTGGGGCCTTCGAATGTGGTGGCCAAGAATGGCCCGGCCAGTTCTTGGCGGAGGCGCTCGAGCCAAATCTTCTCAGCGCCCCACATGTGCAAGAGCGTGTCGCGCAGGGTGGGAAAGCTCGAGGTTACGGGCGTGGTCATGGCCTCCTGAGGCTTGCTGCGCAACCAGCGCACTATGGCCTCGTTGGCCCAGCAGTTGTAGGCCGTGTAGTCTTTGAGCAGTGCGTCCAAGGTCATATGCAGCGGCTATTTTATGTGGTGGAATGTAGCTTTTGCCCGTTCTTTGGCCCCGCAAATGTACCAGTTACAATCGCTCAACTATGCAACTCAATTTTTTAAAAAGCCCACTCCTGACGCTAGCTATGTGTGCCGCAGTGGCCTGTGGTTCTGACCCAAAGCCCAAAAACCATTACGAATTCAAGCCCATACCCGTGAGCTACCCTGAGACCCGCCGCGATACTTCGGTGCGCGACAACTACTTTGGCACCATCATCGAGGACCCCTACCGCTGGCTGGAAGACGACCAAAGCGAAGAGACCAAAGCCTGGGTAAAGGCGCAAAACACCGTAACCTTCGGCTATTTGGAACAGATACCCTTCCGCGCCAAAATCAAAGAGCGCTTGGAGGAGATCTGGAATTTTGAAAAGTATAGCACGCCATTCAAGAAAGCGGGCTACTACTATTACTTCAAGAACGACGGCCTGCAAAACCAGAGCGTCCTGTACCGCCAAGCATCGCTCGATGGCGAGGCAGAGCTCGTGCTCGACCCCAATACCTTCAGTGCCGATGGCACCACCTCCTTGCAAGAGTACAGCTTCTCGCAAGATGGGCGCTACCTAGCCTATGCCATCTCTGAGGGTGGCTCCGACTGGCGCACCATCCTAGTCAAAGACCTGCAGACCGGCCAACTGCTGCCCGACCAAATCAAGTGGGCCAAGTTCACCGCCATCGGCTGGGCCGGCAAGGGCTTCTACTACACCCGTTACCCCGAACCCAAAGCGGGCGACAAACTCAAGGGCGCTAACCAAAACAGCGCCATCTACTATCACACCCTGGGCCAGCCGCAAAGCGCCGACCGACTGGTGCATCGCGACCCTAAAAACCCCAACCACTACTTCAGCGCTGGCACTACCGACGACGAGCGCTTCCTCTTCATTGCAGGCGCCGAAAGCACCAGCGGCAATACGCTCGCCTTCCAAGACCTGAGCAAGCCCAACACCCGCTTGGTGCCCATCTACACCAAATTCGACTACGATTTTAACGTCATCGAAAACATCGGCGACCAGCTGCTCATCCTGACCAATCACTCCGCACCCAAGCAGCGGCTCATCTTAGTGAATACCGCCCAACCCGGCGAAGCCCACTGGCGCACCCTCATCCCCGAAGACAGCACCGACGTGCTGCAGAGCGCCGCCGTTTGCGGAGACAAAATTGTGTGCACCTACCTGCACAACGCCGCCAGCGCCCTGCGCGTCTTCGACCTGGAGGGCCGCTTCGTGCGCGAGGTAGCCCTGCCCGAAATCGGCACCGTGGGCGCCGTGCAAGGAAAACCTGGCGACTCGCTCGCCTTCTTCTCTTTCTCCTCTTTCCTGCGCCCTGCCACCATCTACACGCTCGACATGAATACGCTCCAAACGCGCGTGTTCAAAGCCCCCCAAATGGCTTTCAACCCCGACGCCTACACCACCGAGCAAGTCTGGTACACCAGCAAAGACGGTACCCGCGTGCCTATGTTCATCACGCGTAAGAAAAACATCGCCTTGGACGGCCAAAACCCCACGCTCCTCTACGGATACGGCGGCTTCAACATCTCCCTCACGCCCGGCTTCTCCGCTTCGCGCGCGGCCCTGCTGGAGAACAACGGCATCTACGTCGTGGCTAACCTGCGCGGCGGAGGCGAGTTCGGTGAGCAATGGCACAAAGCCGGCACCAAATGCCAAAAACAGAATGTGTTCGATGACTTCATCGCCGCTGCCGAGTACCTCATCGAAAAGCAATACACCAGCCCACCCCGATTGGCCATCGAGGGCGGCTCCAACGGCGGCCTGCTCGTTGGTGCCTGCATGACGCAGCGGCCCGAACTATTCGGCGTCTGCTTTCCGCGCGTAGGCGTGCTCGACATGTTGCGCTACCACAAGTTCACCATCGGGTACGCCTGGGCTGTGGATTACGGCCGCAGCGACAACCCTGAGGAGTTCCCCTGCCTCATCAAGTACTCTCCGCTACACAACGTGCGCCCAACGGCCTACCCAGCCACCATGATCACCACCGCAGACCACGATGACCGCGTCGTGCCGGCCCACTCCTTCAAGTTTGCCGCCGCTCTCCAGGCCAACCAACAGGGCGACGCCCCAGTGCTCATCCGCATCGAAACCAGTGCAGGGCACGGCGCCGGCAAGCCCACCAGCAAACTGCTCGAAGAAGCCGCCGACCTGCTGGCGTTCATGTTCTACCAAATGAAGGTGCCTGTCGTATACTGACCTAAGAGCACCATCAGCCTTCGCTCCTCGAGGTTGGGCAGAAAGCCGAAAGACCTCACAACGCGGCCATTTTTGTTTTCGGAAAAAACGGCCCGGATGCTTTTGTTTGGCTCCCTCGCACACCCACAGTCCTCGGGCCTTTGTCTGGGCTTA
>FWPU01007512.1_pt1 | contig 20036 bp, 14 predicted proteins | sample 2228361 | NCBI WGS metagenome assembly FWPU01 (sample SAMEA103939777, study PRJEB20133) | metagenome
GTGTGGCGCCGTCCCGATCCATGTCATTGCGAGGGCGCGTCAGCGCCCGAAGCAATCCCCCGCGTCAGCGGGAGTCGTGCCTCAGCGCCCGCTGCTGCTCTGCTCTCCCAGCGGGAGCGGGGCGGGAGTGAGGGCGCGCAGGAGCTGACCACGCCGCCATACCGGTCATACCAGCGTTCGGTGCGTTCTCCACGCTGCCCCAGCAACCGCTCTTCGGAGCGCTCCCGCCGCATCCTGTGCACTGCGGCAGCGTTGACGTGGCTGCTCGATACGTGACAATCTATCTAAAGTCGGAATTATTACCCGATCGCTGGTTGGGGCAGCAACATCTTCCCCTGATGACTGCCGGAACGGGCATGCTGCAAGCGAATATGAAACGGTCGCAACCTGGAGTGCTGAAGCAAGGCTTCAGCACTCCACAGAATACCTGTGAGGAGTTGAGGTTGAGATTCGCTCAATGCATCGCGGCGCCGCTGCTCTTGCAGCCAAAGACGCGCAACGGCGTCAATGAACGTCAGCGCGTTTCGCCGTCTGCGCGCTGTACGTGCTCTCGAAGATTTTATCGGCGTTGCCGGCTTCAAATCCCTCGCGGCGATGCTCACGACGCAACTGATCTGGCGGCAGATGGGCAAATTCATCGAGTGGTCGCCGTTCGGCAAACTCGACATACGATCCAGAAATGAGATGGCGTTCGCCGCCGGCAAATTCGGCCCAGATCATTTCGGCGACGGTGCTCGACTGCAACAGTTTGCCGTCAGGGCTGACTTTGATCTTGCCGCCGGAGTCGTTCAGTTTAATGCCGTGTCGCTCGAGGAAGGCGTTAAAATCGGCAATCGTGTTGTAGCCTGACGGCAGGTTGTGCACGGTGATCGTGAAGTGGTTGAGGTAGTAGCGATTGTAGATCACCCAGGCGGCATATTCACTCTCGGCGGCGAGGCGCTGGTAGTCGGCCCAGGTGGGCAGGCGCCAGAGGGGTCGGTGCAGGAATTCATCGACCGCAGTCGCATCATTGAGATCGAGCGTATCGACCGGATCGCTGGTTACCTCATCGGTATAGCTGTGAATGATGGCAGTCGCTTCCGCTGAGAGATCGCCCACCCGCAATTCCGAGATAAAGATGCGCGGCAGATCGGGGCGCGGCGGGTGATACCAGTAGGCATCGAGCTTTTTGGCCGGGAAGTGGTAGCGATCGCGGCGCTCGTAACCATAGTGCAGGAAGATCTTTTCCAGCGACGCAATCCCCAGATGCGGCACTCCCATGGTGCGAAACGCGATGTGATCGTTCTCAATCTGATCAGGACTGGCAATGATCCCTTCCGCCAGCATTGCCTGCGTGATCGCCGTCACATCAGGGACGCGCTCGCGATACCGGCGCATCAGCCCTTCCAGCACCTGCTCGAAGATGTCGATTCGGTCAGTGATTGTCGTATGCATAGCTACCTCGATCTGAATTGGCGCCACTCCAGTGTGGCGCTTCATGATGGCTTTATCATACTTGACCTTCACCCGGAGACGGAATCCGTCGCAAGTCGCACTCAGCCGACAGTTATCGCCGAATAGATCAACGGCAGCCATACTCGCACCTCGGCGCCATGGCCCGGCTGCGAGATGATCGTGACCTGACCATCAAGCGCGGCGGCGCGCTCGCGCATCTGACGCAAGCCGAGATGGCCGGCGGGCGGATCTTCGCCGGGATTGAAGCCAATCCCGTCATCACGAACGTGAATGATCAACCCCTGATCGACCACTCCCAGCAGCACCCAGACGTGACGCGCCTGCGCATGTTTTGCGACATTGTTCAGCGCCTCTTGCACAAAGCGAAACGCGGCCAGCTCAAGCACGGGCGGCAGGTCGGGCGGCAGGCCGGTTAGATCGATGGTGACATCCCAATCATGCTGTTCGGCAAACTCATTAACGAAGCGGCGCAACGCGCCGGCAAAGCCCAACTGACCGATTTCAATCGGGCGCAGGGCAAAGATCGCGCGGCGCAGCTCTTCGATCTGGGCGCGCAGATTGGCTTTGAAAGTGGCAAACTCTTCCCGCAACCGTTCCGGCTCTTCCTCTAGCCAGTCTTCCCACAGATTGATTCGCATGCGCATGAAGGCCAGCGATTGGGCGACGCCATCGTGCAGATCGCGCGCAATGCGCGTGCGTTCGGCGCTAATCGCGCGCTCGACCGCAGCGATACTGGCAATAACCCGATCGCGTCGCCGGCTATTGGTTACCGCTTCCGCCAGCTCACTGGCTACGGTGGTGAGCAGAGGCTGACGAGCGGTGAGCCGGGTCGCTTCATCCGTTTGCAGCAGGGCCTCGATCCAGCCGATCGGCTTTGCATCGTGTTCCATCAACGGCAAGACCAGACAGGCGGCCCAACCACACGACTGCTTTGGGCGCAACACGGTCGGCTGTGTTGGCGGCTCGGTCACCGCGCGCAAGCCGAACGCTGCCCGCGCGCGTTCCAGCGCGGCGGCATCAATGCCGGTCACGCGGGCCGTGTACGGCTGTCCTTGCTCATCGGTCAGCACAATCGTCGCTGCATCAGCATTCACCAGCCGGGCCGGCAGGGTGATGGCGTAGTCAAGCACTTCGTCGAGGGTCGCGCTCGATGCCACGCGCTGATTGATCTCGTAGAGCAATTCAAGCCGCTCATTGCTTTCGCGCAGCGCTTCCAGCATTCGCGCCTCATTCGAGATTCGCTCGCGTTCCTGTCGGATTGCCCAGGTCAACACGACCCAGATCGCCAGGAAGGCCAGCAACCCCCACACGATCGGATCAACCGCCCGTCCTGTTGGTGTCTCGATCGCCGCGTCGAACAGGGCGCCTTCAACCAGCCGGGTCAGGGCAAACAAAAATCCAACTATCGCCGCCAGCGGCCAGCGCAGACGCGAGAGCAATTCAATCGCACTACGCGGAGATGATTTCATAACCGTTCCTGCATCACTCGCTCGAATGCCCGATAGTGCAGTGGCAGCGCCTGTTCAAGATGCCGGTCGGCTACTGCCCAGGTGTGCGCGCCGTCAGGCAATGCCGCCACCGGCACTGCATTGACAATCCCCAGCGTTGCCAGCGCGCGCAATAGATACTCACCCCGATAGAAGTTTGATCCCCACGGTTCGATGTGCTCGGGGCCATACTGAAGCATCCAGGAGATGCGCTGGAGCAGTGCTCGGTCGGCGCGCAGCAACTGACAGATGGGGTTGTGCTCGCGCAACTGTTCCAGACTGCGAGGCCGCCCCAGCGCCGGATCAAACATCGCAGCGGCAAAGATGGTATCAAACCGGCGCGCCGCTCGCCCGCCATCACTGGCATACGGGAAGGAACCGTCGTAGGCGCTGACGCTCACGAACAGATCAGGGCGCAACGCGACCGCTTTGATCGCCATATAGCCGCCCAGTGAGAAACCGGTGAGCGCCCGCGCTGCCGGATGGCCGCCAAATTCGCGCTCGATCATCGGCAACACTTCGTCGAAAAAGAACGTGGCAAACCGACCGCTCCCCACGCCGGGCGCATCGGTCAGGTGCGGTGCCACAAAATCGGCCAGCAGACCGGGAATGCGATTATCGGCGCTGGATAGGCCGGGCATAACCAGGATGAGCGGCCCGATTTCGCCGCGCGCGCGCACGCGCTCGTAGACATCGATTGCGCTGCCGATGCGGGTGTCGTCTTCCTGACGGTTCACCCATTCGCGTTCGTGGCCGCGCAACAGATAGACCACCGGCAGGGGTGGCCCATCGCGATCGTATTCCGGCGGTGTATAGACATACATCCGCCCCTCGACGCCCAGCGCTGCGCTCGGCCAGGTGATCAGGCGAGCGCGCGGATCAATCTCCATACTTACGCTCCGGCGGCACACTCAACAACTGAGCCAGTAATTCGTGATTGCCTCCCCCATCCCGGCCTGTCAGCGGCGGCGGCAGTTCGTTGCGTGGCGTGAGTCGGCGTGATAATGGCGGCGGCAGCTCAGTATCGGCCTTGTTGCCGACAGGTTGCGATTTTCGCCGCGGTAACGGCGGCGGTAGTTCAGCAGCACCAGGCGCTTCAGGCGCAATCAACTGGTCGGGAGGCGCTCCGGCTATCGCTGGCGCGCGTCGATCAGACATTCCCGGTTGCCATTGCCGTATGATTGACCGGATCAGCGCCAGCCCAGCCGGCAGCAGCGCGATCAGCGCTACTGCCTGAAACAACAATCCTCGTGGTGAGACAGGGTGCATGAGCGCAATCAACGCCGCTGCCGCAGCCAGGAGCAGACCGCCAACCCATACGCGGCGAAACCATTCGATATCGCGCCAGGCGCTGACCAAACCGGCGACAATAGTCAACAATGTTATCAGTGTCAGTGTTGGCCCAAGGACTGGTAGCGGCCACAGCGCCAGACTGAATCCGCCCAGGAAAAAGACCAGACATCCAAACAAACTCTCCGGTCTACGCCCAAGTCTCCCGAACAATCGGCCCATCCCTCGCATGGCTGCTCCACCTCACCCCTTTTGGTTCAGTATACCATTCTCATCGTCTTGATACCGGCTAGTCTGCCGGGCAGGCAGCTAAGCGTTACGGTTGATAATGATGGAGGGACGACCCGATCGGTCACCCCTCCATCATCCTGCGCAGCTCTGCTTAGATGAAGGGATGTCGTGCCCCATTCCGCTGGATCCGTTGCCGTCAGCCGGGATCGCCTGCGCTTTCCCGTCGGTTGCTGGCGGCAAAGGCAAATCACGCTTCGGCGATTGCCTGCCGCGAACGAGCCTGTTCGCGCAAAATAAACTTCTGAATCTTCCCGGTTGAGGTCTTCGGTAACGGCCCAAACGTGAACTTTTTCGGGATCTTGTAGCCGGCCAGCAACTGCCGACAATGCTGCTGTAACTCCTCTTCGGTCACGGTTGCGCCCTCGCGCAGCTCGATAAACGCATGCGGCACCTCGCCCCATTTCGGATCGGGCGCCGCGACGACCGCTGCCAGCATCACCGCCGGGTGCTTGTAGAGCGCATCTTCCACCTCGATCGAAGAAATATTCTCGCCGCCCGAAATGATGATGTCTTTCGCCCGGTCGGTAATCTTGATGTAGCCATCAGGATGCACGACTGCCAGATCACCCGAATGAAACCAGCCATCGCGGAATGCTGCCTCGGTTGCCGACGGGTTTTTCAAATAGCCCTTCATCACGATATTGCCGCGGAACATCACCTCGCCCATAGTCTGTCCATCCCACGGCACCGGTTGCATGGTCGCCGGATCCAGCACGCTCACCGCCTCTTCAGCGTGATACGCCACTCCCTGCCGGCCATTCAGCCGCGCCTGCTCTTCGATCGGCACATGCGCCCACTCCGGTTGCCGCGAGCAGACCGCTGCCGGGCCATAGGTTTCGGTCAGGCCATAGACGTGCGTAATCTCGAACCCCAGCTCAGCCATCGTTTGCAATAGCGCTACCGGCGGCGGCGCGGCTGCAATCAGGCCGTGTACCTTGTGCGTTCCCTGACCGGCCCGCCAGTGCGCCGGCGCATGATTGGCAATTAGCGAGTGCACGATTGGCGCGCCGCAATAGTGGGTGACCCGGTGCTGCTCGATCGCCTGCCAGATCAGCCCGGCATCCACTTTTCGCAGGCACACATTGACCCCGGCGTTGGCTGCCATCGTCCATGGAAAACACCAGCCATTGCAATGGAACATCGGCAGCGTCCACAGGTAGACCGCGTGATGCGGCATTCCCCACGAAACAATATTGGAGAGCGCATTGAGGTAGGCGCCGCGATGGTGGTAGACGACACCTTTCGGGTTTGCCGTTGTGCCCGACGTGTAATTCAGGGAGATCGCATCCCATTCATCGCCAGGATAGATCAGGTCGGCAGCGGGATCACCGCTCGCAATGAACTGCTCGTACTCGATGGAACCGAGGCGCTCACCGGGACCGGTGTACTCAGGATCATCAACGTCGATCACCAGCAGCGAACGATCCAGCCGGTCAAGCGCCGCCTTGACGGTTGGGGAAAATTCGCGATCGGTCAGCAAGACTTTGGCCTCGCCGTGGTCGAGAATGAACGCGATGGTTGCCGGGTCGAGACGCACATTGATGGTGTTCAAGACGGCGCCGGCAGCGGGAACGCCGAAGTGACATTCGTACATCTCAGGAGTATTGCTGAGCACGGCAGCGACCGTCTCGCCGCGCTTCACTCCAGCAGCGCGCAACGCCGACGCCAGCCGCCGCGCGCGCTCATAGACCTGCGCCCAGGTGTAGCGTCGGTGTCCATGGATCACCGCCGGTAACTGCGGATGCGCCAGCGCCGCGCGTTTCAGGAACGACAGCGGCGTTAATGGAACATAATTCGCTGCCGTTTTGTCGAGACCGATCTCGTACAGTCCACTCATTGCCGCCTCCTGTGGTCAAAGTTGAGCCGCATCTATGAGACACCCCACGGTGATCTCAGCGGGTTCTTGCCTTGCCGATGAAATGTTGCGATCTGGGAGATAGAGATAGTATCACCTATCGCGCTCATGCGCGCAAGTGTGCGGCAGACTGACCGGCGACGCGCTGAACCTGCGTGAACATATCTCTATCTGAAGACCGATTGACAGCGCCGATAAACCGGCTATACTACGATTACAGGCTACGGGGATGCTCTGGTTTCGACAGGGAGTGAACGTCGTAGACTGCAGGTCGTGCCGCCCAGTCACGTAAAAGGGGCAAGGCAACAACTGCCAACAACAACGCTCGGGTTCAGCCTCGGCTGGCCCTCGCTGCCTAAGATTGGCAGCGCGCTCCCCGTAACTCTCCCGATGGTTGCGGATCGAGCGTCAAAAGTCGGGTGCTCTGTCAGTGCGCGCCTGAGCGCTGGCAGCTAAGCTAACCAGGCTGGCCCGTCGGTCGCTCTGTCACTCGCGCGATCACGGGCAACAACAAGCGAGTGACTAAACCTGTAGATGTCTGCGATCTAGCTTTCTGGACGGGGGTTCGACTCCCCCCATCTCCACCAGACCAAAGGGCAGCAGCGACGTTGGAAAACAGCGTCGCTGCTGTTTTTTTGTTCATGGGTGCAGATCATCTCGTTTGGGCGTCACGATTATCTCTGCTGGGTGCGTCGGCGCATTGTGTGGTGTTCTGCTAAGCGCATTGACGCGCGCAACGATGTTCTACTTTGTTGTGACCGTAGTTGTCACAACCATCTGCTAAGGTAGACGCAGCAGGATCAAACGACACGCAGTCGCGCGATTTCCGGCAATCCGTTCAGAAGTTGCGCGCCCCAGAAGGAGATGGTCATGGCCGTCCAATCGCCTCTATCACCGCTATCTCAGCTTCGCGCGCTGCTGTTGCGCGCTCCGGAAGCGGTGCTGCTCGCCCTGGTGTTGATCTTGATCCAGATCGGCGGGGTGACGTTGATCAATGCCCTTGTGAGCGCTGGCCTGACGCTCTGGTTCCTCGTTCGCGTCGGACTGATCTGGTATGGGCAATGCCTCCTCCGGCAGGGGCGTTACCGGCAAACGCTGTCTCTGGCCCGGATTGCCTGCTGGCTCAACCCCTGGTCGGCTGACAGTCGATGGTTGCGTGGTATCAGCGCATATTTTCTCCAACAACCGTTGCTTGCTGCGCAGGATTTGCAGCGGGCGTGTCGGCTTGATCCTGGCAATGCGGGTCTGTATGCGGCATTGAGCGCGGCCCTGATCGAGGCAGGCCAGCCGCAGGAAGCGGTCAGAGCAGCCCGCCAGGCCCTTGCTATCGATCCGCATATTGTCACAGCCTACCTGGTTCTCTGTGAAGCTGAAGAAGGTGTAGATCAGATCGAACGGTATCTGCTGGCAAGCCTGAGCCACGCTCGTCATCCAGCCGAACGCGCGACGACGCATTGGGCGCTGGCGTTTCACCTGCTCGACCATGGTCACGGCGCTGCCGCCGCCGCGCACCTGAACCAGGCAATGAGTCTGCTCCCGGCATGTCCGCCGTCGATTCGTGGCCAGCTTCACTACCGGATCGGTGAATTACTGGCGGTATTGGGCGAGCCAGACCGGGCGCGAGCACAGTTTCGGGCCAGCGTGCAGGTCGATCCGCGCGGGCCGCGCGCCGCTGAGGCCTGGCGGGCGGCGGCATTGGGATACAACGAAGTCGCAGTGGATGGGGCGCATACGCAACTACGTTCTCGCAGCGCCACGCTTGAGCGCAGATGATATGCCTTTCCGTTGGCGCCTTCCACCGCGCTCTCGATAGCCGCTGCAGGACAGGAAAGGTGAATTTCGCGCCTCTATGGCGCTGTCATCACGCGATCGCTCGCTGGCCGAGGCGCGTCTGCCACTGATTACCGACGGAATTGTTCTTCCGCGGGTGTTATAAAGTATTGAGACCACGTCGGAATGAATTTTTGTAGGGCGAGCCATAGCGCATCAGTCTGAAGACGGTATGCTCACACTAACGAAGCAAACTCATTCCATCTGATGTGTTTCAGACAGAAGGGAAAGCGTATTGCGACCAACATGCGCCTGGCAACGCTCAGATGAAACCGCGCTCGACTGCGTAACCCGACGATCCTGCTCCTGCGTTCGACTTCGGCACATCGTTTCCAGGTGACGCGGTCTGCACCAGTGGGGAGACAGACAACGGCTTCGTGGCAGATCGGCGAAATGTCTGCATATAGACACTGGAGTCTCCGTCACGATCGTGATACGTTTTTTGATAAAAAAGAAGACAGCATGTTTATAGCGTGAACTCATCCTGTTGCAATGAAATCCTTTAACTATATGTCATCGTAATATCTAATAGTGATATTGATGTTGCTCTTGCTGCTTAGAACATGTGAGTGAGGAGTGGGCGGTTTTTTGTCTGTATGTAAATATCTTGTAATATGTTACAGATAATCAATTTTTGTGTAAATATTTAGCGTCAAATGATAATATTTTTAGTTGACAAACCAGGAGCGTAAGCGCATAATCGTAGAACATAAGATATAACATCAATAACGATCGGTTGCTCCCGACTTGATCGGCTATTCCCAATCGAAGTGAGCAAAGACGCATCCAACCCCAGCGCGCGCAAGGGAGCTTCGCCGGATCGCGCCTGAACCACAGTTTAGCGTAGAAAGGAGCCGCTCAACGTTGCCTGCCCGAACATTACCGTTTCAGGAAAGTGACCGGTCAACGTGGATCGGTCCACCCTGAAATATCGTTCAGGGCGCCATTCCCGCAAGCACGCTATCGCCAGGTAGCAGTGTCAGGCAATGGCGAGAGGTTGCAGGCATCAACGACACCGTGCGTTTGCTCGATGACTCGCCATCGATTGTGACCGTAGTTGTCACAACCATCTGCTAAGGTAAACGTGGCAGGTCAAACGACACGCAGTCGTATAACTTCTCGCCGCTCAGAAGTTATGCGACCCAGCAAGGAGAACGGTTATGGCTGTCCAATTGCCTCGATTACCCGCGCTCCAGCCTCGTCTCCCCGTGTTGAGCAACCCGGAAGAGGTGCCGCTGGTTCTGGTGTTGCTCTCGATCAAGCTCGTTGGGTTTACGCCGATCAATGTGCTCATTGGCGCTGTCCCGACGGCGTGGTTCCTTGTTCGCATTGGCCTGATCTACTACAGTAAGCGCTTCTTACAGCGAGGTTGCTACCGGCAAGCGCTGACTCTGGCCCAGATAGCGTGCTGGCTGAACCCTTGTTCTGTTGACAGTCGGTGGTTAAGCGGTATTAGCGCACTCTCTCTGCGGGAACCTTTGCTTGCTGTGAAACATTTACGGTGGGCATGTCGGTTGGCTCCCGGCAATGCATTCCTGCATGCAGTACTGAGCGCGGCCCTGATCGAAGCAGGCCGACCACGGGAAGCGCTCATTGCGGCCCGGCGCGCCATCGCCCTCGATCCGAAGAACTACGCTACCGACGCAGGGCAAGCTGTCGTGGACGAAGGTGACTATCAGGTCGAACGGCTTCTGCGCGCGAGCCTGTCCAACACTCTTCATCCGCTTGAACGCGCGACGACGTATTGTGCATTGGCGTCTCACCTGATTAAGCAGGGTCGCCAGCGCGATGCCGTTGCCTGCCTTGCCCAGGCAACGCGCTTGCTTCGCGCATGCCCGCTGTCGATCCAGGGACGCCTCCGCGCTCGGATTAATCAGTTGCTTGCGCAGGCGGGCGAACCGGAACTGACGCGGGAGCAGCCTCAGCCGAGCGCGCGCGTCAATCTGTCTCGGCCAGACGCGGCTGAAGACAGACCTGCTGCGACGATAGTGTTTTCAACCATCCAGCCCATAGCTGAGATGGCCGATAGCGCTGAGGGCGGGTCTGCTGAGGTTATGGAGTGCCCTGAGTCGGGGAGTGGTGCGCAGGAAGAGGTAACTGACGGAGAGCGGCGAATCAGTAAAGCGGCATAGTGATGACCAATCAAACTGAGTCTGGACTGAATGCCGCAACGTGTTGTCTGTGCGCTGCTCGGACGCCTTGCCATCATGCTGCCGCCATGCTCCTGATAGCCGCTGATGGACAGGCCTCTGCTGGTGGCTGTGAAAGAAAGAGGACGATCCATCGGCGTGATCGTTGTGGCCTGCGCGCTTTTGTGGTGCGATCATCACGCGATCGCTTGCTGGTATATGACAGGTTGCTAACAGGAAGAAGGTTCCGTGAGTTATCTGACGCGGTTGCCGCCGCAGGGCCAGCGAAGCAGCAGGTGGGTATGCTCAGGCTTTTGGTCAACCCCGTCTACGGCCCAAACACACCGTAATCGAGCGGATTCTGGTTGACCCACTGGCCGTCGCGCCAGATCCAGACTTGATAGTCAAGATGAGGACCGCTCGACATGCCGGTTGAACCGATATAGCCGATCAGATCGCCGGGATTGACCCACTGACCATCACTGACGGCAAAACCGCCCAGGTGAGCATAGCCGGTGCGGTAATAGTCATTGACGACCCAGATATGATTGCCAGCCGGCCAGCTATCGCGGGTAATCTTGACCGTGCCGGCATGGGTGGCATACACAGGCTGATTCCACGTTCCTTCAGGATCGGCCCGACCATCGCCATTGCCGTCGAGCGCCAGATCGATCGCGCCCCAGATGTGAGCAGGCGCATGGCTGCCAACGCCGTATCCCTGCGTCATCACCGTGTTGGCGGCGCGCAGGGGATTGCCGGCAGGCACCAAAGCGGCATCAAATCCACGACCCTGCGGCACGGCCATGCCACTCAGACCGCTCGCAACCGGCGCCGCGGCGGACACGTCGGCGGCCAGCGCTTCACTGCCGATCAGGCCACGCCAGTTACTGGTCACCGTAGGAGTCATGCTGCTTCGGTAGATGGCCAGACCAATGACCAGCAGTGAAACCAGACTCAAGATGAGAAGGGGTCGTGACATCATCAGGGTCGTCTTTCAACGGCGTTCAGGGGATCTGGCCCTGCCGCCAGCGGTCAACCAGGCTGTGAACCACATTGATATAGCCTTGCACATCATTCTCGACCGCTGGCGCGTAAATCGGGATCACGTCAGCCACGGTCTGCAAGCCGCGTCCGCGGAGATACTCGACATCGATCAGACGGTACCAGTCGGCGATACCAGTTTCCCAATCGGGATAATCGCGAAACCGACCGTAGCAGGTTGGATATCCGGCGCAGATGATATTGCCGACATTGTGGGTCGTGCTGCCGTCAGGCTTGCGACCGGCCCAGTTCGGATTGGTGCCGGCGCCGCTCTCATGGATAAAGAAGGCCAGCGCGAATGCCGGATCGATGTTGTATTCCTGCCCGAGACGATACCAGATGTTGCCGGTGCCGGCTGCAGGAGAACCGTAACTGCGCAGAATCTGATCAATCTGAGCAGGCGAGAGGCTGGGCGCGGCGCGAAGCTGGTAATCGCCCGGCGCTGGCAGCGCAGCAGCCTGTGGCGGACTGACCACAGCGCTGACATTGTTGCTGGCGATAGACTGAAAACTCAACACCGGCTTCTGCTGGCCTAATGACCAGAAAAACGTCGCGATAATGGCTGCGCAGAACAGACCAATGATTATATGCAGGAACGGTTGATTGAGCTGAGCGGCTATGCTCATGCCAGCGCTTGCGTAGCGGGGCGGCAATTCCAGCGCCGGTTCAACGCCGGCATCCACCACCTCTGCCAGCTCATCGAGCGGAGCGCGCGCCACAGACAACCTGGAATGACGCGGGACTGTCAGCGTATCAACCTGATCCTGATCTCGGCGAATGCTGCCGCGGAGCGTGGCATTGCGGGCAACGGCTGGCAACGCCGGTCGATCTGCTGTCAACCGGTGGCTGGCAATCCCCGATCGGGTGCGTTCAGTTCCGGGGATTGCCGATCTACCGGTCGAATCACGTTCCTCCACCTTGGTGGAGGTCGGACGTGGATCAACCTGACGGGTTTCAGCCGGGCGTTGACTCGCAGTGGCAGAGCGCGCCGCCAGCATAGCAGTGCGTTGTTTACTGCGCTGATAGGTAGCCTCGATGTCGGCGGGGATGCGCAGCGCAAACCGTTCACCGGGCCGTGGCGCGGGCGGCTCTTGCCACGTCTGATCGAGATCAGGAAGCACCCCTTCAGGATCATCAACCGGGAAGAGCGGTTCGCCAAGACGTCGCCGGCGAGATGTGCGGTTGAAATTGTTGCTCACCTGTTGCGCTCCTGGGCTAGCCGGCGCCACTCCTCAGGGGTCGGCAGACGAAACTCACCATCACGATTGAGGTAGATCAATTGTTCGTTACGGATCGTCACGATGACGTCGACCAGGCCATCACCGTCAGCATCACTTAACGATAATACCACAGGCGTGAGATCTTCGTGTAACCCGAACAGGTACGGCCCTTGCCAGATCCGCGCCTGCGCCGGGTCGCCGCCCGGCAATGCCATAATTACTACCTGCCGGTCGAGGTTCATGGCTACGAACCTTGAGGGCTGACCGGCGCGTTCGGCGGCCAGACCGGTGTAGCCGGTCACATGCATGGTGCGTGGTCGCCCATAACGCCAATCATCAATCATGATTCGCCCTATATCGCTCAGCGCGACAATCACGATCGCCATGGCGACCGAGACCAATCCCAGCGCAAATCCGCTGAATGCCCGCTGCCACGGATAGACCCGACGCACTGGTTGTAGCTCACGACTGGTTGTTGCCATGGCCGCCCTCCTGTGCAGACGCATGGCGCGATGTCTCGCCTGGGGCCAGACCAAACTGATCGCGCCTTCTTGTTAGAACAATTGTTCTAATTTTACCGGACGCCCGGCATTTTGTCAAAGCCTTTTTGGTCGGCATCTGAACAGCTCCTTTGGTCGCATTCTGGTATTAGCGCCGGGTTACAATCTAATTACATTCGTCGTCAGCAACGCCGCTGGCGTACCTCTCCCGTTTCCACGTGGGCAACGGTACCTGTTCTCATTTGTTATCAGCATCTATCCACAGGAAACCGGCGCATGCGTTACCTGCTTGACCAACGCTCGTATGATGAAATGCTGGCGCGCAAGAGCCATCCGCGTGACTGTTACGTGCGCAATCAGGAGTATTGTCACCATCTCTATATCGACGGCGTAAAGTACACGGTCGCCCGCGCCGTGTATGCCTGCCTGAAGGAAGCGCAGGCCAAAAACGATGTTGATGCTCTGCTCCACCTGCAAATGCACGTCACCGATCTCGAACGCCTGATCGGTGAGGCGCGCGCGCGCGGCGAGAATGTCGCCAGTCTGCGTATGCTCGGCGATCCGCCGCCAACCGACGATGAAGCGCGGCCACAGCTCAACAACTCGTTCCTCCCGCCGCAACCGGCCACACTCGAAGAGACTGGTCTCAACCGCACCTTCCTGACCGAACAGTTCCTGCGGATTCTCTACAACAAGGGCCGCGCCACCGGCATGGAGCTGGCTGAAGCGATGGGGTTGTTCTACCGAATTATTGAGCAGATTATCATCGACCTGCGCAACATCGAACAGATCGATATCGTCGGTCAGCGCGGCTTTGGCGACATCAACTACGAATATGCCCTCACTCCGCGCGGCCAGAGCGCGGCGCAGGCGGCGATGGCCAAAGTGCAGTACACCGGCGTCTGTCCGGTGCCGCTCGACAAGTGGATCGAGTCGGTCAAAGCGCAGACGGTGAAGAATGTGAGGGTGACCCGCCGCAACATCCGTGATGCGTTTGAAGGTCTGGTGATTGATGAGTCGATCTTGAATATGGTTGGCCCGGCAGTCAATTCCGGTTCGTCGGTCATTCTGTTTGGTTACCCCGGCAACGGCAAAACGACGATCGCAGAGCGGATCACCTATCTTATGGGCGATGACATCTTTATTCCCTATGCCGTCTACGCCGATGGGGCCGTTATTAAAATGTACGACTCGGTCATCCACGAGCCGCCGCGTCGTCCGCTGCCCGACGAGACTGAGTATGATCGGCGCTGGATCCGGATCAGTCGCCCGGTGGTGATTGTCGGCGGAGAATTGACGCTCGAACAACTCAATCTGGTTTACAACGAAACCTCAAAGGTTTACGAGGCGCCATTCCAGATGAAGGCCAACTGCGGCATCTTTCTGATCGATGACTTTGGTCGCCAGCAGGTGCGCGTCTTCGATCTGCTCAACCGCTGGATTGTGCCGCTGGAAAAGCGCTACGACTTTCTCAATACCGTCTCCGGGCAAAAGATTCAGATTCCGTTCGACCAGCTTATTATGTTCAGCACTAATCTCGACCCGAAGGATCTGGGTGATGATGCGCTGCTCCGCCGGATCAAGTTTAAGATTGAGATTATCGATCCTACCGAGGAACAGTGGCGCGAGATCTGGAAGATTATGTGCAAGGTGCGCAAGGTGCCCTACGATGATCGCAGCATCGATTATCTGATCGCGAAGTGGTACAAGCCCGAACAGCGCCCGTTCCGGATGTGTCAGCCGCGTGACATCCTCGATCAGTTGATCTCAATCGCGCGCTACAACATGGAAACACCTACCCTCAGCCCTGATTTGATTGATGCGGCCTGTCTGTCATATTTTCCCAGCAAAGAGAAGAAGAATTTTGGCGCCAAGGTGCGGCTCGATTTGTGACGCAACTGCGTGGTTGAGCAAGGCAGGCGAAGAACAGAGCGAAGCGCGGCACTATAATGCCGCGCTTGCTGGTTGATATGCGTTTGCGGCATATTCTTCCCGTCAACAACCGCGGGAAGATGTGCACGCGATAACGAGCGATCGCATAATGATCTCACCACAAAGACACAAAGTCCACAAAGGCTGAGCTGATAGATTTTATATCACGTTTTAATCCTTCATCCTTAGCTACCAGGGAGCATGGCCGAAGGAATTAACGGAGAGGTATCCTGCCCATCATTCCATTCCCCAACACTGCAAGTTACCCTCGACCACTTGCGCCATATTCTCACTCACGCCTAGACTTTTTTGCTATCGATTCAAGATCGGCGCGTTCTGTTATCGCGAAGCACTCGCGAGACAATACTGCGTTTGTCGCTTTCTAATGCCTCGCGTTTTTCATCACAAACAAACGCTGCATTCTTTTCATCGGTAGACAAGCGATCGCAATTCCGGTATAATTCTGAAGCGGTATAATACTTTGTGGGTCAAATCACGGATATTTCCTGAGGGCTGCCGGCGCGAGCCGGGAGTCTATGCTTATCTGTTTATTCGATGATTGTCGGACGCGGGAAGGATGGAGCAATGACAGGAGTGCTCACCCTCACACGCACGTCGGTCGGCAAGAAGGTCATTATGGCGCTGACCGGCTTCATTCTGGTTGGGTTCGTCGTCTTCCACATGTATGGCAACTTGAAGATGTATCAAGGCCCAGAGGTCTATAATGCGTATGCCGCTGGCTTGCGCGAACTCGGCTATCCCGTCTTCGGCCATGAGCATCTCCTCTGGGTAGCGCGCTTCGTCTTGCTGGCATCGGTCTTTCTTCACATCTGGGCCGCCACCAGCCTGACCCTGCAAAGCCGCCGCAGCCTGCGGGCAAGCAGCATTTCCGCCGTGCGCCGCTACGGCCAGCACAAGCGTCAGTCGGGGTATGCCGATTACACGATGCGTTTTGGCGGCATCATCATCTTCCTGTTTATCATCTACCACATACTGCATCTGACCTTTGGCGTCGTGGGCTACGAACCGGGCCAATTTATTCACCCTCACGGCGACGTGTACGAGACCTACAGCAATGTGGTATACGGCTTCCAAAACCCGTTTGTCTCCGGTTTCTACTTGCTGGCGATGGTCTTCCTCAGCCTGCATCTCTATCATGGGGTCTGGAGCATGTTTCAGACGTTGGGCTGGAATAGTCGCACCTACGACCGGCCGCTGCGTGGGCTGGCGATTCTCATTGCCGCAGCCGTCTTTATTGGCAACGTCTCCTTCCCGCTGGCAGTGATGTTGGGCGTGGTGGCGTAAAACATCGGCCAGCGCTAGAAGAGCGAGGAAACGCGCATGAGCGATACGAGAAATGAGACGACGGTTCGCACCGGGACACGGCAGGTTGAGTTGGTTAGCACGCTCGACTCGAAGGCGCCGAGCGGCCCGATCGAGCAGCGCTGGGATAAGCATCGCTTTGAGATGAAGCTGGTCAATCCGGCGAACCGGCGCAAATATACGATTATTGTGGTTGGTTCCGGTCTGGCTGGCGCTTCAGCAGCGGCCACCCTTGGCGAAGCCGGCTACAACGTGCTGTGTTTCTGCTATCAGGATAGTCCGCGGCGGGCGCATAGCATTGCGGCGCAGGGCGGGATCAACGCCGCCAAGAATTACCGCAACGACGGCGATAGCATCTATCGCCTCTTCTACGATACGGTGAAGGGTGGCGATTTCCGCGCTCGCGAGAGCAACGTCTACCGCCTGGCGCAGGTGTCTGTCAACATCATCGATCAGTGTGTCGCGCAGGGCGTGCCCTTCGCCCGTGAGTACGGCGGTCTGCTCGATAACCGCTCGTTCGGCGGCGCGCAGGTGGCGCGCACCTTCTACGCCCGCGGTCAGACTGGTCAGCAGTTGCTGCTCGGCGCCTATCAGGCGCTTAGCCGCCAGATTGCGGCAGGCACGGTGAAGATGTTCCCGCGCACCGAAATGCTCGATCTGGTGGTGGTCGATGGCCGCGCGCGCGGCATCATCGCCCGTGATATGGTGACCGGGAAGATTTCGCGCTATGTTGCCGATGCAGTGGTGCTGGCAACCGGCGGCTACGGCAATGTCTTCTACCTGAGCACGAATGCTAAAGGATGCAATGCAACTGCTATCTGGCGCGCGCATCGACGCGGCGCTTTCTTCGGCAACCCGTGCTTTACTCAGATCCATCCTACCTGCATTCCGATCAGCGGTGAATATCAGAGCAAGCTTACGCTGATGTCGGAATCACTGCGCAATGATGGTCGTATCTGGGTGCCGAAGAAGAAGGGTGATACGCGCCGTCCGCAGGATATTCCTGAGTCTGAGCGTGATTACTATCTCGAAGAGCGCTACCCCAGCTTCGGCAATCTGGTGCCGCGTGACATTGCTTCGCGCGCAGCCAAGCAGGTCTGCGATGAAGGTCGCGGCGTTGGTCCCGGCGGGCTGGGCGTGTACCTCGATTTTTCTGATGCGATCAAACGGCTCGGACGGCAGAAGATTGCTGAGCGCTACGGTAATCTCTTCGATATGTACAAGCAGATTACCGGCGAAGATCCCTACGAAACGCCGATGCGCATCTATCCCGCTGTCCACTACACGATGGGCGGTTTGTGGGTCGATTACAATCTGCAAAGCACGATCCCCGGCCTGTTTGTGATCGGCGAGGCCAACTTCTCTGATCACGGCGCCAACCGGCTGGGTGCCTCGGCGCTGATGCAGGGTCTCGCCGATGGCTACTTCATTCTGCCCTATACCATCGCCAATTTCCTGGCGCAGGTGAAGCCGGGCGGTTTAAGCGCCGATCGGCCAGAATTTGCCGCCGCTGAAGCTGAAGTAACCGATCGTATTAAGCGGTTGCTCAGCATTAACGGCAAGCGCACCGTCGACTCATTCCACCGCGAGCTGGGCAAGCTGATGTGGGACAAGTGCGGCATGGCGCGCAATGACGCTGGCCTGCGTGAGGCATTGCGCCGCATTCCTGAGATTCGCGCCGAGTTCTGGGAAAATGTCAATGTTCCCGGCGAGGCTGGCGATCTCAATCAAGCGCTCGAAAAGGCTGGCCGGGTTGCCGATTTCCTTGAGCTGGCTGAGCTGATGTGCATCGATGCCTTGCATCGCACCGAGTCGTGCGGCGGTCACTTCCGCGAAGAGAGCCAGACTCCCGACGGCGAGGCATTGCGCGACGATGAGCATTTCTCTTATGTCGCCGCCTGGGAGCATACCGGTGATCTGGCCAAGCCGACACTGCACAAAGAACCGCTCGTCTTTGAGTACGTCAAGCCAACTCAGCGCAGTTATAAGTAGTCGCTGGCCGCTGCCCGTCATCCCGACGGCAGCGGCGCAGCCTGGGCAATTGACCTGTCGTCATACGTCGCTGCCGGTTACCGCTGTAATCGGTCGCTGGAGATAACCTATGAAGATCACGCTGAAGATCTGGCGCCAGAAGAATCGCACTACGCCCGGTGAGTTCAAGACCTACGTCCTTGATAACGTCAGCCCCGACATGTCGTTCCTTGAGATGCTCGATGTGCTCAATGAGCAATTGATGTCGCAGGGCCAGGAACCGGTCGCGTTCGACCACGATTGCCGCGAGGGGATTTGCGGCATGTGTTCGCTGATGATCAACGGGGTTGCCCACGGTCCCAAAAATGCGATTACGACCTGTCAGTTGCACATGCGCAGCTTCAACGATGGCGATACCATCACGGTTGAGCCATGGCGAGCGACGGCCTTCCCCATTCTAAAAGATCTCGTGGTTGATCGCAGCGCCTTCGACCGGATTATCCAGGCGGGCGGGTATATCAGCGTCAGCACCGGCTCTGCGCCCGATGCCAATACCATTCCGGTCTCGAAGGTGGCCGCCGATCGGGCCATGGATGCCGCTGCCTGCATCGGCTGCGGCGCATGCGTTGCCGCATGCCCGAACGGTTCGGCAATGCTCTTCACTGCCGCCAAGGTAACGCATCTCGCGCTGTTGCCGCAAGGCCAGCCCGAACGCTACCAGCGGGTGGTCAATATGGTGGCTCAGGCCGATTTTGAGGGATTCGGTAACTGCACCAATATCGGCGAATGCGCGGCAGTGTGTCCGAAGGAGATCAGTCTCGATACGATTGCGCAGCTTAATCGCGATCTGGTGATGGCATCGCTGCGTGGGATTGAGCCGAACACCCCGATTGCGCCTGCCACAGCTCGCTAGCGCGCCAGCAGGACGGAATGTTTATCAGCGCCGCCAGTGTCGCAAATCGCGACGCTGGTGGCGCGTTTGCGCAGAATACGCATCTATAGTGTCGGTTATACCAACTTTCGATAGATAGTCACATTAGTCAGCCACGCACACCCTGCCTCTGGGCGAACGATGCGGCGGGAGCGCTCCGAAGAGCGGTTGCCGGGGCAGCGCGGAGCGCGCGCCGAACGCTGGTATGACCGGGATGGCGGTGGCGTGGCCATCTCCTGCGCGGCCCTCGCTCCCGCACCTCTCCCGCTGGGAGAGAGGAGACCCTCACCCCCGTCCCCTCCCAGCGGGAGAGGGGAGAGCAGAAGCGGGCGCTGAGGCATGACTCCTGCTGACGCGGGGGATTGCTTCGGGCGCTGACGCGCCCTCGCAATGACATGGATCGGGGCGGCGCGGCGCGCTCCCGCTTTAGTGCCTGGATCACCCCACCGTCATCCTTCCCGCCTTCGCCCTGCCATGGATTACGGCGGCGTGGCACACCCCTCCGCAGGTGGGAGGAATGGGCAGTGAGGCATGCCGTGCGCTGACGCAGGGGAGTGCTTCGGGCGCTGAGGCGTCCTCGCAATGACACCAACTTTAGATAGATTGTCACGTATCGGGCAGCCACGTCAACGCTGCCGCGGTGCGCAGGATGCGGCGGGATCGCTCCGAAGAACGGTTGCCGGGGCAGCACCGATCGCGCGCCGAACGCTGGTATGACCGGGATGGCGGCGGCGTGGCCATCTCCTGCGCGCCCTCGCTCCCGCACCTCTCCCGCTGGGAG
>FWPU01000998.1_pt1 | contig 20028 bp, 20 predicted proteins | sample 2228361 | NCBI WGS metagenome assembly FWPU01 (sample SAMEA103939777, study PRJEB20133) | metagenome
TGAGGCCTGTATGTGATCCGGTGGAGAGCGAGCCGATGAGGCGGATTTCTAAAATTTCTGGAAAGGCTGACATCGCCTCATGCGCAATCTCTTGTAACCTTCTCAATACTTCACTTTGCTCGAGGAAGATGGCTTTCACAGAACCTGAGGATCTGATCTGCCGCATTCAGGGCCTCCCTGGCTTGGGTTTCGGTAAAGTAGTCTGCGGGTTTTCCAGAAGCGAACCCATTGGGATATCGTGGCGGGATGTAATAAAGATCTAAAAGTCTGGCATAGTCAAGAATGACTTCAGGAACCGTTACAACAGGATCAATAAGTTTGAGCATCTCCGTCAATGAGTGACCCCATAAGATAATCCCCTTTGACATTCCCAAGGCCTTAATGAATTTCTCAGTTGCCTGCTGGAGAGTGAAACAGGCCCATTCATAGTAACCATGTTGAATATCTATCTCAGCCCGTTGACGATCACGCTTTCCCTGCTCATACCAATCCCTCCATCGGTTCATCGTCTAAACCCCATTAAAATAGAATTTTATTAGAGAAAGGCCTTCCTCCAATAATTTATTATACTATGGTTATTAACCATTGTCTATTTGGTCTGTCTGGTCTGTTTCGTCTGTTTGGTCTTTATGGTTTATATGGTTTCTTTGGTCTTTCTGGTTTATTTCGTTTAATGAATGACGAGAGAGGCGAAACAACCATTAATTATTGCACTTCGTAGGTGAAATAAATTGGTATTCGGAGATAATCTCTTTGAGTTTTGTTTTGATTCCCAATGCATCCTGCTCTAAGGCCAACCTTACCAACTCATCGATCTTTTGTTTAAGCCAACCCATTTCTATATCATCCTGCCCCTTCAAAATAAAGATCTTTCCATGAGGCGAACGAACAATCCCCTTTTCATTGCACCTACGAAGTGAAATGAATCGGCGTGGGGTTAAATGTTAACACAGGATACGCACCCTTTTGTTGCACCTCGTAGGTGTAATTGGGGTAAGGGTTAGGCGCGACCGCGGAAGGTTAAGGTATCGATAATAGTTTTAAGGAGGATGATGAGGTCAAACCAGAGGGACCAGTGCTTGATATAATAAAGATCATACTGAAGTTTGATAATTGAATCTTCTCTTGATGAGGCGTATCCATATTTTACAAGGCCCCAGCCTGCCATCCCTGGTTTAAGCGTATGGCGGACCCGATAGAACAGAATCTCCCTGACCAATTCCTCCACAAATTAAGGACGCCCTGGACACAGAACCCAAAATGCTCATTTTTTTTGATCCAATTTTACAAATAATCCAAGCGCAATTAAAAGTGTGATTAGTGATATGGCATTGGCCCCAATGATGATGTAATCTTTGAGATGAATCCCATAGACCATCCATAAAGTTACCCCGAAACTAAACTGGAGCAAAGTCAATCCGCTTACATCTTTGGCGGATTTTGTCTTCCACATCTTTACACTTTGTGGAACAAATCCGAACATTGTCAAAAGTGCCGCGGTTATCCCAATCAAAGTCCATAGCATAAGATTAAAAAGTATAACTTAGTCTTTCAGCCAAGTGGTCGGGCGAATTCTTAATAAATAAAAATCTGAGGAGAAACGTTTTATTTTTTAAAAATCTTAAAGGCTTTTTGGGCGTCGTCCATAAATTGTTTGACTGTTTCCCTTGAGTACTTGTGATCCACCCATTTGGTGAGCAATGGAGGCGGGACAGTTACAATATGCGCCCCGGCCATGGCAGCGTTCTGAATATCAATCACGTTCCTTATGCTTCCAACAATAATCTTTGTCTTGTACCCCCATGACTCAAGCCACTCTACGGACTTGGAGGTCAATTTCCATGGATCCCCTCCCTCATCTGCTACTCTGCCCGAAAAAATACTTGAATATGTTGCACCAGCCTTTGCTGAGAGGGCCATTTGCCCAAAAGAAAGACCTGCAGTTGCATTTACCCGTATACCTTCTTTTTCCAGAGTATTAATCACTTCAAGGCAAGGTTCTCCATATTGATTGATAATGGGAATTTTAACAACGATGTTTTTTGCCCAGGAAGAAAACTCTCTTGCCTGGCCAAGCATCTCTTCAGGATTATCTGTTATTACTTCCACACTTACAGGTTTCCCATCTAAGAGGGCAGCAATCTGTTTTGTTCCCCTTTCTATGTCGGTAATACCATCTTTCAACATGATGGAAGGATTGGTTGTAACACCATCAGCAATACCATACCTCAACCATTTCTCAATTTCATTAACGTTGGCGGAATCAATAAATATCTCCATCCCACACCTCCTGATTCTCTAATTGTAAAGATTTATAAGTGATTAAGGATTGGTGATAGATTATAGGCTTTGATGATATTCATGGCTTCTGAAAGTGACTTTACACGAAAATCACATTTAACATCTTTATTATAAGGGGCATCCAACAGAATAGTTTTACAGCCTGCAGATTGACCTGCCTCCATATCTTTCCATGTATCACCAATTATGAATGACGAAGAAAGGTCAATTCTCCATTTTACAGCCGCATCAATAAGCATTCTTGGTTTGGGTTTTCTGCATGAGCATTGATGGTAATCATCATGAGGGCAAATATAGACGTCATCGATCGGGATCTCGGACCGCAAATGTTTTGTCATCAGGTTTAAATTTTCCTCAGTTAAATTACCTCTGGCTACATCTGGCTGATTACTAATAACAAAGACCTTATACCCCAATTCTTTTATGGTCCAAACAGCCTCTTTAATTCCATTGTTAAAAGAAAACTCCTCAAGCCTCATCGGTGGGTAGGGTTTCCCATCCCGAAGAATCACCTTATTTATGACCCCATCCCGATCAAGAAATACTGCTCTCCCTTTTGGAGAAGTTTTAGGATCTGGGTGGTAGGTGTTAGATTTTGAGTTATAGCTCATTTAGTATCTTTTTCTTTCAGGATCGATTCCCATTTCATCTCAGAGCGCTTAAGATCAGGATGAGACACGAGGAGATGCAAAATAATGCTCTGGAACGACTCTGTGTGTGGGGTGATGGTCTCTGGATTAACTGTTGGCACAATCACACATGCATCCGCTACTCTTGCTGTATAGCCCCCATCCCTTCCTACAATTCCAAAGATTTTTGCTTCCACCTCTTTTGCATAATCGAGAGCACGAATCAAGTTAACGCTGATGCCCTTCTCTAAACTCCCACCTCCTACGGAAAGGACAAATATACCATCGTTTGAGTTTAATCTACTACCCTTTAGCCAATCCACAAAGACCGAGCCCCAACCATTGTCATTCGTTCGGGCAGTTATTTCTGAAACATTATCTGTGGGCGTATAGGATTCAATCCCGCAAATCTTCCTAAAATCGTTCACCGCATGAGAGGCATTGGCTGCCCCCCCTCCCACTCCGATAAAAAAGACTCGTCCTCCTTTTCCTTTGATTTCCCTTAATAATTTTATAATTTTGTTAATATCATTCCTAGGTATAGAATTAAAAATAGCCAATGCTTCTCCAAAATATTTATTTATATAATCCATGATTACCTCTTTTACACTTATGGAATTCTACCTTCATCCATCTCTTTTTTTATATATTCTATTGTCTTCTCCAATCCTTCTTCTAAAGAAGTTTTAGGCTCCCATCCAAGACTACGGGCTTGTGAAATATCAGCCAGTGTCACCTGGGCCTCACCTGGAAGATCATCCTTATAGATGGGGTTAGGGGTTACGCCAAGCATTGAAGAAATTTTATATAAAATCTCGTGAACTGAATAATTCTTTCCTGAACCTATATTAAACACCTTCCCATCTGTCCGGTCATCATGAAGACATATCAGATGGAAATCATTGACATCATCTACATAGATAAAATCTCTTCTTTTCTCACCTGTACCAAAGATAATGGGTCGTTCCCCTTTAAGAAGTTTGATGATAAAAGCGCTTATCACCGGTGGGATAGTTCGTCTGTAATCTTGAACAGGCCCGTAGACACAAAAATACCTTAACGCCGTAAACCTCATCCCATAAAATCTCTCATAGACTTTAGCAAAATGCATGGAGGCGAGTTTACTTATTGCATAAAAACTTTCTGGCTTCGCCTCTTCCTCAGGAGTAGGAAATAAAGAAGAACCTTCATAAAGTGCTGAACTTTCTGCATAAATAATTTTTCTTACTTCCGCCTTTTTTGAAGCTTCAAAAATATTTACTGTCCCAAATACATTGATCGCTGCTGTTTCTACTGGGTCTGCCTGGCAGTCTGCAATACAATTCTTTGCTGCGAGATGAAAAACTGCATCCACTTTCTCAAATAAAGGGTATATAGATTTATCTCGAATATCAATTTGGTGAAAATCAACTCCCTCTGGAATATTCTCTTTTAAACCATAGGCGAGGTTATCAATCCCGATAACCTTATACCCTTCTTTAAGTAGACGAGCAGCAAGATTCGAACCAATAAAACCAGCAACTCCTGTAATCAATATTTTTGACTTTTTACCCATTGCTTATTTTTCCACTTAATTTTATGGCCAATTCATTTGCCTTTTGGTATGCTTCAACAGTATCGATCCCGATTACTGGTTTATTTACTTTAACAGCATAGATTTTTTCTCCGTTCTGTATCATTTTAGGGAATATGTCAGAGGCAAAGTCAGAGAATTTCTCTCTTGGGATATATTCGAAAACTTGAGGGTCCATATAGTAATAACCTGCGTTAACATAATGACTTTTCGTTACTTCCTTTGTATCGGGCTTTTCGATCAAACGCAAAACTCTAAAGAAGCGATTCATTTCTACAACACCACTCTGTGATACGTCCTTTCGCCAATGGACTGCTATGGTGGCTATGGCCTTATGCTTCCTGTAAACCTCTATTAGTTTTTTTAGATTCCACAAACTAAAGTTATCTGAATAGATCACAAAAAAGGGGGCGACGAAAAAATCTGATACTTTTTTCACCGCCCCTGCTGTCCCAAGGAGATTGGGCTCATAAGAGTAATGGACTTTTAAACCATAACGACCACCATCACCAACAAACCTACTAATTTGATCTCCCAAGTAATGAAGATTGATTACACATTCCCTTACTCCGATCTTGCTTAACCATCGAAGAGTCCAATCGATTAATGGACGTCCAGCCAAAGGCATCATTGCCTTTGGTGTATTATTTGTTAATGGTCGAAGACGTATGCCGAGACCTGCTGCTAAAACCATTGCTTTCATCTTTTGGTTTTTCTCAGTAGTTAAAAGGAGCCATCCATAAGGTTGACAAGAACCTTTGTTCCTTCAAAATCAAACCGATACTTCATTTCCCTTAAGCCAATCTTCTTCATTACCTCTCGAAATTTCCCGTGCCTCTCCTCGACATAGAAAAGAAAGAATCCCCCCCCTCCTGCACCTGATATTTTTCCACCAAGTGCTCCGCTTCTTTTAGCAATTTGGTAAATCTCGTCAAAATAAGGGGTCGTCATCTTTTTTGAAATCCTCTTTTTATATTTCCAGTGTTCATCGAACATTAAACCTATATCAGTGATGTTCCCACTTTCTGCAGCTTCCAATATTTTATAACCAAGTTCTTTGATATAGTGCATGTTTTCAACCACATCCTTTTTTTCTTCTTTTGCACCCTCGCTTTGTTCAGAAAGTATCTCAACAGCATTCCTTTGGGTGTTTGTGTAAAACATAAGAAGATTTCTATTTAGATCATCGATGTTTTCTCCAGATACAGTTGACTTTCTCACTTTTACATAACCATCTTTATCTATATCGAGGACCGTTAAACCACCAAAGGCAGCCATATATTGATCCTGTTTTCCAACAGGTTTCCCCAATCGGTTGATCTCAATTTCGCAGGCTTCTTCTGCAAGCGATTGAAGAGGTATATGTTCACGCTTCATTGTATGAATTGCATTGAGCAATCCAACCGCATAACAGCTTGATGATCCTAATCCTGTTCCGGCAGGAATATCTGCCATGGAGATAATCTCAAGTGCATTCTCAATATGGGTCATTGCCATGGCTTCCCTCACAATGTCATGTTGAAGCTCATCTCGATGCGTTACTGTTTCGGATTTCGAATATTTCACCCTCACCAGGTCATCAACAATAGGTCTATTAATGTTAATAAACATATATTTATTTATTCCGGCGGCAAAGATGAATCCCCCATACTTGGAATAGTAAGCGGGCAAATCTGTTCCTCCCCCACCTAAGGTGATCCTAAAGGGCGTCCTGGTAATGATCATGGCTTCCCTCCTAAAATCACTCTGAGATGACTACATATCTGATCTAGACCCTAGACGTCGTCAAGTTCAATATTTATAGCTCATCTTCCTCAAAATAAATTAAAAAATCAAGCGTGAAAAATAATAGCTTATTTGGAATAATCTTAAAATGAGCAATACCAGCATTGTTTAATAATCCCTGAATTTCTTTTGCCGATAACAAATTCATGTAGTTACCAGTTGCCCATTTTTTACCAATTAAAGAGAGAAATTTATTAAAAATATTTTTGGGCAGGTAGTGAAGCAATGGTATCCTTGTGTGAACTTCAATTGGAAAGTATTTATTAGGTGTAGTTAAAAATACCTTTTTAGCAACCCTTTTCAATTCTTTTAAAAAATACAACTGTTTTTTTCTGTCTCCCACGTGTTCTATTACAGCATTTGACCAACAGATATCGAAAGATTTGTCTTTAAATGGGAAACGTTCTCCGTCATACTTAATAGCTTTCACTTTAGAATACCTCTTTGTAAATTGGATAGGAGTATTAACACCAAGGGCTACTATTTTATGTGGATATGGATAATTTTTTTCTAAAAAATTATCTGTTTTGGAATATTCCTCCTCGGTAAAACCAACATCCAGAATTTTTGTATTAGAATTTGGTTTTAATAATTCGTTGAATATTTTAAATTTTCTTTCCCGATTGAACTGAGAAATTTTATAAGCAATCAACATACCTTCTCTTTTTAAATAAGTGGATATCTACCGAAGAAAATAAAAGACTTCTTCTTTGCCACAAAATATCATAGGAAATTAAAGCCTTTTAAATAATATTGACTCGTTTCATTTGACCTTGACTTTCGAATAATAATTTGCGGCGTTGCACGGCACAATATGCTCGATTATGGTTTGATGGATGGCATTGGAGTAAAGAATATAGACTTGTCAAAACTTTTTCCCCAACTCATTCTCCACCAAACTACTTTAACCACGAAGTAACTAATATCCCGTCCCCTTAACAACTGTTATTAATGTTTTGAAGAGAATTTTAATGTCGAGCCATAAAGACCAATTGTCAATGTATTCTAAATCCATTTTTACCCATTCGTCGAAATCTTTGATTTTGTTTCGTCCACTCACTTGCCATAAACAGGTGATTCCAGGTTTTACGCTTAATTTCCTCCGATGCCAACTTCCGTATTTCTCAAGTTCTTCTGGAAGCGCCTGACGAGGCCCCACAAGGCTCATCTCCCCCTTTAAGACATTCCACAATTGAGGTAGCTCATCCAGGCTGTATTTTCTAAGGTATTTTCCGAGCTTTGTAATACGGGGATCGTCCTTGATCTTAAACACTGGACCTTTCATTTCATTCAATTGAATCAATCTACTCTTTATCTCTTCCGCATTGATAACCATTGTTCGAAACTTATACATGATATAAGGCTTTTTGTTTAAACCAAACACCTTCAATTTGTGGAAGACTGGTCCTTTTGAGGTGGCTTTGATAAGTATGGAAATCAATATGAAAAGAGGAGAGAGGATAATAATACCGATTGCTGATAAGAATATATCCATTAGCCTTTTTATAATCTCTGACCATTCACTTCGTGAGACATTTAAAAGGCTAATAAATGTCACCCCATAGACTTGATCCACAGTGACCCTTTTTGTCAATCTTCTAAAAAAATCCGAATTGACCCGGACTTGAACCCCTTCCCTCTCACATATCTTGATTATCTCTTCAATATTTGGAAATTCTTGCATTGAAATAAATATGATTACTTCATCAATGGGATGCTGATGAAGAATATTCTCAATGTCTGTATAAGGCCCCAAAAATTTCACTCCACATATAAATTCTTCTTGCATCACGGAGTCTGTTGAAATTAATCCAATAATATCTAATCCCCAACCGATATTTTTATTCACAATTTCGATAAACTCTCTCGCCTTTTCATTAGCCCCAACCAAAAGCACTTGCTTCCTATCTTTCCCTCTTTCCCGAATTAACTTTGCTACACGAAATAATATTATTTTTCCTACGCTAAGACTGAAAAGGTTGACAACAAAAAAGATACCGATATAGGTTCTTGGAATGTATTCGAACCGAAAAACAAAGTCAGCCGCAAAAATGATAAAAGTTCCCACGAGAGATGTTTTTACAACAAGTTTCATCTCTCGCCTGATGGATGTAAACCTTTGATTGTTATAGGCGTTCAATTTTGTCAGAATAATGACCCAGATAATTGAAAAAATAACAATTTTCCAAAAGGAGTCTTTGCTGATTTCCATTTCACGACCAAGAGGAGCCCAAGGGAATGTATTCTTTACCAATTGCCATAAAAAGTAGGCTGCTACAAAACTAAAAGCTATAATCAACCCATCTGCAAACTGGACTATTTTTTTGTGATAGGATGGCCGCCAAATCATTCTTCTATCAACATCTTATAGAGTTTAATATATTGATAATTCAAATCTTCCCAATTGCGATTCTCAATAACCCATTTGTATGCCTTTTCTCCCAAAAAATTCATATCTTCCTCATGATGAATAGCATATCGAATCTTCTCCGCTAAATCACCAGAATCACCAGATTTAAAATAAAGAGCATATTCAGAAATGGTGTCCCGATTCTCAGGGATGTCGCTACAAATAATACCTTTTTTTAATAAAGCCACTTCCAGTAGCATCATTGACATTGCCTCATAAGTGGAGGGAAAAATAAAAAATTTACATCCTCCAATTACATTAAATAATTTTTCTTTTGATGCGATAAAATCGATAAACCTTACATTATTTTTGAAGAGGCTATTTAAATATTTCTTATATTCAATATCATCAACTTTCCCAATAATAACAAGAGGGACCTCACCTTCAATCTTTTGGTTTGCTTTTAAAAGAATATCGCATCCTTTACTTGGTATGATTCTCCCAGCGCAGAAGAGCATATACCCATTCGGATTCAGATTGTAATCTTTCAATTCATCAATACGGAGTTTTGTCCTTCCTTCATTAAAATGGATCCCGTTGGGAATATAAAAGATGGGCTTTCGATAACGTGACAAATAATAATCGGCTAAAGATTTTGAAACACTTGTGCATACATGCACATATTTGACAAATAATATTTCAAAAAATTTTAGCGCCATTTTGGCAAACCTTCCCCATTTGTCCCTGTTGTATTCTGCTCCATGAGACGTCCCTAATACCTTAAATCGTAGTCTTAGGAGAGGGACGAGATATCCAAAGTCAGCACAATGAAGATGTATCAAGTCATATCTTCCCAAAACGAGTGCATGAACGGCAGAAAAAAGACCATAAAGAAATGCGTTGAGATGTTTCCCTTTAAAATCCCTTATCCATATAAGCCGAAGGTTATTTGGGAAAGAGTAATTGGTATGATTACTTTTTTTACAATATACAGTGACCTTATATCCTTCGCGAAGGGCTCGGTCAATAATTGCTTCAGCAACCCTTTCTGCTCCTCCTTTTGAAGGTAAACCTTTAATTCCGATCACCCCTATATGTTTCAGGGTGTTGGGTCTGACAGAATCCAATTGATTCAACACCATATCTCTTTTCCGATGAGAAGTTTAATTTTATTTCTTAAAACCCATAAGAGTGGAATCCAAGGGTGGCTTCGCATGGCAGGTCTTGCACTACCGACCATCCAGCAATTTCTTTTACATATCGATACCTTCTCTCTAACCGAATCTGCCTGCTGGCTTCTCCAAATATCCTCAAAAGATTGTTTTGTTAGATTACCCATAACCCATGGTTCTTCAGATCCATTACAAGCCAAAATTTGACCATAAGGATCTACGAAAAACAACTCTCTTCCTGCACCACATTTAATAGGTCGAGTTTCTCCTTTGATAAATTGCATAATCCCGTAATTAAGATAGGCTCTAAACCAATCTTTTATACGCAACCTAAGATTTGGCCTCTTAGAAGTTAGCAAAGCCACAATGAACTTTTTCATCACCTCGACTGTCCCATCGATGTCAAGAATCTTATTGTCCCATTTATTAAAATAAAAAGAATTATGCATCGTAGAACTTCCAAACTCGATATTCATCATGACACAAAGACGGTAAATATCAAGCAATGCATCCTTATTCTGATCAGAGATGACGATTCCAAACCCTACATTTTTAACCCCTACTTCCTTCAACCGGATGAGCGACCTTAAGGCTCTATCGAAACCATTCTTTATCCCCCGAAGCGAATCGTTCAGCTCCGGCAAACCCTCGACGCTGATCCTGAAACATAGATCCGGAAACCTTTCTCCCACCTGGACAAGCCTATCCGTGAAGTAGCCATTGGTGCTGATATCAATCTTCTTTGATTTCTTTCTTAAAATCGAAACGATTTCAATCAGGTCTGACCGAAGTGCGGGTTCTCCTCCACTGATGTTTATCACATCGATCTCATCTGGCAGTTGTTCCAGAACAACGGGGCTTATCTCCTCGGATATATTCGAAGGTTTCTGCCATTGGTAGCACATCTGACATCTGGCATTGCATCGATAAGTAACAATTACACAGGCTTCCACAGGTTATTCCTCATCACATATCAGAATTTTAGAAATTATTAGGTTTTATTCTATAACTCTTTCTGGATTTTCTTGGCCAATAAAAGTTGTGAATAAGAAAGACCTGTTGAACCAATTCGAAATATCTCTCCCGCTCTAACCAGATAATATAAATATGGTTTTAACAAGTCTTTCAGTTTTAATGAAGATCTACCCCCCGATAGGACATATGGAGCATGTTTATGCTCGATCACTTCCCATCCCACTCGTTCTATCAAAGCGCGAAGAGTTTTTCTCGAAAAGAAAAAAAGATGTCCAGGTGAATTAAAAGCAATAGGCCCTTTATCTGAGCCAGATTCAATCCCGTAAGGATCAGGTTTGTGTAATAATTTTTTTATTTTACCAAAGAGTAAAGCCAAAGCAACATCAGGGACTATAATCACCACATAGCCCCCCTGAATAAGGATTCTGTTAAATTTCCTTAGGGTTTCATAAGGGTTTCGTAAATGCTCGATGACATTGAGAGCAACGATAGTATTAAATGGACTCTGATTAGAAAAGGAATCAAGATAGGTTTCAATCATTCCTTCATAAACTGGAAAGTTGTATTCCCTTCGTATATGCTCACAAGCACAAAATGAGGCTTCAACCCCTACCACCTTAAATCCTTTTTGGTCCAAAGCCGCAAGTATTTTACCATAACCACATCCTACTTCTAATACTTTCCCTCCTGGAGGTGTCACTGAACTGACCAGAGTGGTAATCTTTCTATTGAAAAAATCGCTTCCGTATTCCCATTGATATGGAATTTCATAATTTGAATAGACATCTTTGAGATTATCCCATTTAGAGATAGAATTTGAATAAAACAATCCGCATTTTTTACATTTGAAAATTTTAAAGGACTTCTCCCCTTTTTTTGAAACAATAAAAACTTCCTGCTCCAAAGAACCACAACATATACATTTTTTTTCGTTCTCCATTTTCTGGCGAAATTCTCAACCGATTAAGAAACGTTTATGCTTTTTTCTTTTTTACCTTTTTGAATCAATTCATTAAACAACCCTTCCAGACTGATTAAATGCTTTTCTGGAGAATATAATGTTTCTGCCATCTTTCTTGCCTCCTGGGACATCTCCATTACCTTCTGTGGATGATCAAAACAATACTCTAATCTTCCTGAAAGACTTTCAGGGTCGCCTGGTTTAAAAAGATATCCTGTTTCACCATCTATTACAGACTCAGTCAGAGACCCTATATCAGAAGCCAGAACAGGCGTTCCGCAGGCATAACTTTCCAGGATTGCATTAGGCAGGTTATCATACCAAAGGGAAGGCACACTGGAGAGATAGGATTTTCCCAAAAGGGCAGAAAGTTCGCGTGAATCCAATTCACCCAAAAATTGAACCACCTCTTGTAGTCCTAAATCAACTATTTTTTTAACAAGCGTCTTGTTATACTGGGAATCCCCGGAACCAGCTATTTTAAGTTTTAAGGTTAAGTCCGGTCGCCTTTTTCGTAATTGGACAAGTGCTTCAATCAAGACATGGATCCCTTTAATGAATTCTATCCTTCCTGCATAGACAATATAATTCTCCTTCGAAATAGGCTTAAACCTATCTATATCCGTAAAGGGAGGGATATATTTTAACCGATCCTCAGAGAAACCTGCTGAGAGCATCATCTTATGCATGAATCGGTTTGTTGTCACAAAAACATCAATCAAATCAAAATAATGCTGGAAGCGATGGAACCAGGTAGCCAGTGCATTTAAGAAGGATATGGATAGACTCCCCTGAACACACCGATGACGAATAGATGGCCACAGATTTCCATGAATACAGAGTTCACATGGAGACCCATCTCGCAGGCAATGTGCCTGTGGGCAGACCATTCCGTAATCGGATAGGCGAACCACAATAGGAAGGTTTGTCTTTTTTAACCCTACCAGTAAGGAAGGAGAAAGTTTTCGCAAGTAATGAAGAACATAGGCAACCTGAGGTCGAGTTTCCATTATAAGGTGACCAACTGCTTTTTCCACATCAGGAGCGTAGAACAAACGAGAAAATGTTCGCCAGAGGCTTGCTGGGGTTAAGGTCTGTTCTTTAAATGTTATCTCATTCTCTCGGCCAAGAGGATTAACAAAATAATGAGCATAGGGTGTAGGGTGATTGCGAGAATAGCGGATAGAAAATGGGATCACTTCATGACCCCGTCTTGTTAATCCCTCCATTATATTAAACATGTAACGTTCCGGGCCACCAGAAATAAAGAAACGGTGGTTCACCAATAAAATTTTCATAAAAAATTTGCCTGATAATTGTTATCTGAATGCTATTCCTCTTTGACTAAATACCACGGCGACATTTCTCGCTATAAATCGCAGCCGCACACCCCCAGAAAATGAAGGAGCTTAAATCTATCCGCCATACGTCATACACCCATACCATTAGAATAGCGTAGTTGAACCAGATTCCCATGAAGGCAAGGGAAACTATTCTCCAAACCCTTTCTTGCGTTCCATCCTGTTTCATTAAATTTTGATTTAATGATTCCCAGAATTTTAAATTCATTCGTAAAATTAACAACAGCATGACCCAATAGATAAAAAATCCAATAAAACCCATTTCACTTATGGTGGTGATGAGTTGACTTGGGGTTGGGAAAAATTTTGTTCCATAAAGGTTTGTTAATAATTCAAACATTAAACCTGGAGGACCAATCGTTCCAGGACTTATGCTTCGAGGTCCCCATCCCAGTAAATATTTATCAGAGGATAGAAGGGTTTCAAAAACGATTCTGTTCGTATCAAAACGGTAGCCAGGATTAAAGACCTCAAAAATATCTAAGCGAAACGCTATATCATGCCATGGGACAAAGTTGGCCCCCATTACCATACCCAAAGAAATAACAGCAATCATTAATACCCGCCATCCCCTTAAATAATTTTGGTTGATAAGGAATAGCAGAATAAGTGAGACGGGTGCGGCGAAAACAAATGCCCGAATTCCAGCAATCCAAGCCCCTACAGAAATCAATACGATTGATAGAAAGTTGTAGTATTTGACTTTGGCTTTTAATGAATGGGCAATAATGAAACAGAAGAAATATATAAAGAATAACCCCCCAATCACGTGACCATGGGATACTCCCAAGGTAAAGAAAGTTTCATCCCCTTCCTTGCCCCAGAAAGAGTAACAGATGATGGCTTCCATACAAAGAAATAAAGAAATGATGATAAATAATTTTAAACCTTGCAAATAATCCTTATGCTTTAATCCAAAATTGACTAAGAGCAAAAAAAGAATCGGATACCTCAAGTAAATACCAATAGAAAAAATAATAGATGTCAGCTCTGTCTCATTGGTAAACCCAGAAAAAAGGAGAATGAGTGCTACCAGTACAATGAATGGCTCTATGAGACCCTTTTGCCAATATCCCCGTGCACTTACTCGAAGCGTGGCAAGAAATGTAAAAACTGGGATAAGGATGTAAGAACCCCAGCGGATTATTGGATATTCCTCTAAGAGGTCTCCCGGGTCTGTGCGACCTGCAATGAGCCAGATATAGAGAAGAAGGAAGATGAGTGTCCACCCAGGGTTCAAGAGTAGAATTACCATGAGAAAAACAGAACCAATCATCCCTGAAACGGGCAAGGGCCAATAGGTAATTAAAATACTGGCGAGAATGACAACCAAGACCAGACTACCAAACCAAAACCGTATATCCCTATTTTTAAAAAAATCAGTTAATTGAATTTCCATAACTTCTTATATTTCCAGAGTCTTTTTCTCTGAACTCTTCTTTCTAAAAATTATAACCTAAGTTAAGCGATCCCTAGATTTCATTGGGAGGTAAAGCCAACGCAATCTCATTTTTTAGGGGATTGCCACGCACCCTTTGAGTTCTCGCAATGACAGGTAAAATAAGGATTTTTATAAAAAATCGCTCAGTTTAGGTATAAGTTAACTTCAATCTTTTCTCCAATTAATAAAAAAATGCCTTTCTTTTTTAAAATAACATATCACAAGATAACCCAGGGAGATAATATACCCGATGGTAGTGGCAATCCCGATGACTCCAATTCCTACCCTTTGGATGAGAAGATAAATCGCTACGAAATGGAGGCAGAAATCCAAAATGGCTGAATGGACAATTAGTGAGGTTCTCTGTTGAGCTGAGTAGAATCTGATGAAAGTACTTCTTAACATAAATGCCCAATAACCAAGCATATAGTAGCCGAACACTTCAGAAGTAGCAAGGATTGCTGTATCAGTGTATTTCCCATACCCATAGGCCAGTTTTACAATGGGCAGAGAGAAAGAGAAGATGATTATCGAGGCTGGAATGAAAACAAAACAGGATAGGATCGTCAACTTCCTGAAACTTGAATTGAGATATGAAATCTCTCCCTCTGAACTTTTTTGTGACCAAAGGGAGAAGAAAACATTGATATATCCTACATTTCCAAGTGCCCAGAGAACAAAACAAAGTCTTGAAGCGTTCTCAACTGCAGTTACGTTTCCTGCTGGAAGGTAAAAAGAGACAATCACCCTGTCGATCACCGGGATCAAAGAGGCTAAAAAGATAGCGAATGTCTGTAAAGAAGCCATCCTGAGTGTTTTTAAAAGATGAGGATGGTAGAAAGACCATTCGAATCTGAGTTCTTTTTTAAGAGAATACAGATAAACAATTCCAATTTGAAACAAGGTTCCCAAGAGAAGACCTAATGATAAGGCATGGACATCCCATTTTTCTCTAAAAAAGAGTGTAAAAAGCATGATTCCAAGAGATGGGAAAAGAGGAACCAGACCTGCTTCCACAAACATCTTTTCAGCATTGAACAGTGCAATGAACAAAGCCGCCCCCCCTACCCCAATGATCGCAGGCGACATCTCCCAGGTCAAACGGATGGTCGTAGATAAGAGTTCCTGGGCGGGATGTTTAAAGAGTAGATCTCCCCAAATCCAGACCAGAATATCTATCAGGATAACAATACCTAAAGTCACCCATAGAATATTCAGAATCATGGATCCCAGAAACTTTCTTGTCTCGTAGGGTCCCTTGTTTCGGACTTCGGCATAAACAGGGATGAAAGAGAGATCGAGGGAGCCTCGAAATATTGTTGCAAAAAAGGCAATAATTGAAAAGACTATAAAGAAGGCATCTGTGTAAATGGTTGCCCCAAAGAGGGAGGCAATCATAATAGATACAGCAAAGCTTCCTAAATGACCAACCCCATTTCCAATCAGTGATTGAATGGAGCCCATAATAATGGGTCTTCCATAAATCTGATTTGAAAGCTTTCTTATAGACAAACTTAACTCCATATACTTTCTAACAAAATCTTTCTCTCCAGAGTGAAAAGACCAATAGGATAAAAAGCCTTCCACTGTGGTCTATCCCCAATTGATGTTCCTTAAGAAGTTGTCTAATATAAGATTTCCTGAAAAAAATGTTTGGGTCTTCAAGAAGCCTATATTTTATTTGAGAAAAGAGGGGTTCCCTGAACCAATCATTGATCGGTATTGAGAAACCCCATTTCCTATTAAGGGGAAGTTGGCCTGGTAATACCTTTTTGGCTAATCGTTTAAGAAAGTATTTAGAAGTCATTCCTTTCACCTTCAAATGGCTTGATATTTTTTTAAATGAAAATTCAGCAATCCGATAATCAAGAAGCGGTGACCTCACTTCCAAAGACACAAACATACTGGCTCGATCCACTTTGACCAATATGTCATCAGGCAAATAGGTTTTAAAATCTACATAGGTCATTGCTTGAATAAGATTCTGGTCCGCATGTTCAATGAGATTGCGTCTTGAGTGTTCGGGTTCCAAAAACCTGCTATTTAAAGAAAAAAGGATGTCATCCTCCAATAAGGATTGTCGACTTACTCCATCAAAGAACTTAAAAATGCTTCGATCAATGAAAGCATCATAAGAATCATAGGGAAGACGTAGTAGTTGTTGTCTTTCTTTTATTTTCTTAGGAACCCATTTTGCCATTTTTGCTAATCCTTCTCTAAAAGCGAGAGGAATCCGGTTGGCTATATGGTAATGAATGAGCGTACCGAGATAACTCTTGTAACCTCCAAAAAGTTCGTCCCCTCCATCTCCTGAAAGGGCAACTGTCACATAATTCCTGGTGACTTTTGAAATATAGTAGGTAGGAATCATTGAGGAATCTGCGAAGGGTTCATCGAATTGTTCTATTAGTTTGGGAAGTTCTGAAAAAGAATCTGATCGGACCATGATTTCATGATGGTCGGTCTTAAAATGATTAGCAACAATTCGAGCATAGGGTAGTTCGTTATAGCGATTCTCTTCAAAACCAACACTGAATGTTTTGACTGGCTCAGTGGTGATTCGACTCAATATGGCTACCACAAGACTTGAATCAATTCCCCCGCTTAAGAAAACACCTAAAGGGACATCGCTCTTTAGTCTAATCCGTATAGCATCTTCTAACCTCTCCTCGAGTTCTTGGAGAAGTTCATCCTCCGAAAAATTCTCTTCCAAAATGCCAGTAAGGTCCCAGTATTTCCAGATGTTGGTCTCACCACTCTGGGTCTCATAAGTTAACGCATGAGCGGGCAGTAATTTCCTAATATTTTTGAAGATACAGAGATCTCCACCAATATAGCCAAATGTTAAATAATGATTTAAGGCTTGAAGGTCTATTTCTCGTGAAATCTTCTTATCGATTAAAAGGGCTTTGAGTTCCGAGGCAAAGGTTAACCCCTCCCGAGAAAGAGTATAATAGAGGGGTTTTTTACCAACACGATCTCTTGCAAGAAAAAGTAATTTTTTCTTTTCGTCATATATGCCAAAAGCAAACATTCCATTCAATCGTTTCAGACAATCGGTGCCCCATTCTTGGTAGGAATATAGGATGACTTCTGTATCTGTTTGACTCTTAAAAAGATATCCCTTCTTTTTTAATTCATCTCTGATTTCGGGAAAATTGTATATCTCCCCATTAAAAGTGATCCAAACATCTCCTTTACTATCTGACATGGGCTGTTTCCCTGCTTCGGAAAGGTCAATAATAGAGAGTCTTCGATGGGCAAGCCCCACGGTCCTATTATGATTGATCCATAAACCTGAATCATCAGGACCACGGTGAATCATAGAATCTCTCATCTGAATTAAAAGAGAAGGATCAACCCCTTTTCTATCTATGACACCTAATATTCCACACATACGGTAATTTTCCTTTTTGGAAAAAAATTAGTGTGTTACCTTATCTATAGATTTTTCCTTGAATTCCGTTATATCCGTATTGGACGGTATAGTCCTTAATTCTTCCATCCTTCTTCAGTTCCAAGAGCCATCTACCCACCTCATTTAAAGTCGCGACTTTGTCGAATTGAGGTGATAACATATCAAAGGTATCCAGATAAGACCATTCTTTTAATTTTTCTTCAGGAACCCCTTCACGACTGTGATCTGCAATCATTAAGTTCCAATTGATCTTGGGACCATATCGGGGGGATAACTTTCTGAGCATAGTAGCTATGGGCCACATCATGTCGATCCAATTTTTACATAATCTATACAAGAATTGTGGCGGAATCCTTTTGGCAAATGGACGGATGAGGTATTTCATATGAATTTTCTTCCTATAAATATCAAATACAATCTCCCCTCCATTCTTTTTCACAAACGGGATTAAGGAATAGAGAGCCTTTTTAGGAGAAGGGGTATGTTGCAAGACCCCAAAACAGAACAATTTGTCTGCCACCTCTTTTTTAAATGGGATGTTGAAGAGGTCCGCCTGGACAAGAAGGAGGTTTGGATGACTTCCATTTTGCCTCATGTTTACCTCTACGGCATTGCTTAAATCAAATGATAATACCAATGCCCCTGTAGACAAGGCCCATTCGGTGAATCGGCCACTTCCGCATCCAGCTTCGATGAGGATCTGTTGGGATAGGTCCCTATTCCAACCTGTCTCTTTAAAGAATCTTTCTTCTGAAAGTTTTAATCCAGAGGATTGGTCAAACTGGGTTGTCGAATGGGTGTTCCATTGGAAAACAAAGGATTTTGAATAGACTTCGCTCTCAACAAATCGAGGAATGTTGTTAATGATCGGGTAAGAGGCTTTGCAGTCTCGACAACGAATTATATGGGACTTTTGGTCACCTTCTATGATCAGAGTCTCTTCACCGCTACAATGAATGCATCGCAAATAATTTAAATATCTATTTTTAAATTCCATAAGCAGAGAAGAGAAAAAGAGTTTTCTACCGCATCGTATCAAAGGTATTGTTTTTTATCCTTATTTTGAACCTGGAAGGGGCACCCCATCCGTTCCTGGTCTGACAATCATCCCTCCAGTAGCGGGGGTGATTACCATTCCCGAGTCTTTGGAGGGAGTGACCATCATTGGAGCGGAAGAGTGTTTAACACTCATCCCTTCTCCAGCAGAAGGCTTGATAACCATCGTTTCTAAAGAAGGGGGTTCTTTTGCCATATCCTTTTCTTTCTTAAAAGGAATGACCTCAGAAGAAGGCAAAGGTCGAAAAGAGGTTGGTCTTCGAGTCTCTCTTATAGACTGCCTTATCCCCATTCCTTCTCTTCGGGATGAAGGAATAGAGGTCTGCTCGCTTTGAACTCCTGGGATATCACGGGAGATAGGGAGATTCTCAGGTCCAGCATAACCCAAAATAACCACTTTAATGGGCTTGTTATTAGAATCGACAAGTATTGCATGGTTGAAATGATTCAATACTCTCCTTAACCCTTCAATAAGAGGAATGGGTCCGATGTTGAGGGAGACGGGAACCTGAGCAAATTCCGAGATTCCTGAAAATTCAATCCCTGTCTTTTCCCGAAGTATATTTAAAAGAGAGCCAAGTGCCACATCCTTAACGTTTATCGTCAGATCATCTTTTTTATAATCAATTTGAAACCCGACCTCAGTCCTTGACGCTTTGGTTGATGTTGAAATGAAAAAGATTGTAATAAAAATAAACAATATGAATATTATGGACAAAACCTTTCTTTTGTATCTCCTTGGCTTCTTTAAAAATTTCTCTCTTGCCACGACTCGACTCCCATTATTCAGAATAATATTTTTATTAAACTTATCAGGTCCTTGATATTTTTATATAGACCCATCCGTTCTCCCATTGTTTCAAGTGTAGGGATATCTCCCCTAAAGTTAGGAGGAGATATCCGTATTATTTAATAAGAAGGGTTTTTTAGTTCTTGATCTGCCAGCCAAGATCACTGACTGTGCCAGGGCCTCCTACCTGAGAGATGTTTGTCCCATCCATTACCC
>FWPU01002357.1_pt1 | contig 20028 bp, 20 predicted proteins | sample 2228361 | NCBI WGS metagenome assembly FWPU01 (sample SAMEA103939777, study PRJEB20133) | metagenome
CACCAATGCCGGCGAGGCACGCGAGTCTACGGAATGGTTCAACGTGGTGGCCTGGGGGAATCTGGCGGAAATTGCCCATCAGAAACTGCGCAAGAACCAGCGGGTTTACGCCGAGGGGCACCTGCAAACGCGGAGCTGGGAAGACGCAGATGGCCAGCGGCACTACCGCACCGAGATCGTCGCCAGCAAGCTGATTCCGATGGACGGCCGGGATACCATATCCCCAGAGCAGGCCGCCGATGAAGACATCCCCCTTTGCCTCAACAGAGTGATGGTCATCGGCAATGTGGGGCGGAATCCAGAGATGCGGTACACGCCTGGGGGACAAGCTGTCACCTCATTCAGCCTGGCAGCCACTCGTACCTGGATCACGGCTGAGGGCGACCGGCGAGATGCAACAGAATGGTTCAACGTCGTATCGTGGGGAAGCCTGGCCGAGATCTGCAATCAGTATCTGTCCAAGGGGCGGCGGGTTTATGTCGAAGGGGAATTGCGCACCCGTGGCTGGGAACAACCTGACGGCAAGAAACATTTTCGCACCGAACTGGTTGCCAGCGAAATGATCCTGCTTGGCCCGCGCCCAAAGTATGAGGGGGCCGAGGATTTTGAAGAAGAGCCCCCCTTCTGATCGTCATGGTCAGGAATGGCAAGACTTGAAGGAGAACTGGATATAAAATGGAAGAGAACGACTATTTTGATGAAGAAGTTCAGGAATACCCAGGTCCACGAGGCCGTGGGCGTTATGCCGGCCCAAAGCACTTTGCCCGGCGGCGGATATGCGCCTTTTGCCTGGAGAAGGTCAAGACCATTGATTACAAAGATGTCAACCTCCTGCGCCGCTATTTGAGCGAGCGAGGCAAGATCAAAGGGCAGCGCAAGACAGGGACCTGTGCCAAGCATCAGCGCCGGTTGGCCGTCGCCATCAAGAGAGCACGACACCTGGCGCTGCTTCCCTTCACCGCTGAACACATGCGCCGTTACTAATCGGTTCAGCTCGAAACCGTCTCGGAGACCCGCTTTCTGACAGCAAAAATTGGCCGTCAGAAGGCGGGTTTCCAAACATCGGGAGAGAACTCTATGGCAAAAACAGCCTCAAAACCACAGCCTGTGACCAACAAGCGCCCTCCGCGAAAAGGTGAGACCAAGCAGGCCGTCAAGCAGACCAAAAAGCAGATCGCCCTGGGTCGCAAAGAGGCCCAGCAGTTGCGTATCATCTGGCTTAGCCTGGGCGCGCTGGGCCTGGTGATTCTGTTCATCCTCGGCTTTGCCGTAGTCAGCGAGGCAGTGGTCAAACCTTCGCGCCCGGTGGCCATTGTCAACGGCACCAAGATTTCGCTGAAAAGCTACGAAGGGTTACTGACCTATTATCGCTACAACCTGCATCAAAACATCAAACAGGTGAACAACGCGCTGAACACGCTGGATCCAAATGATGAGACGGGCCAATTCCTGTATTCTTTTTATGCACAACAGGCCCAGCAGCTCGAGGCCTACCTGACCACTGCCTCCGATAGTGTTGTGGATCAGCTGATTGAGGACGCGCTGATCCAGGAAAAAGCGCGAGAAGCAGGGATCATCGTCACTTCGCAAGAGGTAACCCAGGCTATCAACGACATGATCAATCAGGACGCGCAATACTCTGCCCTTGCTTCTGCCCAGTCTACAGTCACCGACACGACCCAGATTCCAACCCCAACGCCGCTGCCCCAGGCCGAGATTGACAAGATCTATAATACCATGCTCACCGACATGAAACTGTCGGACAAGCAGTTTCGGGAGATCGTGGAGTCCAACCTGCTGCGCCAGAAGGTTCAAGAGTTTCTGGCCGGCCAGGTAATCACGACCGGCCTGGTGGCCCATGTGCAAATGGTCCAGGCCGATAGCCAGGAAGAAGCCGATGCAGCCCTGAAACGGATTGAAAGCGGTGAGGATTTTGCTATCGTGGCCAAAGAGGTTTCGACCGACACGCAAACTGCCGAGACCGGCGGGGACTTGGGTTGGGTGGCCTCAGGCCAGTTGAGCAGCCGATATGGCCAAGAGGTAGATACAGCCGTCTTTACGATGGATGCCGGCACGGCCCGCGTGGTAGAAAGTAACGGCCTGTTTTATGTGATCCGGGTGGCGGAGAAAAATGAGAACGGCCCGCTGCCCGATGAGGTGGTCACGGCACGAAAAAACAGCGCCCTCGAAGACTGGCTGACCGAGCGAAAAGCCTCGCCCGATGTCAAGATCGAGCGGCTGTTACAGCCGGACCAGATTCCCGCCGACCCGTTCGCCTAGGGCTTGCCTGTCTGAAAAGCTTGCCACGAAAGCATAAAATTTTCGCCGCCGAGACGCGGTTCTTTTGGATTGCTGGAGCCATGCTCCAGCAATCCAAAGACAGGGGCGAGCTGTTAATCTGGCACGACCTGCCAAAAGTCAAGCTCCGATTTGGCCTGCTCCACGACCTCGTCGGGGATGCGGATATAGACGCCGTTTCCCTCCGCCAGCACCGTGCCGTCGGCCAGCCGGATTTCACCGTGAGCTTCGTAGGCCCGTGAGTGGTGGCGGACCAGCTCGCCGACGATGGTCAATTCCTGGTCCAGCGGCACCCCCTTGCGAAATTTTATCTCCAATGTGCCCGTCATGGCCCAGACCTGCTGCTGGGTCAGCACGCGGCCCATCGTCTCATCCAAAAGGGTGGCAATGATCCCCCCATGCAAGCGGCCGGGGTAGCCCTGGTGTTCTGGCCGTGGACGGAAACGGGTGATGCATCGCCCCTCGTCGTCGGTGTAGAAGGCCAGGTGTAGGCCGATCAGATTCTCGATGCCGCAGACGAAACACATGCGGGAGTTGGGTTGTTTGTCCACAAACTTTGCCTTTCAGACACTTTCTCACAGGTTGTCGTAATCCACAACTGCCGCATAGTCGGGCAAGGTGTGGACCCCGACGATAACAGTCCAGTAACCACCCTGGTAGGAACGGGTCAGACCCACCACCAGGTAGACCTCCTGGATGCCAAAACGGACCTCCAGGTCACCTTTGTCGAACTCGGTCCAGTCGCCGACCTTGGACAGCCAGGCGCGGCCCAGAGCGCGCCATTTCAGATCGGTGACGGAAAAGCCGCCTTTGGCATAGGAACCCAGATAGGGTTTGTCGTCCAGGCCAAAAGCCAGGCGGGCATCGAACTGACCGGTGCAAGTGTTCAGGCGGAAGCAGCCCTTGACCCAGTCGGGTTTGATCAGGCATAACGAACGCTGCTGGCCGGCCAACACATCGCGCGGAGAGGCATCCAGATACCTGTGCAAAAAATTGGCCGCCGCTCGCCCTCCAGGCGGCGGACGATGCGGGGACGGTGATGTACCCAGTCGGCAATCCAGTCCTCAACGTGAGGCGGTGTAGGACGGGGGCGGAGCAGATCCAGCTCGACGACATCAAAAGGGCGGAGAACCACCTTTTCGGCCGTGGTGATGTCGCCCAGGAGGATGTGGCCATGCTCGCGGACGGGGCACACCCAACGCAACCCGGTGATCGGGTCCGGTTCGGTTGTCATGCCGGCAATGCAGACCCCGGCTGGTGTCTTGGCCACAGCCAGCAGCAGGGCTTCCTGGACAGGCATGGCCATCTCCACCGCGCTCGTCGGGCAGGCTGTCAACCTGTCTTACAGGCTTGGCGCAGGGGCGATCGCCCGCCCCCCGGCAGCAAGGGCAGCTGCAGAGGCGGTTATTGGGCCGCGATCTTGGGGTCGAGATTGCCCGATTCCGGGCCACCGCATTCCGGTGTATAGCAGGTGGCATCTACGAAAGCACATTTTTGCTTACAACTAGGGCAGGCTTCTGGCGGCTGCGGGGCCTGAAACAGATATCCACATTCACTGCACTTCCACCACGGGTTCGGCATTTCGGACATTGGTCTCACTCCTCGTCTCTTATGGTCGCCCGGAGGGGGCACGGGCGCCCAATGTGATTATAGACTCTTCCACGACAGATACTTGACTCTGTTAAATCTTGGCTATAGTTCCTCGCTTTCCCACCCCTCGTCAAATTCGTCATCCTCTTCTTCATCGGCATCCCACGGGGAGGTGTATTCGTCTTCGAACAGCCCATCGTCCAGGTCTTCGCTAAACTCGTACAGGGGGAAATCGAATTCACCTTCAAACAGAGCCTGCTCGGCCAGCGCTTCGTCAATAGCGTTCAGGGTATCCTCGTCGGTGCTCTCCTCGTACGCTTCCAGGAGGATCTCCTTGGCCCGTGGCCCGCCGATCTGACCCAAGGCCCAGATCGTCGCATTACGGACCTGGGCATCGGGATCGTGGATCAGGCGGGCCAGGGTGGGCACGACCTGGTGTAAGGCCAGCTCGCCACAGGCCCAGGCAGCCTCGTAGCGCATGGCCGGCGAGTCACTTTGCAGCTCTGCGGCGAGAATGTCTTTCCACCGCCGGTCGCAGCTGCGCCCCATGCCGGTGACGGCGCTGATGCGCATCTGCTCGTCGTCGTCGTAATAGGCCATCTCCAGCATTTCCAGAACTTCTGGAACGGCGGCGTAGGCTACCGACTCGACGGCCCGGCGGCGTACCTCGATCTCTTCTGCTGGCGTATGAATGGTGGTCAAGAGCTCGGTCACGATCCGGGCCTGGATCGGCTGAGCCAGCTCCTCCAGCTCGCCGGCCAGCACATAGTGGCCCAGCCCCTTGGCGGCTGCAGCCCGTACCTGCGGGGAGGGATCGGAGCGGAGCATGACCAGGAGCGGACCGATGAGGGCAGGGTCTTCGCTCTCCCACAGCCCGTCAATCGCCATAGCGCGCACCTGTTCATCTGGGTCGCCCAGGCAGTGGCGGAAGATAGGCTCAAAATAGACCTCAAAGCTGGCCTCGGCCAGCTCGACCAGGGCCTGGATCAGACGGCGGCGCAGCTCGGTCGAAAAGGTGCTCCAGGCGGCATCGAACTCGGCCCAACGTTGCCCGGCCAGGTCGGAAAGGGAGTAGAGCATCGAGAACGGGATGGAGCCTGTTCTTTTCTGAAGGTCTTCCAGCGTTTGTTTCAATTCATCTATCTTGCTCAACATCTGACACCCAACACCACAACATATGCTCTATTGACACCAATATTGTAGCACAAATCGGCCAAGATTTCAAGCGGGTGGTTTCTTCCCCTCAGGCCTTATGGATTGCGATGCACAGGAACGTAGAGGCAAAGCAGGGTGCTCCCATAGCGACGCTGGTCGGCAAGTTGAAAGTGGGTGAGGGCCAGCGGTTCGAACTCTTTGGGAAAGATCTGGACGGCGATGAGCCCCTCGGCACTCAGCCAGCCGGGGTACACCTGGAGGGTGAGAAGGGTCTTGCTCCACAGCCCCTGATACTGAGGTGGGGCAACATAGATCAGGTCGAAAGGCTCGGCCCTGCCGGCCAGAAAGCGGAATACGTCGGCCTGGACGATACGAGCCCTGGCCTCCAGGCCGGTGCGGTGCAGATTGGCGCGGATGGTGGCCGTTGCCCTCGAAGACTTTTCGACAAAAACGGCATACCTGGCCCCCCGGCTCAACGCTTCAATGCCCACACTCCCGGTTCCGGCAAACAGGTCCAGGACGCTTGCCTCGACAACCGCCTCTCCCAGAATGTCAAAGACCGCTTCCTTCACCCGGTCGGAGATGGGACGGGTGCCACTGCCCGGAACCGCCTCCAGGGGAATGCCCTTGGCGCTTCCCGCTATTACTCGCATTTCAAGTCCTTTCAGGCATGGGGCGCATTGGCAGTTTCCAATTTGCCCCTCAGCAGGAGCTTTTTCAGAGCACCTTTGCGATACAGCCGGCCTCTGTACACAACCCAGCCCAGCAACGCCAGCCCGATGGCCTCTACGGCGACAATGGCCGGTCGGGTGGCGATCTCGGCGTAAGCGTTGAGCATCGTCCCTGGGGTGCCCATGAACCTCCAGTAGTCAAAGCGGCCCAACAGGGGGAAGAACAAGGTGCGGGGATACTTCCACATCTGATCGGCGAGCAGATGGCTGTTGCAAAGGAGCGCATACGGTCGCCAGCCGGGCCTGAGCCGGGTGACAATCAGGGTCAAGAGCACCTGACCGAACAGGGTATGGGCCGGCCCCTGGCTGGTCCCTGAGCTAGAAAGCAAAGTGAGGGACAGAGGCTTGTCAATCAGGTCTGGCAGCAGGGCCGCCAGGGCAGCTCCTCGGTAGTCCACGTGGGTAGCCTGTCCGCGTGACTGGAGCCAGGTCAACAAGGCCCAGGTATAGGCCACATGTCCAACAGGTAACATCGGTCTGGGTTCTCCTTGCGCCGCTACCGACGCCAGGCCAGTATACCGGCAATCTCAGGGGAGGTCAAGTTGTCAGAATAGCATGGTTGCATAAATTTTGTTTTTGCGCTATACTATTATCAGGGACACGGGAAATATGGAAGCGCATTTGCTGAGCATGAGGTTGGAATGGGTGTGATCGAAGAGCGTTCTCTTACGTGGGTAACCGATTACTTTTCGGGCAGCGAGTTGGAATTGGTAGAGCGTGCCTACCGGCAGGCCCTTGATGCTCACAATGGGCAGCGGCGAGCTTCGGGCGAACCCTACATAGACCACTGCATCGAGGTATCGCGGATGCTGGCCGAGCTGGGGCTGGACCATCGCGCTGTAGCGGCTGGCCTGTTGCATGACGTGGTAGAAGACACCGATCTGACTGTAGAACAGATACGCGAGCGGTTTGACGATGAAGTAGCCCGGCTGGTGGACGGTGTCACCAAACTGGCATACATAGACACGATGAGCAAGATGGGCAGCCGGGATATGGAGGCTCAGGAGGCCGAAAGCCTGCGCAAGATGTTCCTGGCCATGGTGGATGACGTCCGCGTGGTGTTGATCAAACTGGCCGACCGGCTGCACAACATGCGTACTTTGAGCTCTCTCCCCCCCGATCGCCGGGAACGGATTGCCCGCGAAACCCTGGAGATCTTTGCGCCCCTGGCCAACCGGCTGGGCATCTGGCAGATCAAGTGGGAGCTGGAGGACCTGGGTTTCCGCCATTACGATCCGGAGACCTATTACCATATCGCCCATCTGATCAACGAGCGCCAGGAGGAACGGGAGAACTATATTCAGCGGGTGATCGCCGAGCTACAGGCCCGCCTGCGGCTGGAGGGGATCAGCGCCGTGGTTGAGGGGCGGCCCAAGCACATCTACAGCATCTACCGCAAGATGCGCCGCAAGGGCGTTGATTTCGACCAGATCTATGATGTCCGAGGGCTGCGGGTGATCGTGGACTCGGTGCAGGATTGCTATGCCGCCCTGGGGGTAGTTCATTCGCTGTGGAAACCGATCCCCGGCCAGTTTGATGACTTTATCGCCACTCCCAAAGACAACATGTACCAATCGTTGCACACTGCGGTGGTGGGACCGGAGGGGAAAACGGTCGAGGCGCAGATCCGGACACGAGAGATGCACCGCCGGATTCGGGATCGCGTCCCACTGGCGATACAAGGAGGGGGGCAGACGAGACATTGCCTTTGAGAACAAGCTGGCCTGGCTTCGTTCTCTGATGGATTGGCGCTCCGATGTAGAGGATGCCCGTGAATTTGTAGATAGCCTCAAGACCGATCTGTTGGAAGAGCGTGTCTATGTCTTTACCCCCAAGGGCAAGGTGCTCGACTTGCCGGCCGGTTCTACCCCCATTGACTTTGCGTACTATATCCACACCGAGGTGGGCCACCGCTGCCGTGGCGCGCGGGTCAACGGCCAGCTCGTGCCGCTGACCTATCGGCTCAAGAACGGCGACCAGGTGGAGATTATTACCGCCAGGCGGGGGGGGCCAAGCCGTGATTGGCTGCGCCCAGAGTTGGGCTATGTCCAGTCGGCGCGCAGCCGCCAAAAGATCCGCCGCTGGTTCCGCCAGCAGGACCGGGAGGAGAACATTGCCTTTGGCCGGGATCAGCTCAGGCGCGAGCTAAAACGCTTGAATCTGACCGATAAAGTGACCTATCAGGAGATCGCCGCCCTCTTTGACTACAAGAATGTGGACGATTTCTTTGCCGCTATCGGCTGTGGCGATCTGAATTCACAGCGAGTGGCAGCCAAGGTCCTCCAGGTGCTGCGCCACGAGGAGGTCTTTCCCGAAGAGATAACCCCTACTGTGGCCGTAACGCCAGATGGGATACGGGTCAAGGGTGTGGGAGACCTGTACACTCAGCTGGCGCAGTGTTGCAAGCCCAGCCCCGATGACCCCTCGCCCATTATCGGCTATGTCACCCGGGGGCGAGGGGTGACCATTCACAAATGGGATTGCCCCAATATCCTGCTTCGCGCAAACAGGGGCGAAATGGAGCGGTTGATCGAAGTGGATTGGGGCAAACCCCAAGAACATATCTACCCGGTGGTTATCAAAGTCCGGGCCTGGGATCGGGATGGCCTGCTGCGAGACATCGCCACGGTAATCGCCGAAGAAGGGGTCAATATGCGCAAGGTCAACTCGGCTACAGTGCAAAAGACGAATCTGGCCACGCTGACCGCTACCCTGGAGGTGACGAACATCAGCCAGCTCATCAGCATCCTGGATAGGATCGAGCGCCTGCCAAATGTGATCGAGGTAACCCGCCAGGCCAGCTAGCCCGGCTGCTATCCCGCCCCTGGCCCCCAAAAAGAAGACGGCTCGAACTTGGCCCGCCGCCACAAGGGCCACTATCTGGCGGCCCGTTTGCACAAATGATCAAGCTGTGATATGATTCCATCATGAAACCTGTCACACCAGGCGACATCCTGGCGGCTCGACGCATCCTGGCCCGGCACGTATGGCGCACGCCGCTCATCCATTCCCCAGAACTAAGCCGCATCACCGGCGGCGAGGTCTATCTCAAGCTGGAATGCTGGCAGCAGACCGGATCGTTCAAAGTGCGGGGGGCGCTGAACAGGCTGGCCTGGCTCTCACCAGAAGAGCAGGCGCGGGGCGTTGTGACCGCCTCGGCAGGAAATCATGGCCTGGGCGTGGCCCACGCCGCCCACGTCCTGGGCCTGCCGCCGGCCACCATCTTTGTACCGGAAAACGCCTCGCCGGCCAAGGTGCACCGCTTGCAATCGTCCAAGAGCGACATCCGCTGCGCCGGAGCCGACTATGACGCTGCCCATGCTATTGCCATAGCCTACGCCCAGGAACAGGGGGCGGTCTATGTTTCGGCCTACGACGATCCGCTCGTCATCGCCGGGCAGGGAACCGTTGGCCTGGAGGTGCTGGAAGAGATGCCCGACGCCGACCTGCTGCTGGTGCCTGTGGGCGGCGGCGGGCTTGTTGCCGGCATCGCCCTCGTAGCCAAGGCCCTGAATCCCGCCGTGCGGGTGGTCGGCATCCAGCCAGAAGCGTCGCCGGCCGCCTACCTTTCCCTGCGCGATGGCCGCCCGTATGAGACCTACCCGGCTGCCCCAACCATCTGCGACGGGCTGGCCGGGGGCTTTGGCCGCGTGCCTTTTGCCATCGCCGCCGAGCTAATTGACGAGATAGTGGTAACGCCAGAAACAGCCATCCGGCAGGCCGTGAGCTGGCTGCTGGTCCATGAGCAATTGCTGGTCGAAGGCTCAGGGGCAATTGCCGTAACGCCACTGCTGAACGGCCAATGGGCGGCGATGGGCCACAAAATCGTCGCCGTGCTGACCGGACGCAACCTGGACGCTGCCTTGCTGCGCGACATTCTGACCCAACAGAGAGAGCCATGATCCACACCATCCTCTTTGACCTGGACGAAACCCTCTACCCGCCACAGAACGGCGTGATGGAACAGATCCGCATCCTGATGCTGCGCTACCTGCGCGAGCGGCTGCATCTCTTGCCCGATGAAGCCGAGGCGTTGCAAAGACACTACTTTCAGACCTACGGCACCACCATGCGCGGGCTGATGATCAACCACCAGATAGACCCGGAAGAATTTCTCCGCTACGTGCACAACGTCCCCTTGCACCGATACCTCCAGCCCAACCCCACCCTGGATGCCGTGCTGGCCTCCCTGTCGCAGCAAAAGATCATCTTTACCAACGCCTCGCGGGAACACGCCGAACGGGTCCTGGACCTGCTGGGCATCCGCCGACGATTTGAGCAGATCGTGGACGTGCGCGACATCGGCTACGAGAGCAAGCCCCTACCGGCTGCCTACCAGCGCATCTGCCATCTGCTCAGCGTCCAGCCTGAGGAATGCGCAATAGTAGAGGACAGCGTGCGCAACCTGCGGCCGGCCAAAGCGTTGGGCATGACCACCGTGCTGGTCGCTCACGACTGTGCCGACCCCGACGACAGTGTCGATCACCTCATCCGGCATATCGAGGAGATTGGAAACGTCCTATAACAAAAGGCAGATCCTCTTTCCCCCTTGCTCCCTGACCATCGGCTATTTGCACCTTTGGGCCAAGGTGGTGTATAATCAAATCGCTCGCAGCAAGCGGGGAAAGGATGTCGCACCGATGGCGACCATGACCAAGCACACCTCCGACGCGCTGATGGATATGCGCATCAGCCGTCAGGTTGGTTATAGGGCAATGTCGGCAAACGGGACCTTACCGGCCGGCCTGTGCCTCATGTTTCGCCTTGCCCTAACCTTAGCCGGCCTTGACCTTGGGGGCCAGGAAGTCATACCAGCAGGCTCGACCTGAAAAAATCACAAAAAGGTCGAGCCTGATCTTTTCAAAAGTTACGAAAACAAGGAGGTTTTCCAATGAAAATTCAGAGCCGGTTTGACGGCCAGTACACGACCGACTGGAACAGGGCGCTGGCCAAACGGACAGAACGAATGCAGAGCTCCGTCATCCGCGAGCTGCTCAAGTTCACCATGCTCCCCGACGTCATCTCATTTGCCGGGGGCTTGCCTGCCCCGGAGGTCTTTCCGGTGCGAGACTTTCAAGAAGCCTGCCGTTGGGTTCTGGAACACGACGCCGAGCACGCCCTCCAGTATGGCCCGACCGAAGGGTACCCCCCCCTGAAAGATTACCTCATCGAGGCTATGGCGCGGTATGAACTGCCGGCCAAGCGGGAGAATATCCTGTTCACCAACGGCTCGCAGCAGGCCCTGGACCTCCTGGGGCGGATTTTTATCAACGAGGGAGACAAGATCGTCGTCGGCCTGCCCACCTACCTGGGGGCCATCCAGGCCTGGAACGTGTACGGCCCGGAGTATGTGACCGTGCGCGAAGATGACGAAGGGATGTGCATGGACGACCTAGAAAAGGCGCTAAAAGCCAACCCAGGCGCCAAGTTCGTCTACGTTCTGCCCAACTTTCACAATCCGGCCGGCACCACCCTCTCCCTGGAACGCCGCCACCGGCTGGTGGAATTGGCAGCCGAGCACGGTGCGTTTATCATTGAAGACGACCCCTATGGCCAACTCCGCTTCGAGGGCGAAGACATCACCCCCATCTTTGCCATGCACAAAGAAAACACCATCTACCTGAGCACCTTCTCCAAAACCCTGGCCCCTGGACTGCGCTTGGGCTGGATCGTAGCGCCTGAGCGGGTGATCGCCAGGTTAGTACAGGCCAAGCAGGGCGCCGACCTCCACACCAGCACCCTGGTCCAGTACCTGGCCTACGACATTTGCCAGCGCGGCCTGGTGCGGGCCCACGTCCGCAAGATCCGCGACGTATACCGCGAGCGCCGGGATGCTATGCTCCGGGCGATGGAGCAGCATTTTCCTCAGGGCGTGACCTGGACCCGCCCCCAAGGCGGATTGTTCCTCTGGGTACGAATGCCGGAGTGCATGAATGCCGAAGAGCTACTGAAAGTGGCGGTCGAGGAAAAGGTTGCCTTTGTGCCAGGCCATGCCTTCTATCCTGGCGGCAGCGATGGACACTGCTGCATGAGGCTGAACTTTTCCTACTCTGCGCCGCCGATCATCGAAGAAGGGATCCGCCGCCTGGGCCGCGCCATGAAACGACAAATGGCAGAGCTGGGCATATAGCCGCCTGAGAATGGGACAGCCGCAGGTCGTCGAAACGACGCTTCGCGTTCGATATGCCGAGACCGACGCCATGGGCGTCGTCTACCATGCCGCCTACCTGGTTTGGTTTGAAGTGGGCCGGGGCGAATACTTTCGCGCTATGGGCCAAGATTATGGCGAGTGGGAGCAACGTGGCTATCTGCTACCTGTGGCAGAGGTCTACGCCCGCTACCACGCCCCGGCCCGCTTTGGCGACCTGGTCACCGTGCGCACATGGGTAGAGGAGATCCGCAGCCGCAGCCTGACATTGGGCTATGAGGTGTCCAACACGGCCACCCAACAGCGCCTGGTCACCGGCTGGACAAAGCACATCTGCATGAACCGACAAGGGCAGGCCCAACGCCTGCCAACAGAGCTGCTCCAGCTTAACCGTGAGCTGGGGTAAACCGATCGCTGCCCACCTGGCAACCGCTTGACATCTATCACCCTGGGGCACTCTTCTGGCCTACACCCGAGCCGGCAGAATTGGCCATAGAAACAGCCACAGCCCCCCAACCTGGCCTGACCGGAACCGAGAGGTGAAACCACCAAGTGCAAGGGTTTCACTCTCAATGGGCAAAAAGAGATTTTTGACAAATCATGAACTCTCCTGTATACTTGCAGGCAGGCAATCCGGGGCATTCCTGCGCCAGCGCAGCAGGAATCACCGGGCATTTCAAAAAGGAGGAGGAAAAAATGGAGAAACCCTGGCTAAAAGAGTATGATTCCGGCGTTCCATCCACGATTGACTACCCCCCCGTGCCCGTCCATCAATTCCTGCTAGACACGGCTGCCAAGTACCCAGACAAACCCGCCCTGATCTTTGGCAATGTCGTGGAGCCGTTGGGTAACGCCCTGATGGACGCTTCCATGACCTATGGCCGGCTCTTGGAGCTGACCGAACGCTTTGCCGCCGCTCTACAAAAACTGGGGGTCAAAAAGGGCGATCGGGTGGCCGTCCACCTGCCCAACTGCCCCCAATTCGTCATCGCCTATTATGCCACCCTCATGGCCGGCGGCATCGTCGTACCCACCAACCCGCAGTACACCCCCCGCGAAATACGGCATCAGTTCAAAGATTCCGGTGCCAACGTGGCCATCACCCTCAGCCTGACCTATCCTTATGTCAAGCAAGTTCGGGCTGAAACAGATCTAGAGCATGTGATCGTGACCAACATCAAAGAATACTTCCCCGGCCTGCTCAAGTTCCTGTTCACAGTAGCCAAAGAAAAAAAGGAGGGGCACTTTCAGGACATTTCCGGCGATGCCAACACCTATTGGTTCCAGGACCTGCTGGCCCAGGCACCGGCCAAGCCCCAGCCGGTTCAGGTTGGCGTGGAGGACACCGGGGTGCTGATGTATACCGGCGGCACGACCGGCATATCCAAAGGCGCGCAATTGACCCACCGCAACCTGGTGGCCAACGCCCTCCAGGTTCGGTGGTGGATGTTCGACTCTAAAGAAGGGCAAGAGGTCATGATGACCGCCCTGCCCCTCTTCCACAGCTACGCCATGACGGTGTGTATGAACCACACCATCTACCTGGGTGGGACGATGATCCTGATCCCCAACCCCCGGATATTGGACCATGTGCTCAAATCAATTAACAAGCATAAACCGACCCTCTTCCCCGGCGTACCGGCCATGTACGTCTCGGTGACCAACCACCCCGACGTCAAAAAGTACGATCTCTCTTCCATCCGGGCGTGCATCAGCGGTGCAGCCGGGCTGCCACCGGAGGTCCAAGAGGGATTTGAGAAACTCACCGGCGCCAAACTGGTAGAGGGATACGGTCTGAGCGAAGCGACACCCGTCACCCACTGCAATCCGATCTACGGCAAACGGAAGCCAGGGAGCTGGATCGGCATCCCCTTCCCCGATACCGAGGCGATCGTCGTTGATCTGGAAAGTGGCGAAAAGGTGTTGGGGGTTGGCGAGATCGGAGAGCTCTGCGTCCGCGGGCCCCAGGTGATGAAGGGGTACTGGAACATGCCTACCGAGACGGCCAACGTTCTGCGCGAGCACCCCGAAGTTGGCCCCGGCCCCTGGCTGCACACCGGCGACATCGCTCGCATGGACACCGATGGGTTCTTCCAGATCGTAGACCGCAAGAAGGATATGATCCTGGGCACCGGCGGTTACAACATCTATCCGCGCGAAGTAGAAGATGTGTTGTATGAACATCCCAAAGTGCTGGAAGCAGCCGTCGCCGGCATCCCCGTCGGTACGGAAAAGGGCGAACGGGTAAAAGCCTACATTGTGCTAAAGCCAGGTGAAACAGCCACCGAAGAGGAGATCATTGAGTATTGCCGCCAGAATCTGGCCTCCTACAAAGTGCCCAAATTTGTCGAGTTCCGCAGTGAACTGCCCAAGACTATGGTCGGCAAGATCCTGCGGCGGGTGCTGGTCGAGGAGGAACTAAAGCGCTCCCAGGGATAAAGTAGCCACCTTAAGAGCCCAAGGGGCCATTTGACAAATTGAAAAGTCTCGTTTATAATTTCGGCAATTGCCCTAGGGCAAAAAATTGGGCCGATCACCCGATGCTCCCGCTGGATTATGGTCTGGCAGCAGAGCTGTTGAGGTGATCTGCCGGATCTCCACAGAGGCTGGTTTGTAATCGGCTCTCAGAGAAAGGGGGTGGTCTTTGGAAATAGCAGGTTGAGATCGATCCAACGCATAAACCTTGAAAAAACATAAGGAGGAGATTCAAAAAATGAAAAGGTTATTTGCGTTTCTCACCATTGTGATCGTTCTGACCACGGCCCTGGCAGCGTGCGGTCCGGCCAAGGCTACCTGCCCCGAGGGGGATGTCTGCGTGACCGTCGGGAAGGATGAGCCGATCCGCATTGCATATATGATGGTTGTCTCCGGTTCGGACGCATCGCTGGGCCAGGACACCAAGTATGGCGTCGAGATCGCCATTGACGACCGGGGAGGTACGCTTCTGGGCCACAAGATCGAGCTGATCGGCGAAGACACGCTGTGCAGCGCTGAGGGTGGCCAGACGGCGGCCCAGAAACTATCTGCCGACCCCAAGCTGGTGGCGGTAGTGGGCACGAACTGCTCCAGTGAGGCCCGCGCGGCCCTGCCGATTATGTGCGCGCAGAGCATCCCCATGATCTCGCCCTCCAACACGGCCCCTGACCTGACGGCCGACGACCGGCCACCCGACTATTGGTGCTACATGCGCACCGCCCACAACGACAAGGTGCAGGGCGCGGCGATGGCCAAGTACGCCTGGGAGAAAGGCTTCAAGAAAGCGGCCACCTGCCACGACGGCAGCCTGTACGCTGACAAGCTGCAACAAGTGTTCGCCGAGGAGTTCAAAAAGCTAGGCGGCACCATCACTGCCCAGGAAGCCGTGGGCCCCCAGGACACTGACATGAAGCCGATGCTCACCCGCGTGGCCGCCACCGGCCCTGAATTCTTCTACTACCCGATCTTTATCGCCGCTGGCGGGCAGATCACGGCCCAGGCCAGGCAGGTGCCCGGCATGGAGAATGTGCAGCTGTCCGGAGCCGACGGCATCTTCTCGCCCGACTTTCTCAAGGCAGCCGGCGACGCGGTCATGGGCCCACCCCCATTCGTCTGGTCCAGCCCCGACTTTTCGGCCTTTGGCGGCGGCTATGCCGACTTTTTGAAAAAGTATGAGGCCAAATCTGGCTCCAAGCCGCTGGCTCCCTTCCACGCCCACGCCTATGATGCGGCCAACATCATCTTTAATTCCATTGAGAAGGTGGCCATCAAGAGCGGGGACACGCTGATCATCCCGCGCAAAGCGTTGCACAAGGCCATGATCGAGACCAAGGACTACAAAGGGATCACCGGCAACCTGACCTGCACGGCTACTGGCGACTGCGCCGATCCCAAGATCGCCATCTACCAGGCCATGAGCGCCGACCCGAACACCTGGAACCCCGGCGCCGACGCCAACAGCAACCCGAAAAAGATCTGGCCCTAGCCTTGGCCGGGTGTTAACAACCGTGCAGACAAGCAACGTCTGAATAATTGCAAGAAGGCAGGGGCGGGCATATGTGCTCGCCCCTGCCTGGTACAATGCAGGAGAATCACCATGCTTCAACGCCTGAGAAGACGCGTTTCTGGAACAATGCTGACCATGTGGCTGATCGGCGTGGTCTTCCTGGCCGTTACAGCCTACGGGATCGTCAACACCTTAACGTGGGGCCATTATACCCCTACGCAATGGCTAAACCTGATCATCTATGGCATCGCTCAGGGTGGCATCTATGCCCTTATCGCCCTAGGCTATACGCTGGTGTACGGCATCCTGCGCATGATCAACTTTGCCCACAGCGAAGTTTTCATGTCGGGCCCCTTTATTGCTTACTTTGTGATCAGCGCGTTAGATGGGGCCGGCTACTTTGACCGCGGGTGGGGGTTCACGATCCTCGGCCTGGCTATTGTCCTCCTGGTGGCAATGGTCGTCTCCCTGACGGTTGCCGTCCTCTTGGAACGGATCGCCTACCGGCCACTGCGCCGGGCTCCGCGCCTGGTACCGCTGATCACCGCCATCGGAGCTTCTTACTTTCTCCAATACACCTTTCTCGGCCTGTTTGGCTCCAACGTCAAGGGCTATCCCGACATTGACCTTCTAAAAGAGACGTGGTCCTTCCTGGGTATCGAAATCCTGAGGACACAGGCGGTGGTTATTGTCGCGGCCATTGTGTTTCTGATTATTCTCTACATCTTTGTGCAGCGCACCAAGACCGGCAAGGCGATGCAGGCGGTCTCGGAAGACAAAGACACGGCCGCTTTGATGGGCATTGATGTGGACCGGATCATCGTCATCACCTTCCTCGTTGGTGGGGCGCTGGCCGGCGCAGCCGGGTTCTTTTATGCCCTGCTGTTCAGGCAGGTCAAGTTCGACATGGGCTTTTTCCCCGGCATCAAAGCCTTTACCGCTGCGGTTTTGGGCGGCATCGGAAACGTGGTCGGGGCGATGTTGGGCGGCATGTTCTTGGGAATCGCCGAATCGCTCTTCCCCAACCTGGTCCTGGATGGGGCCTGCCGCTGGGGCACAACCGGATGCATCCCGGCCCCCTATCAGCTCAAGGATGCCCTGGCATTCATCCTGCTGGTTCTGATCCTGATCTTCCGGCCAACCGGCATCCTGGGCGAGCGCCTGGCGGTCAAGAAGGCGTAAGCGGCTGCAGAAAGGAGCGAACAGATGCAAAAAGAGGCCAAGAACTATCTATCGCCCGTGATCCGAATGGGGCTGATCGGGGGCATTGTCACCTTGTTGCTCTGCCTCATCGGCATCGTCGAAGTCTCACATGCGCGAGCGGTGATCTATCCTTTCCTGTCCCTGGGGCAAACCTTGTTGCTGATCGCGTATGTGATCTTTTGCTCCACGGCGGTACGGCGATTGTTGGCCACCGCAAAAGGTGTGCCCCCCCGCCGGGTAGTTGGCAGCGGGGCACTGGCCGGGCTGCTGATCAGCGTTTTCCTGACCGCACTGGTGCTCATTGGCAATTGGATCAACCTGCGCGCCGTTCTGATCCGGGCCTCCCCCCAGCTCTACAACCTGTTGACCTTTAACCTGGGATTGCTTCCGGGGATCATCGTCCTGCTGCTGTTTGGACTGATCCTGGGGACGCTCGTGGGCGCGATCTTTTTGCTACCGGGGCGGCTACAAAAGGCCATAACCCTGGGGCTGGGGTTGATCCCCGTCCTGGCCATTATCGGCAGCGCCTTCTTTGCCCAACGGGGCTTGAGCCTGCCTGTGGCCGTGATCGTATTCCTGGTCGGAGCTGGGGGAAACTACCTGTGGAGCGGGTCCGGAGACCGGATCAAGCAACGGATCGCGGACCTGCCGCCGGCCGGACGGCGTGCCTACAAAATCGGCCAACTGGCCCTGGCAACGCTTATCGTGCTGCTTTTGCCTCTCGCCGGCCCATATCCCAGCCAGGTGCTGGACCTGGTGGGGCTGTATGTCCTGATGGGCCTGGGACTGAACATTGTGGTTGGGTTTGCCGGCCTGCTGGACCTGGGGTATGTCGCCTTCTTTGCCCTCGGCGCCTATACAATGGGCGTGCTAAGCTCGCCCGAGATCGGCTGGGTTGGCATCCACCTGACCTTCTGGGGGGCCCTCTTTTTCTGCGTGCTGGTCGGCACAGTGGCCGGCGTGCTCCTGGGCATCCCCGTTCTGGGCATGCGTGGCGACTATCTGGCCATCGTCACCCTGGGCTTTGGTGAGATCATCCGCATCGTCGCCCTGTCCGACTGGCTCAAACCGCTGATCGGCGGCTCCAACGGCATCACGCGCATCCCCAGGCCGGTCATTGGGCCGATCAACTTTAACAGCCCGGGCAGCCTGTACTATCTCATCATCATCGGCTGCCTCATCGCTGCCTTTGTCGCCATTCGGGTCAAGGACTCGCGGCTGGGTCGGGCGTGGATGGCCTTGCGCGAGGACGAGGATGTGGCCCAGGCGATGGGCATTGACCTGGTGCGGACCAAGCTGTTGGCCTTTGCCACCGGCGCTGCCTTCTCCGGGTTGAGCGGGGCCTTTTTCGCCACGATGATCGGTTCGATCTACCCCCACAGTTTCACGTTGATGATCTCGATCAACGTCCTGTCGTTGATCATCGTGGGCGGCATGGGCAGCATTCCCGGCGTGCTCGTCGGCTCTATCGCCCTGGTCGGCCTGCCCGAAATCTTGCGCGAGTTCTCGGAATATCGCCTGCTGCTGTTCGGGGCTGCGCTGGTGTTGATGATGCTTACCCGACCCGAGGGGCTGTTGCCCGAAGCCCGGCGCAAGCTAGAGCTCCACGAGATCGAAGCCGGAGCAGGGGAATAGGAGGAAGCATGGCGATTCTGGAAGCGAAAAAGGTCACCAAACGCTTCGGCGGGTTGATTGCCGTCAACCGGTTCGATGTCGAGATCAAAGAACGCTCGATTCACAGCATCATCGGCCCTAACGGCGCCGGCAAGACCACCTTTTTCAACTGCATAACCGGCTTTTATCGGCACGAAGAGGGGACGATCCTGTTTCAAGGACAGCCCCTGGATGGCATGTCTACCGACCGGATCACGCGCCTGGGCATCGCCCGCACCTACCAGAACATACGGCTGTTCAACAACATGACCGTCATCGAGAATGTGATGGTCGGCCAGCACCCCCACATGAAGGCCGGATTGTTTGGGGCCATCTTGCGTCCCCCCACCGTGGTCAAAGAGGAAGAGCAAACCGTGGAAGAAGCCCGGCGGTTGCTCGCCTTTGTCGGCCTGGCCGGCCGGGGCGACTGGATGGCTAAAAACCTGCCCTACGGCCAGCAACGGCGGCTGGAGGTCGCCCGTGCTCTGGCCAGCAAGCCGGCTCTATTGCTGCTGGACGAGCCGACAGCGGGCATGAACCCGGCCGAAACGCGGGAGATGATGGCCTTTATCCGCCGCCTGCGCGACGAGTTGGGCATCACCATTCTGCTCATCGAGCACCAGATGCGGGTGGTGATGGGCATCTCTGAGACGGTGACCGTGCTGGACTATGGCGAAAAGATCGCCGAGGGCACACCGGCCGAAATCCAGCGCAACCCCAAGGTGATCGAAGCCTATCTGGGAAGGAGGGCGGTGGCATAAGATGGCTCTGCTAGAAGTCAACAACGTTCACACCTATTACGGCGCAATCCACGCCTTGAAGGGCTTGTCCATCTATGTAGAAAAGGGAGAGATTGTGACCCTCATCGGGGCCAACGGCGCAGGCAAGACCACGACTTTGAACACCATCTGCGGCATCTTGCACCCCCACAGCGGCACCATTACCCTGGATGGCGAACCGATCCACGGCCTGCCCGCCCACGAGATCGTGATGCGCGGCGTGGCCCAGGCCCCAGAGGGACGACGGGTGTTTGGCCGGTTGAATGTGACCGAAAATCTGGAGATGGGCGCCTACGCCCGCAAGGACAAGGATGGCATCCGCCGCGACATGGAGCGCGTCTTTACCCTCTTTCCCCGCCTGAAAGAGCGGGCCAAACAGTTGGCCGGCACCCTATCCGGCGGTGAGCAGCAGATGCTGGCGATCGGCCGCTCGCTGATGGCCAATCCTCGCCTGTTGCTGTTGGACGAACCTTCTATGGGCCTGGCCCC
>FWPU01007513.1_pt1 | contig 20023 bp, 21 predicted proteins | sample 2228361 | NCBI WGS metagenome assembly FWPU01 (sample SAMEA103939777, study PRJEB20133) | metagenome
CATATAAATTCAATATACTTAAAGACTATGAAGAAGACAAGTTTAAAGTGGTACAGTGTACTAATCCCGGATATTATTGAAGCAATACAGGAAAAAAATTTAGAAGAGGTAAAAAACTTTTTAAAGGAACTTGCACCTTCTGAGATAGTTGAAATAATAGATGATTTACCGCCTGCTGAACAGGCACTTGTTTTTAGGCTTCTTGATAAAGAAAAGGCTGCAGACTCCCTTACAGAGATGTCAAAGGATGAAGTAGAAGAAGTGATAAAAAACTTAACGAGTAATGAGGTAAAAGAGATAATTTCCTCAATGGATCCTGATGATAGGGTAAGAATTTTTGATGAACTCCCATCCGATATTGTATCAAAATTAATATCAAGCCTTGACAGGGAAAAAAGAGAAGAGATAACTCTTTTGCTCAACTATTCTTATGGTTCTGTGGGGCACAGAATGAATCCATTTTTTGCAAAGATAAGTGGGGACAAAAAGGTAAAGGAAGCATTAAAAGAGATAAGAGAGGAAAAAATTGATGAAGAGATAATAAGGGAAATATATGTAACCGATGAAAGGGATAAACTTTTGGGTAAGATAAAACTCCCGAAACTTGTTCTTTCTGACCCTGAGAAAAAAGTTTATGAAATAATGGAAAGAGAGCCAATTTCTATAAGTGTTTTTGCAGACCAAGAAGAGGCTGCAACTATAATAAAAGATCACGACCTTATAAGCCTACCTGTGGTTGATTCCGAAAACAGGATTTTAGGGGTTTTAACTGTTGACGATATTATTGATATATTTGAAGAAGAAGCCACAGAAGATATACACAAACTTGGGGGGCTTACATCACCTGAACCAGAAGAGGAATATTATCAATTAAGTTTATGGGAAAAGATTAAAAAAAGGATTCCGTGGCTTATATCCCTTTTGGCACTTGAACTTGTTACTGCAACGGTCATAAAATCCTTTGATAAACTAATCCAGTCAGCAGTATCTTTATCCTATTTTATACCGATGCTCATAGATACAGGAGGAAATACAGGAACTCAATCAGTAACTCTTACAGTAAGGGCAATTGCACTTGGTGAAATTGAATTTAAGGACCTTTTAAGGATAGTTTTAAAAGAACTATTTACAGGTATTGGAATGGGTCTGGTTTTAGGAATTGTAGGGTGTGGGATAGGATTTATAATAACTCATTCAATAAAAGTAGGAGCAGTGGTATTTTTTGCCCTTTTAGTTGTTATATTATTTTCAAATATTCTTGGATTTGTTTTACCCATAATATTTAAAAAACTGAAAATAGACCCTGCGGTCTCTTCTTCTCCTTTAATTACTACTTTAATTGATGTAGGTGGATTATTTATTTATTTCGGAATTGCCTATATTTTCATTTTTTGATTAGATTTTCAACCTTTTTAACATCTTTTTGGGTATCAACAGGATGAGTATTATTTTCTGCAGGGAAAACCCATACAGGAATCCCATTTTCAACAAGTCTTAATTGTTCAAGATTTTCTATTTTTTCAAGATAAGATTTTTTAAGGAAATGGAAAATCTCAAGAATATCTCTTCTAAAAAGATACACACCTATGTGTTTTAGAAATTTTAAATCTTCTTTATTTCTAAAACAGGGAATGGGGCTTCTGGAAAAATGGATTACTCTTCCTACTTTATCACACACTATTTTAACAATGTTTTTCTCTTTAAACAAATTTTTATCATTTAAAGGGTATCCCAGGGTTGAAACCTCGCACATTTTTCCCTTTGTTTTCTTTATAAGAGCGTCAATATCAGAAGAAGATACAAGGGGTTCATCTCCCTGAAGGTTTAAAATATAATCACATTTTTCCTTAAGCAAATTTTTATAAACCCAGAAAACCCTATCAGAACCACTTTCTAAATCAGAAGGGGTCATAAAAACTTCCGCATTGAATTTTCTACATTCTTTTTCTATTCTTTCATCATCAGTTGCAATAAAAATTTTATCTAATTCCTTTGCTGATTTTACCCTCTCAAAAACCCATTGAATTAAAGGCTTATCTAAGATTTTAACAAGAGGCTTTCCAGGAAGTCTCTTTGAACCATATCTTGCAGGTATTATGCAAAAAACTTTCAAACTATGCCTTTGTGAACTTTTTCACACCCTCAACATAAAGGTCATTTCCATAAGCATCAACTGCAACTATCACAGGAAAGTCTTCAACAACCATCTCTCTTATTGCCTCAGGTCCAAGATCTTCATAGGCAACGACTTTAACAGATTTTATCCTCTGAGCAACAAGAGCTGCAGCACCCCCAACAGTTGCAAAATAAACCGCTTTGAATTTTTTCATTGCTTCTTTTACAGGCTCTGTTCTCTGACCTTTACCAATTGTGCCTTTGACACCGAGTTCTATAACCTTAGGTGTATAAGGGTCCATTCTTATTGAAGTTGTAGGACCTGCAGAACCTATTACTTTACCGGGTTTTGCAGGTGAAGGTCCTACATAATACATAATCTGACCCTTTAAATTCAGTGGAAGAGTACCTTTTTCCTCATGTTCTTCAATTAATCTTTTGTGGGCAGCATCTCTTGCGGTGTATATAACTCCTGATATAAGAACTGCATCGCCAGCTTTTAAAGAAAGAACATCATCATCACTTAAAGGTGTTTTTATTTTTTTGTATTCTTCCATTTTTTCTCCTCCCTTTTAAAATATAATTTCTTCTCTTCTATCAGAGTGACACTGAATATTAACTGCCACAGGTAAAGATGTTATATGACAGGGATATGCTTCTATATGAACATCAAGGGCTGTCCATTTCCCTCCAAATCCCTGAGGACCTATACCAAGTTTATTTATCTCTTCAAGAAGTTCTTCTTCCAGCTCCGCATAAAAAGGGTCAGGATTCCTCTTACCAAGTTCTCTAATTGTTGCCTTTTTTGCAAGTAATGCACAGTATTCAAAGGTTCCACCTATGCCAACCCCCACAACTATAGGGGGACATGGGTTTGCACCTGCTTTTTTCACTGATTCAATCACAAATTTTTTAACCCCTTCCCTTCCTTCTCCTGGAAGAAGAATTTTAAGAGCACTCATATTCTCGCTTCCACCACCTTTTGGCTCAAAAACAATTCTCAGAGTATCACCAGGAACTATATCAAAGTGAATAACAGGAGGTGTGTTATCACCTGTATTTTTTCTTCTTAAAGGGTCTTCCACAATTGATTTTCTTAAATATCCCTCTGTGTATCCTTTTCTCACACCTTCTGTAATTGCATCTTTTATACCACCTCCTTCAATTTTAACATCCTGCCCCATTTCAACAAAGAAGACAGAAAATCCTGTATCCTGACAGAGTGGAAGGTCCTCTTTTTTGGCAACTTCTATATTTTCAAGAATCTGGTTAAAAACTTTTCTTCCTATTTCTGACTCTTCAGTTTCCCTTGCCTTTTTTAATGTATCAATTACATCAGGTTTTAAATTATGGGTTGCATATATGCAGGCATCTCTCACCCGCTGGACAACATCTTCGTATTTAACAACCTTCACATTGCACCTCCTTTGTTTATAATTTCAGAATATAAAATTTTCTTTGAACTTGGGTTAAATTCAAAGAAAAGAGAATTCATCCCTGTGTTCCCCTTTGCCGCATTAAAACTTGCAGGCAATAAATACCTCATTCTTTTAAATGCTGATTCTTTATCAACTCCTATTACTGAATCAAAACTACCTGTCATACCCACATCAGACACAAAAAGGGTTCCCTTATTTAAAATTTTAAGGTCCTGTGTCTGCACATGGGTATGGGTGCCTATGATTGCAACTGCTTTGCCGTCAAAATAGTCAGCAAAAATAATCTTTTCGCTTGTTGCCTCGCCATGAAAATCTATAATAATTGGAACATCTTCTATTTCCTTAATTGTTTTTTCTGTAGTCCTTATAGGGCAATCAAACTCTCCCAGAAAAACCCTGCCTGTCACATTTAAAATCGCCACTTTCTTGTCATCTTTTTTATAAATGGCACAGCCTCTTCCAGGAACACCTTCAGGGTAATTAAGGGGTCTTAATAGATAAGGAGTATTATCTATAAAATTAAAAACTTCTTTTTTATCAAATATATGGTTTCCTGATGTCATTATGTCAACACCTGAAGATTTAATCTCATCGTACACTTTCTGCGTTATACCGCTTGTTCCTGCTGCGTTTTCTATATTTGCTATGATAAAATCAGGAGAGTAATCTCTTCTAATCTCACTCTCACTATATTTTAAAGCTTTTCTGCCCGGCTTACCAACAATGTCTCCTATGAAAAGAATTTTTATGCTCATTTCAAGATAAGTTTTGAAATTCTATATATATCCTCTTCAAAGAGTGGTGTTAAATCAGGCTTCCTGAGTATTGCAGAAGGATGATATGTAACAAATATTCTTGCGCCAAATCGGTGAAATTCTCCGTGCCTGAGATAAGATACACCTCTCTTTTCACCAAGAATAACAAAGGATGCATATCTACCAAGACAAAGTATAATCTCAGGAGAAATGATTTTTATCTGTTTTTTTAAATATTCAAAACATATTTGTAACTCATCAGGTTTTGGGTCTCTGTTTGAAGGGGGTCTGCATTTTAATGTATTGGTTATATAAACACCTTCCCTTTTAATCCCATATTTTAACATAATTTGAGTAAGCTTGGTACCTGCTCTTCCTACAAAAGGAATCCCTATTCTGTCTTCATCCTCTCCAGGAGCTTCTCCAACAAATAAAACTTGAGAATAGGGATTACCGTGCCCAAAAACAACCTTTTTTCTTCCTCTCCACAGAGGACATTTTTTGCACTTACTGGCTTCCTCATAAATTTCGAGAAGTTTCTCCTCCCTTGTTCTCAACTTATCTATGGGTATTTTTATTTCATCAAGGGTTTCTCTTAAGAATTCAATTATTTTTTTTAAAGACATTTGGAAATTTCTTCAAAAATTTTTAAACTGGCTTCTTTTTTTGAACATTCCTGCAGTTCTACAACATCATCTTTTCTGTTAATAATCCATATTTTTGTAAAATCACTACCAAGAACATCCGGTCTATTAAGGACAATAAGGTCAAGTTTTTTTTCATATAATTTTTTCTTTGCGTTTTTAACTATATCTTTATCTTCAAGAGCAAATCCAACGAGGATTTGTTGTTTCTTTTTATATTTTGAAATTTCTTTTAGTATATCTATGTTGGGTTTTAATCTCAAACTTATTTCTCCTTTTCTTTTAATCTTCTGCTTTTTAGGAATAAGAGGCACAAAATCACTCACTGCTGCGTTCATTATAAGTATATCGGGATTAAAATCTCTAATTTCTTTTTTCAATGTTTTCAGCATTTCCTTTGCGGTCCGAGCATTTTTCATTCTGAAATAGTCAAAATCAACATCTGTTTTCCCTTTTATAACAGAGACTTCTGCACCCATCTTAATAGCTGTTTCAAAAAGGGCAATTCCCATTTTACCGGAACTTTTATTGCTTATAACTCTAACAGTATCTATGTCCTCCTCTGTTCTTCCGAAAAGGAGCAAAACCCTTTTGCCTTTTAACTTTTTTCTTGTTCTAAAAAATTTTATAATCTCATTACATATTTTATCAGGTTCACTCATTCTGCCTTTACCAGTTTTAAAATCTGATAGTTCTCCCTTTTCAGGACCAATAAAGATAACACCTCTTTTTTTTAACTTTCTAACATTTTCCTCAACTACTTCACTTTCCCATAAATTTCCATGCATCGCAGGTGCGAGAAAAACCTGTGTCCTGGCTCCAAGAAGGATGGTTGATAAAAGGTCATCCGCAATTCCGTTCGCAAACTTTCCTATAATATTAGCGGTGCATGGAGCAACAAGTATTGCATCCAGATCTTCCAGAAGTTTTAGGTGGATCGGTTCTTTTTGAGGGTAATTTTCAGGAAAAAGTTCTGAATAAACATCTGTTTTAAAAAGGGATTCAAAGGAAGATTTTCCAACAAATCTTAAAGCATTTTTTGTTAGAATTGGAATAACCCTTATTCCTTTTCTAATCAATGTCCTACCAATTTCAAGAGATTTAAAGGCAGCAACAGAACCTGTTACCCCTAAGATTATCTTCACATACCCTCTATAACTCTAACCTTTTTATGTTTATAGTTTTTTGCAGCCTGAAGTATTGCCTTTTCACCGGGAAACTCTATCTCTTCAATCTGAAATTGAAGCAAAACCCGTCTTGACTCTCTCATAAGCACCACAAGCCCTTCGTACTTGTTTGAATAAAGCTCCCATATATCCTCAATTGAATATTCTTTTAAAGGTTTTAAATTTTCATCCATAATTTTCACTCCTTCCTCAAATTTTAGATTTTTATTATAAAGAATTTCAAAAGATTTTTTCTATTTAGATAATAATATTTTCAACCTCTTTTAAGAACCTCTGTTAGAATTCTTTCAACTCTCTTATTTCCTTCATCTATTAATCTCTGTGTTTCTCTTATAAAATTTTCAAGCCTTTCATTTCCTTCTTTTATAGACCTTTCAAGCCTTTCATTCCCTTCATCTGTCTCCTTTGCTATCTCATAAATCATTCTTTGCGTTTCCATCATAATTTTTTCAAATCTTTCATTACTTTCATCTGTTTTTCGTGCCATTTCCTGAATCATTCTCTCTGTATCTCTTTTACTCTCCAAAATCATTTTCTGGATTTCTTTCATCGTTTCTTCATGTCTTTTATTCCCTTCATCAATCATTTTCTGCGTCTCTCTTTTACCTTCTTCAATCATCCTTTGCGTTTCTTTCATTATTTCCTGGTGTCTTTTATTTCCTTCATCATTTATTCTTTGAGTTTCTTTAATTAAATTTTTTGCCCTTTCGTCTTCCTTTCTTATAAGTCTATTTGTCATATAGGATAAAATAAAAGGCTGTATAACAGCAATAGCACCCAAAATTAAAGCCAAAATATTAACTGTTTCGGTTGTCATAATAATTTATTTTAAAGTAAAAAAGCTATAATTCTCAAATTCATGAATTAACTTATCAAAAATCTAACCGAAATTGTCTACTAAAATTAAAATATTTTTGAAATATCATCTTGACAGGGCAAAATCTTTATTTTTTTTCTTTTATCTATGAACCATCTTCCAAACCTTAAATCCTTAAAAATTCCTATAAGGCTTGATTTTATCTTCCTTTTTTTGCAGGATTTTGCAAATTCTTCCCCATATCCCCTTTTTATTGCAACAAGGAGCGAGCCCGAGGAAATTGTCTTTAAAGGATCCATTTTAAAATACTCAAAAACTTCATCAAACCCTTTAATTACAGGAATTTTTTCTTTATACACGAGAATTCCTTTATTTAAAAATTCACAGAACTCCCAAATCCCATTCCATATTCCTCCTTCTGTTGGGTCATGCATTGCAAGGGTCCCTTCAAATTCAGAAACCAAAATTGCCTCTTTTACCACACTTATTCCAGGTTTTATATGGTATTTTGAAAATCTTTTAGTTTTTTCTTCACTAAACAACTTTCTAACAATCTTCTTTCTCTCTTTTGCTATTATTGAAACACCCTCTATTGGAACCTCTTTAATACAAAAAAGTAAATCACCATCTTTAACTTTTTTTGGGAAAATACCTTTTTCCCTGGGTCTTATTCCCAACATGGTTCCTGAAAGAATTATTCTTTCTATATCAGGAGTTATTTCTGTATGACCGCCAATCACTGAAATCTTGAATTTTTTACAGGTCTTACTTACATCTTCAAAAATTTTTTTAATTTTATTTTTACTTGTTTTTTGGGGAAGAAGAAGGGTAAAAAGAAAATAAAGGGGTTTAGCACCCATAACAACAACATCGTTTGCATTCACAATGACTCCATAATAGCCTATATCTTCTTCTGTGAATGTTATTGGGTCTTGAGCAATAACCATGTAAAAGTCTCTGAATCCAATGAGAGCAGAATCACCTCCAATAGAGGGGCCTATTTTCACCTCTTTCTTTAAAGGAGGAAGAATTTTTAAAAATTTTTCAAGATAATCTGGAGAGAGTTTTCCTTCTTTAAGCATCAAAAATATATTAAAAATTCATAAAGATGCGGTCTTCTTTCAACTTCCTCAAATTCTCTTCTTTTTATTTTTATCCACTTTGAAATCAGAAGATCAGAAAATACATTTTCTTTGAGCACATCAATAAACTCTATTTTATCCTTCTCAATGATTTCTTTTATACGTTCCATAGTGATTAATTATAAGAGATTTCTCTTCTTCATTTCATTAGAATAACCAATTTTTGTACCACTATTTGCACATAAATCTTTTACATTTGTTTTTTAATTCTTGAAAAATACCATTTACTGTCTTTTACACCTGACTAAAAATAATTGAAATCAATTTTTTTATATTCTGTGTATTTTTCTCATTTTGGTCAAAAAGTTATAATAAGATTCAACTTATTATTTTGAGAATAAATCTAAATCACCTTATAATTTATACCTTTTTAAAAGGAGGCTTCTCTAATGAAACTTCTACTTTCAGGAAATGAGGCAGTTGCGAGAGGAGCATGGGAAGCAGGAGTAAAGGTCGCATGTGCATATCCTGGAACCCCTTCAACTGAAATACTTGAAAATTTAGCAAAGTATGAAGAAATAGATGCGGAGTGGTCACCTAATGAAAAGGTAGCCTTTGAGGTATCTCTTGGTTCTGCAATAGCGGGTGCAAGGAGCATGGTTTCAATGAAACATGTGGGACTTAATGTGGCAGCAGACCCTTTTTTCTCATCAGCTTATACAGGAGTCAAAGGAGGTTTTGTCGTGGTTTCCTGCGATGACCCGTCTATGCATTCATCCCAGAATGAACAGGATAACAGGCGTTATGCAAAATTTGCAAAGGTTCCTCTTATAGAACCATCTGATGCTCAGGAAGCTCACGATTTTATAAAAATTGCCTTTGAAATTTCAGAAAAATTTGAAATACCTGTCCTTTTTAGAATGACTACAAGAATTTCTCATACAAAAGGAGTTGTTGAAGTTGGCGAAAGAAAAGAAGTTCTATTAAAGAATTACATCAAAAATCCCCAGCAGTTTATTATTCTTCCTGCTCATGCAAGGGTTAGACACAGAGTTCTTGAAGAAAAACTTGTTAAACTTAGAGAATTTTCAAATAAAACCGATTTAAACAGAATTGAACAGGGTAAAAATGGTCTCGGTATTGTAACCTCGGGAATATCTTATACCTATGCAAAAGATATTTTTCCTGATGCATGGATTTTAAAACTTGGAATGTCATTTCCTTTTCCAGAAGATATTTTTAAGGAATTCTATAAAAATGTTAAGGAGATTATTGTAATAGAAGAAAACGAACCTTTTCTTGAGGAAGAAATCAAAATTCTGGGATATAGAGTTGAGGGTAAAAAATATATACCCTTATGCGATGAGATTACTCCTGAAATAGTTAGAAAATCTTTTAATAATGAAGAATTACCACATCCAGAACCTTTAAAATCAGTGAAAAGACCTCCCCAGCTCTGTCCCGGATGTCCTCACACAGGAGTATTTTACAGTCTTGCGAAACTTAAAGCAACTGTAATAGGTGACATAGGTTGCTATACCCTTGGTGCCTTACCTCCTCATAATGCAATGGATACCTGTATATGCATGGGAGCATCCATAGGAAACGCATTTGGTTTTGAAAAAGCAAAAGGTAAAAATTTCTCTAAGAGACTTGTTGCTGTGATAGGAGACTCAACATTTCTGCATTCCGGAGTCACAGGACTTATAGATATAGTTTACAACCAGGGAAGCACAACCGTAATAATTCTTGACAACAGGACAACCGCAATGACCGGACATCAGGATCATCCCGGGACAGGAACGACTGCAAAGGGAGAAAAAACAAAGGAAATAAATCTTGCTGAAATTGTAAGAGCCTGTGGAATTGATGAGGTTTATGAGATTAACCCTTATAATTTAAAGAAAACATTAAAGACAATTAAAAAGGCAATGGAGAGTGAAAAAACTGCGGTGGTTATTTCAAAAGGACCCTGTGCACTTTTAAAAGAAGCAAGAGAAACTTTTAAAACAAAAAGGAAGAGAAAAGTAATTGATGAAAAATGTCTGGGTGAAAAATGCAAAGCCTGCATAAGACTCGGATGTCCTGCTATATCAATGGTTCGGGAAAAAGCATATATTTCCCCTCTTTCATGTGTGGGATGTGATGTTTGTTCTCAGGTCTGTCCTGTGGAGGCAATAGAATGAAAAATTTAAATATAATTATATGCGGTGTGGGTGGACAGGGCATTATTCTTGCATCAGAGATACTCGCATTAGTAGCGATGGAAGCAGAATTCGATGTAAAAAAGAGTGAGGTTCATGGTATGTCTCAAAGAGGAGGAAGCGTTGTATCACATATCAGGATAGGGGGAAAAGTATATTCTCCCTTAATTGAAAAAGGCAGATGTGATTTCTTGCTTTCTTTTGAAAAAGCAGAGACACTCCGATGGGTCCATTATCTTAAAAAGGATAATCCAGTAATAATAGTAAACAATCTTGAGATCGTTCCCCCCTTTGTTTCTCTGGGTCTTGATGAGTATCCAGAGAGTATAGAAGAAAATCTGAGAAAGATAACTAAAAAGGTGTATTTTGTATCCGCTATAGAAATTACTCAAAGAATAGGAGAACCTAAAAGTGCAAATATTTTAATGTTGGGACTACTTTCAAGATTTCTGCCCTTTAAACAAAAAATATGGGAAAAAGTTATAAAAGAAAATGTACCTACCCATATCATTGACTTAAATATAAAAGCATTCAAAGAAGGCAGGGCACTCCCCATAGATTAACACTTAACTTCTGAGGTCGGAAAAGGAAAGATAAACAAAGTATAGTAAGCTCACAACAAACAATAATATCCAAGGTAAAAGTCCCCATAGTTTCATTTTAATAAGAAAAGGTATTGCAAGAAGATAATATAAAAAACCTGCTATCTCAACATAGTTTTTATTATGTTTTAGATATTTTTTCTGTTCATTGCCTTTTTTTGGAGTTCTGGTAAAAGGCGTCCTTTTTTTAAATACTGCCTGTAAAACAGCGATTGTTCCTTTAAAAGAGAAAGCTGAAAAAATCATTATAAGATAATACATATCTTTGAGTCTTTGTTTAAAGGATTTGTATTTATTCAATATAAGGTCACTCATAAATATGTTGTATAGGTTTGCAAATCCAAAAAACATTGCCATTAACCCAAAAATCAAAGGGGAAAAACGAGAGAGAGGCCAGAAAAAGAAAAAGAAAAGGATATTAGCCACATAAAGAAAAGGAGAGAAAAGGTGAGAAATTAAATTCATCTTGTCTTCGAGTTTTATTTTTGATTTAATTATATCTTTAAAGAGTTTTATTCCAACCTCGCATGTGCCTTTAACCCATCTAAATTGTTGATTTACAAAAGAATAAAGATCAGGAGGAAGTTCTGATGGACACACAAGGTCATTCAAAAATATAAATTTCCAACCCTTTATATAAGCCCTTATTGATAAATCAAGGTCTTCTGCAAGGGTATCACAGTGCCAGTTCCCTGCATCTAAAATTGCTTCCTTTCTCCATATTCCTGCGGTTCCATTAAAATTGAAAAAGTAATTATTCCTAAACTTTGAGTTATGCTCTATTTCAAAATGAACATTAAGAGCCATTGACTCAACTCTTGTAAGTTTATTCTCATTTTCATTTACAAACCCCCATTTCGCCTGAACAAGAGCTACTTTTGGTTCGCTAAAAAAGGGAACCGTCCTTAAAAGAAATTCTTTCGGGATGATAAAATCTGCATCAAAAATTGCAATAAAGTCTCCTTTTGCATATCTTAAGCCATTCTTTAATGCTCCTGCCTTATACCCCTCTCTTTTTTCTCTTCTTATAATTTTAATGTCAAAACCCTGTTTTTGTTTCTCACTAACTATTTCATCTAATAAAATCTTTGTCTCGTCAGTTGAGTCATCAAGAATTTGAATCTCAAGTTTATCCTTAGGATAATTTACTTCTGTTGCGCTCTTTATTATTCTTTCAACAACATTATATTCATTGTATACAGGAATTTGAATTGTAACAGGAGGATAAAAATTTTTTTCTTTAAAGGAAACTTTTAATTTATCTGTTTTTTTATAAAGATAAAAAAGCCAAAGTTTATACACACCAAAGGCTATAAAAAATAAAAGTAATGGGACAAAAAACAGTATGTAAAAAAAATAGTGCATTTTTTGATTTTTATTTTAATCTAAAATATGTTTTGTATTCAACTATATAATATCTTATAATAAAATCCTTTTTGTGTAATAGGAGGAGAAAATGAATTTGGGTGTTTTTAAGGAAACTTCTGATGGAGAAAAGAGGACCGCTCTCGTGCCGGACTCTGGGCCTTTTCTTTTAAAAGCAGGGCTTCAAGTATTTGTTGAAAAAGGAACAGGTGAGAATGCGGGTTTTCCCGATAAGATGTATGAAGAAAAAGGAGTAAAAACGGTTTCAAGGGAAGAAATATTTAAAAATTGTAATGTAATGCTGTGTGTCAGAAAACCTGATGACATATATTTAATGTATGAAAACCAGATTATCATAGGTATGCTTGACCCTTTTCTGAACATAGAAGAATTAAAAAAAATCAAAAACAAAATTTTAGCCTTTTCCCTCGAGCTTATTCCAAGGATAACAAGAGCTCAAAATATGGATGTTTTATCTTCAATAGCAACAATCGCAGGCTACAAGGCGGTTTTAATAGCCGCGGATTTGCTCCCGAGAATGTTCCCTATGCTGATGACATCTGCAGGCACAGTAACACCTGCAAAAGTCTTTGTAATTGGTGCAGGAGTTGCAGGACTTCAGGCAATAGCTACAGCCAAAAGGCTTGGTGCGGTTGTGCACGCCTATGATATAAGACCTACTGTTAAAGAGCAGGTTGAAAGTCTTGGTGCAAAATTTGTTGAGCTCAAACTGGAAGTAAAAGAGGCAGAGGACAAAGGAGGATATGCTAAAGAAATGGATGAAGAATTTTACAAAAAACAGAGAGAAATGATGGGAAAAATGGTTGTAGAAAGTGATGTTGTTATATCTACTGCTGCTGTGCCTGGTAAAAAAGCACCTGTGCTTATAACAGAAGAAATGGTGAAAAAAATGAAGCCTGGCTCTGTAATTGTTGACCTTGCTGCTGAAAGAGGTGGAAACTGTGAAATGACAGAGTCCGGTAAAATTGTTGAGAAACATAGGGTGAAAATAGTAGGTTACACAAATCTTGCTTCAATGATCCCATACCATGCAAGCCAGATGTATTCAAGAAATATAACAAACTTTGTTCTAAATCTTTTCAAGGAAGGTAAACTGAATTTAAATCTTGAAGACGAAATAATAAGAGATACTCTTGTCTTAAAGGACGGAGAAATATTCAGTCCCAGATTTAAAGAAATAATGGGAATTTAAGGAGGTTAAATGGAAAGTTTTATAATAGTCTTGACCATATTCGTTCTTGCAATTTTTGTGGGTTTTGAAGTTATAACAAAGGTTCCCCCAATTCTCCACACACCCCTTATGTCCGGTTCAAATGCCATTTCAGGGATTACCATTATAGGAGCTGTCATTTCAGCAGGTTCGAAACACACTCTTTTAACAACCATTCTTGCATTTATAGCAGTAGTATTTGCCACAATAAATGTGGTGGGCGGTTATCTTGTAACTCATAGAATGCTCGGGATGTTTAAAAGAAAGGAGTGAAAAGTGAATTCTCAATGGTTTGTAAATCTAGTGTATCTTTTATCAGCGGTTTCCTTCATATTCGGATTAAAGATGCTTGCTCATCCTAAAACCGCTGTAAAAGGAAACCTTTTGAGTGCCTGCGGAATGCTCCTTGCAATAATAATAACTCTTCTTGACAGAAAAATTGTAAGTTTTGAAGTTATAATAGCAGGACTAATTGTTGGTGCAAGCATAGGTACGTTTCTGGCATTAAAAGTCCCTATGACAGGTATGCCCCAGATGGTTGGTCTTTTAAATGGATTTGGTGGTTGTGCATCACTACTTGTGGCAGGAGCAGCTCTTTTTGAGGCAATCCACTTACCAGAAACTTTAACAAACCAGTTTTTGATAGCAACCTTTGCATCAGGTCTTATAGGCTCTGTTACATTCTGGGGAAGTATGGTTGCATCAGGTAAATTGCAGGGATGGATAGAAGAAAAACCAATACTGTTTAAAGGTCGTCACATAGTAAATCTTTTACTTCTAACCCTTGCATTTATTTCCGGAATATGGTTAATTCTTCATCCATCTATTGCCTGGCTGTACTGGATACTTGTAATCTTTTCTTCAATTCTCGGTATTCTTCTTGTCACACCTATAGGTGGTGCTGATATGCCTGTTGTTATATGTCTTTTAAATTCATATTCAGGGCTTGCAGCAGCTGCTACAGGGTTTGTTTTGAATAACAATGTTCTCATAATATCAGGCTCCCTTGTTGGTGCATCTGGAATAATTCTAACAAATCTTATGTGTAAGGCGATGAACCGTTCCCTTGCAAATGTTTTATTTGGTGGATTTGGGGCAGAAGTTGTAACAGGAACAGATGACATATATGCTGGAAAAGTTAAATCTACAACTCCTGAAGAGGTTGCAATCCTTTTGGATTCAGCAAAGAAAGTTGTAATAGTTCCTGGATACGGTATGGCTGTTGCACAGGCACAACACGCTGTAAGGGATTTGACCAATTTGCTTGAATCAAAAGGTGTGAGCGTTGAATTCGGTATACATCCTGTTGCAGGTAGAATGCCAGGTCATATGAATGTATTGCTTGCGGAAGCTGATATTTCTTACGATAAGTTAAAAGAGATGGACGAGATAAATCCTACAATGGCACAAACTGATGTTGCAATTGTTCTTGGAGCAAATGATGTTGTAAACCCTGTTGCAAGAACTGACCCGAAATCACCAATAGCAGGAATGCCAATAATTGATGTTGATAGGGCAAAAAGTGTAATAGTAATTAAAAGGAGTTTGAGTCATGGATTTGCAGGGATTCCAAATCCTTTGTTTGCTGCTGATAATACTTTGATGCTTTTTGCAGATGGGAAAAAGGCTATCCTTGAAATAATCTCTGCTCTGAAAGAAATATAGAGTCTTTGACTTTCAATGAGTTTTTCATTTATAATGAAATAAATTTAAATTAAAAAGGAGGAATGGAATGCCTGTAAAATTGCATTATAATTTTAAAGATGTGTTCAGAACAGCAAGATTTGGTCTATCAATAAAGAAAATATGGGTTATGTTTCTTGGGATACTCATAGGTGCTATATTTTATTCAATTTTTACCTATCTGGGTGCCATAGTTAGTGGATATTCATTTAAAGAAATCTGGACTCAATATCATCTCCTTCCTGTGATGGGATTTGGAGAACTTTATGGATGGGGCAAAGTCCTTTACATCGTAGGTATAATAATCTTTACATTTTTCTTTTTTATATTCGGAACAGCAGTATCAAAAATACACTTTGAACAGTTAAAAGGAGATGAATTCTACGAAATTAAAGAATCTCTGAGATTTGCCTTTACAAAGGGACTTGCCTCGTTTTTTTCTCCTGTAGCTATATTAATAATAACCGGGCTAATCCTTCTTTCGGGTGTTATCTACAGTGCAATTAACAAAATCCCCTATTTTGGAGAAATATTTTTCTTGCTCTTTGCTATACCTGCATTTTTTGTGTGCATTTTTATTGTTTACCTTCTTATATCTTTTATGGTTTCTCTTTTTATTTCTCCTTCAATAGTAGGCACAACAGATAACGACACCTTTGACACACTATTTGAAATATTCTCTACCTTGAATGAACAGCCATGGAGGCTTTTTGTTTATGAAGTTCTCCTTTTCTTCACCATGTTCATCGCGGGGAGCATTTTCACATTTTTTGTTGGAAAAGCAATAGGAATAGGATACTGGATTCTTTCAGCAAAATGGCTGATGGGAACAAAATTTACAAATATAATACACAATGCATGGGCATTTTTGCCTTCCTATCCCTTTCTTACAGATTATTTAAAATACTTCAAAATTCTTGGAGTTGAAGAAATAGTAAGCGTTGCACCAGGCTTTTTAAAGTTATCCGGCTTTCAATCTGCAATTGCCTATATTACAGGGGTTTTTGGATATTTTGTAATCTTTATGGTTCTGGCATATTACGGATCAATGTTTTACAGTGGAAATAACCTGATTTTCATAACCCTTTATAAGAAAAAAGATGAAATAGACCTTCTTGCTGAAGAAGAGGAAGAAGAAATTTCTGAAGAAGAAAAAGAAGAAGAAGAAAAGGAGGAAGAAGAAGAGAAAGAAGAGAAAAAGAAAGAATAGGTTATTCAGTCTTTCCAATCTTTTTGTGCAGATAAACAAGGTATATTAAAATTCCTCCCCAGGCTATTGTATATGCAATGTAAAGGAAAATTAATTTCATATTTCTTTCTCTCTTAAATAAATTTTATATCTTAACTCAAAAACAAGCCAAAAAATAAAGAGAAAAGGAACTAAATTTGAAAAGAGTGCAAATCGCATTGCAGGTTCAAGTCCGATTTGAGAGCCTTTAAATATAATAGGGTGCACACTTCTCCACAAGTGAACAGAAAAATAAAGAAGCGGAATATCAAAATAAAATATTATACCCAAAACTGAAGAAATCCTCGCTCTTTTATCTGGCGTTTCTATGAATGTTCTTAAAAGAATATAAGAAAGATAAAGAAACCAAAGAATTAAAGTAGTGGTCAATCTTGGATCCCATACCCAGAAAACACCCCATGCTCCTTTTGCCCATATAGAGCCTGTAAGTAATGTAAGGGTAATAAATAAAAAACCAATTTCTGCCCCGGTTGCTGCAATCTTATCAAATTTAGCCTCTCTTTTAACAAGATAGGCAATGCTATATATAAATGTGATTGTAAAGGAAATAAGAGAATACCATGCCAGAGGAAGATGTATGTAAAGTATTCTAACAAGCTCACCCATTTTCTGCTCTGGAGGAGAATAAATAAGTGAAAGATAAAAAGAAAATATAAGTGTTAAAAAGGCAAGGATTGCAAGTATGTATTTTCTCATAATTTTCTCAAAAATTGGTCAATCACATCTTCAAGGTCAGGCTTCCCTATCTCTTCAATCTCGTAAATAACTCTTACAACAGGTTTATTAACTTTAACTACTTTTGAAAGGTCAATGGGTGTTGCACCTATTACAATATTGCAGGGAATTTTATTTAAAGTCTCTTCAAGGTCGCGAACTTGCTTTTTACTGTATCCCATTGCAGGCAATACAAGCTCAATCTGTGGATATTTCTTAAAGGTTTGCTTTATACTTCTTACCGCATAAGGTTTTGGAGAAATTATTTCTTTTGCTCCGAATTTCAAAGCCGCAACATAACCCGCTCCAAAACTCATTTCTCCATGAGTCAGGGTTGGACCATCTTCAACAACACATACCTTTTTACCTCTTATTTTATCACTATCTTTCACAAATATAGGAGAAGCAGATTCAATTATAACCGCTTTAGGGTTAAGTCTTCTTATATTTTCTCTAAGAATATTCACCTTTTCAATTGGAGCAGAGTCGACCTTGTTTATAACAACAACATCAGCCATTCTTAAATTGGCTTCACCGGGATGATACCTCTCCTCATGCCCTGCTCTCAATGGGTCAGTTACAACTATATGAAGATCAGGTTTGTAAAAAGGCAGGTCATTATTTCCTCCATCCCAGAGAATTATTTCAGCATTTTTTTCAGCCTCTTTTAAAATTTTTGCATAATCAACACCAGCAAAAACTGTGAATCCGTATCTTAGATGGGGTTCGTATTCTTCTCTTTCTTCTATTGTGCAGTTATACTTATCAAGGTCTTTAAAGGTTCTAAATTTCTGAACAACCTGTTTTTTAAAATCGCCGTATGGCATTGGGTGCCTTATAACCGCAACTTTTTTACCTTTTTCCTTTAAAACTTTTGCAACCTTTCTTGAAGTTTGACTTTTACCACATCCTGTTCTGACAGCACAGACACTTACAACAGGTTTCTTAGCCTTTATCATTGTGGATTCTACTCCTAAAAACCAGAAATCAGCACCAGAAGCAAGGCATCTTGACGCTATATGCATCACATATTCATGGGAAACATCAGAATAGGAAAAAACACAGACATCAACCTTTAATTTTTTTATAAGGGTTTCTAATTCGTCTTCAGGATAGATTTTAATTCCATCTGGATAAATGTTGCCTGCAAGTTCCCTCGGGTAAATTCTTCCTTCTATATCAGGAATTTGGGTAGCAGTGAATCCCAAAACATTATATTCTTTATTGTTTCTGAAAAATACATTAAAGTTATGAAAATCCCTTCCCGCTGCGCCAAGAATCAAAACCCTTCTTCTCATTTAAGTCTCCCTTCTGAAAAGACTTTAATTATAGAATATCCGTTTATTTGAAATCAAAGAAAACGGGTCTGCTCATTAAAAATTTAGCCAGAATTTTACTAAACAAACTTAGATTTTTATATGAGCGGAGAGGACATCTTTTAAAAAATTTGCCCTCACAGAATTTTAGCAAAAATTATTTTTTTAAATAATAAATAATTGCAAAAAAGTATTGATTTAAAAAGGGTTTTAAAAGATGAAGTTTTTGGAAAATTAACCCAAATGGGCTGTTTTTACCATAAATTTGGGCAAATATGAGATAATTTTATGTATCTTATATCAAAACGAGCGTGGGTAATCAACCCACCTGCTTTCTCTTATATAAATATGAAAATCACCTGTCTTTTCATTTCCATTCCAGTCAGTTGCAATAACTCGTATCATATGGTGACCTTCCTCAAGATTTTCTGTTTGAAGCACATTACTTCCAGTGACTATTACCCATGGTAAACCATTATTACCCGCATCATTGGGATATAACCTGTAATATTTTTCCTCCCCAGAACCTGATTGTATTGGACCTTCTGTATGATAGACATTCTCTCCTCATATACATCCTCTGGAAAAGTATTATCAAGTTCATCAAATTTAACTTTATAAGAGGGTAAAAATCAGGATTCCAGGAAAGTGCATAAATATTCTCATCAATATACATTTCAACAGTATAGGGTCCACAGACATTTACTGTATTTGGTTCATCCAATGCCCTAACTGTAAACCTTACTCTTCTATTTCCAGATAAGTATATGAGGGTCATCCCAATCATTGTATGGTGTTTCTGCTGGTAAAGTTAATTGAACAAAAGTATAACCTCCACCTGAAATTGTTGAATAACAAGAGGAAAAATCACCTCCAAGATAATTCCAGTTTTCAACACTTGCATTACCATATAAAGAATAATCAACATAAACAGAGTGAAGAGTTGGAACATTATAATCATCTATTCGAAACTCCGGGACAAAGAAAGGATTCATTGAATTTGTGAGGGCAAGAGGCTCACGGAGCTCAAGGTGAAGGTGGTCTTCATCAAGATTATCAGCATAAGCTAACCAGTAGCCTGTAGGGTAATCCCAATTATATACACTATCTATATAAATGTCTGGATTGAACTCTATTAAATGTATATATCTTGAATCTTCCGAAAGTGCAGCACTCCCATCATAATAATAATGAATAATTCTTATTGTTGTGTATTGATTTCCATATATTATAGAGTCTACCTGATAACAATAACTTATACTATATACTCCTGCACTAAAAGTCTGAGCCTCAGGTATGTCAATCCCTTCGTGAAAATTAGGATTAGTTGAACCCCAATATTCTCCAAAAGTAGAATTTAATAATTTCCCACCTAAAGGGAGCGGATAAATCGGCCAATCATACGTAATTTGAGATTGAAGAATTACACAAAAAAATAGCTTAATATAAATTAATCACATATTTACTCTTCTCGAACCTCATACACAATAATTTTAAAAGTGTTTTTTTCTATTTTTCCTTGTTTTATTATCAAATATTTCCCAATCAAGCTGAACTCAAGGGGGAGAGGAGGAACTAATTTTCCCACTGGTTGAAGTTCAACACTCTCTTTATTTTTTA
>FWPU01005500.1_pt1 | contig 20019 bp, 11 predicted proteins | sample 2228361 | NCBI WGS metagenome assembly FWPU01 (sample SAMEA103939777, study PRJEB20133) | metagenome
CCAGTCGTACATGGCCGGGCGAAGCCCGGCCGAAGCCACCGCCTTCAGGCGGTGTGAGTATTCACTCCTCGCCGAACACCGGACCGGTGCGCAGCTCGAGCGATTCGAACGGCTCGGCGCGGACGACTTCACCTGCCTCGGCGGTGAGCGCCGTGAGGTAACCTTCGCGTTCCCAGCGCAGGATCGTGAGCGTGCGCCGGTCGGGGTCGACCAGCCAGTAGTGGGGAACCTCGTACCGGTGGAGCGTCCGCAGCTTCCTCACGGTGTCGGTCGAGGCGTTCGAGGTCGAGAGGATTTCGCAGACCCAGTCGGGCCGCTCGCGCACGGGGCGGCCGGAGGGTCGCCTGGGCAGCCGGTCGCGACGCCATCCGACGATGTCGTGGCGGAAGATTTCCGCGCCGTATTCCACGTCCACTTCGGTGCCCAGCCACCATCCTCCTCGCCCGTCGCGGGGGGGGCCACCGAAGCCAGTCCGGATCTGCGCGCTGATTTCGGACTGAGCGTCCCCGTGCTCGAACGTGGGAGCAGCCTTCTCCACGAGCTCCCCCGCGACGATCTCCGCGGCGACGTCCGCAGGCAGCGCCAAGAGGTCTGCCAGCGTCGCGGGCTTTCGCAGGACTCGGCGGGAGGTCGACACGACCCAATGATAGTCCGGCGTGGGTTCGAAGGCTCGGCAGCGACCGACCAGCCGGCCGGCGCAGCGCTGGCCCTGCAAAGGCCAACTTTTGGCATGAGCTCGGCTCAACGCCTCGCGCGCTTCGCCTCGGGCGAGGGTCCGAACAGCTCCAGCATCGCTGCCTCGAAGTCGATCACTCCGGCCTCCTTCGCGACCTCGTCCGGAACCGACCTCGCCCAGCTCGCCAGTACGGTGGCATGGCGGCCGGACTCGGTGTGCACGCTGAACGAGCGTACGAGCAGCGACTTCTCGAGCTCCTCGCGGGCGCGCTTGTCCTTCGACTCGGGTCGCACCTCGCCCTCACGCTCCACGCGCTCGAGCAGCTTCTTCGCCGCGTCGGACAGGCGGGCGCGCTTCTTTAGCCGGTAGCCCTCGTCCGTCATCACGCGGTAGAGGCGAGTCACCATGTCGCTCCCGCTGTCGCCACCCATCGAGCCGATGCTTGCCGAGCTGCAGGAGGACATTCCGCGCGGCGAGGGGTGGATCTACGAGCCGAAGTGGGACGGCTTTCGGGCCATCGTCTTCAAGGACGGGGACGACGTGCACGTCAGCAGCCGGGGTGGTCGGCCGCTCCACCGCTACTTCCCCGAGCTGGTGGACGCGTTCCGGAAGCTCTTGCCTGAGCGCTGCGTCGTCGACGGGGAGATCATCATCACCAGCGAGCGCGGGCTCGAGTTCGAAGCGCTGCAGATGCGGCTCCACCCGGCCGAGTCGCGGATCCGCAAGCTCGCGGCCGAGATTCCGGCGCGCTTCGTGGCGTTCGACCTGCTCGCGCTGGGCGACGAAGACCTCTCCGGCCGGCCCTTCTTCGAGCGCAGGAATCGGCTCGAGGCGGTGCTCCCCGAGAGCGACGTCCTGTTCCCCACGCCCCAGACGGCGGATCCGAACGTCGCGTCCGAGTGGTTCACCCAGTTCGAAGGCGCGGGGCTCGATGGCGTCATCGCCCGGCGCGCCGAGCTGCCGTACCAGCCCGGCGAGCGGGTGATGGTGAAGGTGAAGCACGGGCGCACCGCCGACTGCGTCGTCGGCGGCTACCGGTTGCACAAGAACGGCAAGGGCGTGGGCTCGCTGTTGCTCGGGCTGTACGACGCCGACGGCGTCCTGCACCACGTGGGCAGCACCTCGACCTTCAAAGCCAAGGAGCGCGAGGAGCTGCTCGAGCGCCTCCGCCCGCTCGAGGGGGGCGATAGCTTCGGCGAGGGCCGCACGCCCGGCGAGCCGAGCCGATGGACACAGGCCAAGGACATGGCGTGGACGGCAGTGCGGCCCGAGCTCGTCTGCGAGGTGAAGTACGACTACATGCAGGGCGTCCGCTTCCGCCACGGCACGACGTTCCTGAGATGGCGCCCGGACAAACCTCCGCGCGAGTGCACGTTCGCGCAGCTCGAGCCGCCCAACCCCTTTCGGCTCGAGCGCATCATCGAGCTGGCCCGGAAGCGGTGAAGCTCGAGCCGCAATGCCGCACCTGGAAGAGCGCAGCCGCGCGGCCAGCTCGCCAGGTGAGCAGCTTTGAGGCGTCGTGCGCCGCCCTCGACAACAGGCGACCGCGGCTCCTCCGGCGCAAGGGCCGCCCTCGGCCGGCTGGCGTCGATCTTCCGAGCCCGCGGCGAGCCTGCCGTGCGTACGATGCCGCCATGTCGCTGTCGGCTTCCGAGCTGGCGCTGGTGGTGAACGAGCTGAACGGCTCGCTCGGCGGAGCCTTCGTGCAGAAGGCGCACGCTCCGCTGCCCAGGCTCTGCTACCTCGAGCTGCGCCAAAGAGGGCGCACGGTGACGTTGTGCCTGTCGGCCGAGCCCGAGACGGCCCGGCTCTCCGTCGCCGCGCGGCGCTTTCCCTCACCGACCGAGCCGCTGCCGTTCCAACGCATGATCCGCCAGGAGCTCGTCGGCACCCGGCTCGAACGCATCGCGCAGCACGAGGGCCAGCGCGTGGTGCGCCTCGAGTGCTCGCGCGACGGCAAGCGCCGGCACCTCGTCGCCGAGCTGGTGGGCGCCCACGGAAACCTCTTCCTCACCACGGACGATGGCCGCGTGCTCGCCATCTCGGCCGAGCCCACCGGCCCCCGAAAGGGGCTCAGGACGGGCGACTTGCTCGAGCCGCTCGCTGCCAGCCCTTCGCGGGTCGACGCGCCGATTCGCCTCCGCCCGCCGTACGCCGAATCGGCCGAGGCGCTGTTCTCCGAGCGCGAGGTCCGGCGCCGGGCCGAAGAGATTCGCCGGCGGATGCTGAAGCCCCTCAAGACGCAGCTCGAGCGGCTCCAGCGCACGTTCGCCAGGGTGCGGGCCGAGGCCGACCGCGAGCGCGCGGCGAACGAGCACAGGCACCTCGGAGAGCTCCTCGCGCAGAACCTCCACCGGCTCGAGCGCGGGCGCTCGGAGGTGACGCTCACCGATTACACCGAGGCCGGCCCCGTCGAGCGCACGGTGAAGCTCGACGCGGCGCTCTCGCCGAAGGAACAGGTCGAACGCCACTTCCATCAGTATCGGCGGCTGCTCCGCGGCAGCGAGCACGCCCGGCGAAGGCTCATCGAGCTCGAGGCGGAGTCGTCGCGCCTCCGGCAGCGCATCGGCGAGGTCGAGCGGCTCACCACCGAACAGCTTCTCGACCGCCACGAGCTGCTCGCGCCGGCGAAGAGGCCCGAGGGCCCGCCAAAGGCGCTCCCGTACAAGGAATACCGCTCGACCGACGGAACCCGCATCTGGGTGGGGAAGGGAGGCGACGCGAACGACGCGCTCACCTTCCGCATCGCGCGCCCGCACCACTTCTGTTTCCACGTTCGCGGCTGGCCGGGGGCTCACGTCGTGGTGGCTCTCGAGAAAAGTCAGGCGCTCACACCCGAGGTCCTCCTCGACGCCGCTCACCTCGCGGTGCACCACTCGTCGGCCAAAAGCGAGGCGCTCGTCGAGGTGGCGTATACGCAGGTGAAGTTCGTGCGGAAGATGAAGGACGGCGGCAAAGGCCAGGTGACCTTCACCCGCGAGAAGACGCTGAGGCTTTTCGTCGAGCCCGAGCGACTCGAGCGCCTGTCCAGGTCCGTCGGCTGAGCGCGTTTCCCCGCGGCCGCCATCTAAGGAGTGGAGCAGCGCGTCAGGGGCCATGTAGGGGGGGCTGGTTGATCGTCGCCTGCCCGGCGTGCTACATGCCCGCCCCCCAAAAGGCGGGTCCACCCCTTTGCCGCCAGGTGACGGTTTGCTGTCGATCTTCGCTGTTCCGCTGCCCCGCTCCCTAACAGGTCATGCCGGCCTTGGCAGTGCCGCCAGCGACGAGGTCACCTGCGGCCCGGTGAAAGCCGAAGTCGTTTCGCTGGCTTCGGGCCTCTGCACACATGGTACGACCGCTGGAACGGCCGTTGCTCCGGGGCCGAGCCGCCTTTCGTCTACCCGAAGGGTTGTAGGAGGTCTGTTTTGAAGGTCCACCTGGCAGTCATCGTCCTCCTCGCCCCGGCGCTCGCGCTGGCCGCTCCGGCAAAAGCGTCCCGGGCCAAGAAGCAAGACACCCAGGCCCGGAAGCAGGCGAAGGCCAAGGCCAGCTCCGAGGCGAAGGCCTCCGAGACGAAGCCCGCCGAGCCCAAGCCGGCCGCCGAGCCGGTGCTGGTCGCCGCGGCGCAGGCACCCGCTCCGTCGACGGCCACCGCTCCCAAGCCGAGCGCCGCGCTGACCGCGGTCGCCGCCGAGAGCATCGCCGAGAAGGACGAGAACAAGCCCAAGAAGCCGTGGTCGGTCTCGGCCGAGCTCGACCACAGCCTGGGCCAGGGCACCTTCGTGGATCCTTCGAAGTACGCCTTCTTCGGCGGCTCGCTCGGGCTCTCCGGCAGCTACTCGTTCGAGCTTCGGGGCATCAAGCTCTCGGCTTCGGTCAGCGAGTCGTTCAGCTGGGAGTACACGCTGCCCGACAACAGCACGGGCCGTCGCGCCAACTGGAGCGATTTGCGCCTGGGCCTCTCGGCGCCTTCGCTCCTCAAGGAGCAGCGCACCGAGATCACCCTCACGCCGAGCCTCTCGGCGAGCGTGCCGCTGACGCCGCAGAGCTGGCAGGCCACCACCATCACGGTGCTCTCGGCGTCGGCGAGCCTGTCGCGCAAGTTCGGCAAGCTCAACGCCAGCTACAGCCTCTCGGGCTCGAAGGGCTTTCACGTCAGCCCCATCAACTACTCGCCGGTGCAGCGGTTCGCAGATCCCTCGACGGGCGTGACGCTGGCGGGTTGCATCGCCCGGCCCGACGAGCCCGGCTGCTACAACGGCGCGAACACCAACTTCAGCATCAACAACACGCTGTCGGCGAGCTACAGCCCGATCGAGAAGCTCTCGTTCCGGGCCTCCCTGGGCTACGGCCGGTCGTGGCGCTACCAGATCGTCACGCCCGAGACGTGCGAGGAGTACTCGTCGAAGGCCGTCGACTCGAACGGCAACCCGGTCGTGCACTGCGGCATGGGCAACTCCGACTCGATGACCGGCACGATCGGCGTCTCGTACAGCGCCACCGACGCGTTCAGCGTCTCGGCCGGCATGGCCACCAGCGGCGCGCCGCTGACCGACGACCACAAGGCGCTTCGGTTCCCCTTCTACGACTTCCTCGGCCCCGCCGCGAACCGGACCTCGTTCTCGGTCTCGGTGTCGGCGTCGTTGTGAGAGAGGCTCGACGATGAATTTCCAGTTCCCGAACGGAGGCAACATGTACCGGTACTCTCGCTGGCTCGCGACCGCCGGCCTCGCCGTTCTCTGCGCGTGCGCGCAGCGCAACGGCGACATCAATCGCGTCCAGCCCAACGTGGTGAAGAAGGCCGATCTGCTCGACGGGACGTGGTACATCCGCAACACCGTCACGTACACCCCGGCCACCACCGGCTTCACCTTCGTTGGCGAGACCGGAAACCTCGAGAAGATCGTCTGGGAGATTCAGCAGGAGTACCTCATCGGCTATCGGGCCTACCCGTTCATCCCGGGGGCGGAAGCCGGCCGTGAGAACCAGCAGGGCGTCGAGGTCAGCTCGAAGCCCTCGGGCACCACGGCGGTCATCTGCGGCTCGGACGGCAAGTGCGTGGGCGGCCAGAAGTACTACGGCGCCCCGCTGGTGGCCTACCCCATCCGCAGCCACTTCGACATCCAGCGCAGCTACAACCCGTCGACCGGCGAGCCGGGCAACGTCATCAGCGAGAACGCCTCGGACCGCATCTGGAACCAGCGCGAGTACATGCGCGTCGACTGGTCGGCCAACATTCTCAACATGAACAGCGGGATGATGTGGAACACCCTGCAGAACCCCGCGGGTGGCTCCAGCTTCTCCGCCTGGGTGCAGCCGAACGAGCCGGGTACCGACCCGTACGACTGGCCGACCATGGAGTACGGCTCGGACGGCAAGCTGAAGTACTTCGACGTCACCGCGCGGTACATGGCCGTGCCCGACCTCGTCTACTACGAGGGCTACGGCTACTACCCGTTCTGCTTCTTCGTCTCGGGCTACCGCTACGACTGCACCTCGCAGGAGATCCGCATGCGGACCTCCTTCGCCAAGGTCGACCCGAACGTCACCAACGACTACGAGCCGCTCGTCTACACCAACGAGATGATGGAGAAGTTCGGTTACTTCCGCACCGAGCGGCTGAACTACGACCGCAAGTTCGGCAACACCGAGTCGGCCCGCATCTACCTGGCCAACCGCTACCGGCTGTGGAAGCAGTCGTTCGAGAAGGACGCCAACGGAGCGCCGGATCAGTCGAAGCCGATTCCGTTCGCCAACCGCCAGGTCAAGCCCATCAAGTACTACGTCTCGCCGAAGAGCCGGATGGGCGCCGGCAACTCGTACGAGGAGTACCTCGAGGCCGCCAAGCTCCTCGAGAAGAACTGGGACCGCGCCTACCGCCGCGCCGTGGCCGCCGCCCAGGGCAAGTCGCCCGACCAGGTCGGCCAGGTGTTCATCGTCTGCGAGAACCCGGTCACCTCGACGTCCAACCCCGAGTGCGGCCCGGTCGGGTTCAGCCCGAAGTTCGGCGATTTGCGCTACAGCTTCCTCTACACCATCACCGATCCGGTGCCGAACGGGCTGCTCGGCTATGGCCCGTCTTCCGCCGACCCCGAGACGGGTGAGATCATCTCGGCCAACGCCAACACCTACTCGGCGGCGGTCGACTCCATCGCCCAGCGCGGGCTCGACATCGTCGACATTCTCACCGGCGAGAAGACCATCGAGACCATCATCAAGGGCGAGGACGTGAAGGCGTACATCGCCTCGAACCCGAACTACGCCAAGCCGCAGAAGACCAACAGCCAGGGCCGGCTCGAGTCGGCGCTCTCGGGCATTCCGCAGACGGGCGAGAAGAGCCTGGGCGCATTCGATTTGCCCACCTCGCGCATGGGCGCGCTCCTCACCGAGCTCAGGGCGCAGGGGCTGCCCAAGGCTTCGGTCGACCGGGTGGCCGCCGCCGCCAAGCTGCTCGAGCAGCACCCGCAGCTCGAGTCGGCCATTCTCGATGCGCCCGAGCTGCAGAACGACCTGGTGGGCCTGTTGCCGCCGCACTTGGCCTCGCGCGCCGAGGAGGACGCCAACTTCCGCCGGGTGGCCGCCCGCGGCGTGCTGACCAACGTGCACCAGTCGCTGGCCTACCTGAAGCAGCGCCAGGACTGGGCCTCGCGCCGCAACTTGTACCTGGCCGAGTACATGGACCGGCCGATGCTCGGCCTGGCGCTCGAGGAGCACCAGAAGCGCGTCGTGCGCATGAACGAGCTCAAGGCGAAGGGCCACCCGAGCTGCAAGGACCCGAACGCCTGCAATGCCACCGAGGCCCGGCAGATCGCCGACGAGGAGATCCGCCGCCGGTTCCGCCAGGCCGTCTGGCGCGCCACCTCGGAGCACGAGGTCGGCCACACCCTGGGGTTGCGCCACAACTTCCAGGGCAGCTTCGACGCCATCAACTACTTCGACAGGTACTGGGACATCAAGGAGCCCACCCTCCTGGTGCAGGATGGGGCCACCGGCCAGCTCAAGGTTCCGCGCACGCCGGCGGACCTGAAGAAGGTCTCGGACGGCACGGAGATCCAGCTGTTCCAGAAGGTGCACGACTACGAGTACTCGTCGATCATGGACTACGCCGGGAAGCTGAACGCCGACTTCCAGGGCATCGGCAAGTACGACGAGGCGGCGATCATCTTCGCGTACTCGGGTGGCCGCGAGCCCGGCTACGTCGAGGTCTTCGAGGCGGCGCGTGAGACGCCGCTCGACGTGCCCGGCTCCGACGGCCGGACGCTCACCATCACCGGCGCGGCGGTCGACCTGCCCATCGTCAACGCCACGCACAAGCACCAGGGCATTCCCAACTACACCGAGCGCTACCACTACTCGACGGTGCCGCTGCACTTCGGCTCGGGCAACAGCCTCGAGGTCGTCGTCCGCGACGGCATCAACAAGCTGAGGCAGCGCAAGCTGGTGAAGTGGTCGGAGGTCAAGAAGGAGCAGGACCGCATCGCCAACCTGCTCAAGACCAACCCCAACCCGAGCTTCAACGAGCTGGGCAGGGTCTACCTCGAGGTGCCGTACATGTTCTGCTCCGACGGCGAGGTCGGAGCGGTGCTCTCGTGCAACCGGTTCGACCGCGGGCCGGACTACTACGAGATCGCCCGCACCCAGATCGAGGACTACTGGAACGACTACTTCTTCACGCACTTCAAGCGCGACCGGTACGTCTTCACCTCGAGCGGCGCCTTCAACAACGCGCTGATGACGTTCTACGAGCTGTCGAACATCTACAAGCACTGGGTCTACGCGTTCTACGGCTCGACCGCCCCCGAGCAGCAGAGGCTCGTCTCGTACAAGCCCGACCCGCTGATTCAGGACACCTGGACGATGGCGGTGGTCGAGGCGGCCAACGCCAACCTGGCCGTCTTCTCGGTGCCGCCCGCCGGCTTCTACATGTACCGGAACCTGAACGGCGGCGCGCAGTGGGACTACCTGGCCGAGGGCGAGGACTTCGACGAGCTCGCTCCCGAAGGCCAGCAGAAGCTGATGCAGTACTACACGCAGTACTACGGCGCGCAGGACTTCGCGGTGATGCCGCGCGGCCAGGCCCGCCGCATGTACAGCCGCTACGACTACAAGAGCGGCTTCGGCTTCTGGTACCGCATGCTCGAGGCCGGCCACTACAACGACCAGGTCGGCGCCATGTTCGCCTCGGTGCTGCCCGAGGCGCAGTTCCTCGGCACCGACGTGCAGGCCGACGTCAATCGCTACTACATCCCCTACTACCTGGTCTTCAAGAACGAGTTCGGCCGCACCTTCGGCGCGCTCTGGTCGGTCGACGAGGGCCCGGTGCGCCCGACGATGTACTTCACCAAGGACGTGAACGGCAACCTCACCCAGCGGCCGGCGCTCGTGTTCCGCCACTTCATCGACGCGCGCGACTACGTCGCCTGGCCGAAGAACGTCATCGCCTACGAGTGGCCGTACCGCAACGACCAGCTCTGCTCGGCGCAGCGGCCGACCGACTGCCTCGAGGCGGGCCAGAAGCCGGGCCAGGCCAACATCCAGCTGACCTGGACGAGCCGCATCTACGCGCTCTACCTCGGCATGGCGCTGTTCAACGTCAACTACGACCTCGACTACGCCAAGCAGAACCTCGTGTACAAGGTCGGCGGCTCGGAGACGGTGACGCCGCCCCCGGGCCACGAGGCCATCGAGGTGCAGGACATCACCACCGGCGCGCGCTACGTGGCCACGAAGAAATTCACACCGGACCCGCAGAACCCGTCGAAGAACATCGAGCCCGACACACCCGCCTTCCGCCTGGTGCGCATCGCCGATGCCTACCGCCAGGTGGTGGAGAACCCGGCCATGTGCCCGATGCCGCAGCTGCCCAACGTCTTCGGCGTCAACTCGGCCATCGGCGCCTGCATGCCCGAGGACGAGCGCAACAACCCGGTGCTCGTGGAGAAGCGCCGCCGCGAGTACACTGAGTACTTCAAGGACACGCTGCGCGACCTCGACCTGGCGCGCGGCTTCTACAACGTCTTCGGGAGGGCCTTCTGATGCGTCGCTCGCTTGACCACTCGAAGCCCTTTCGTGGAGCTGCCATGACGTACTTGAACCGCATCGTGCTCTGCTCGGCCGCCGCGCTGGTGGCATTCGCCTGCGGCCGGGGCCCCGAGCTCATCGACCGGACCGAGCCGAACTACCACCGCAAGGCAGACCTGCTCAGCGGCACCTGGTACATCCATGACACCATCGTCGACGTGCCGCCCACCTCGCCGGCCGCGGCCATCGGCTTCGGTGGCAACCTCGAGAAGGTGCGGTTCGAGATCCAGGAAAATCACCTGGTGGCCTACCGCACCTACGAGTGGGTGCCCGGCCTCGACCCGCTGGTCGACCGCGAGAAGTCGGCCATCGGGAAGATCGTCACCATCGACGGCAAGCCCTACCGGGGCGCTCCGGTCGCCGCGTGGCGCATCGTGAAGCACTTCGACCGGCAGCGGCAGTACAACGCCGCCACCGGCGAGCAGTCGAACATCCTCGTCGAGGACACGCAGGACCGGCCCTGGTACGAGCGCGAGTACATTCGCGTCAACTGGGCGGCCAACGACATCGTCAACTTCCTCGACGGCTACCCGGGCAGCTGGGGCGGCACGCAGCTGGTGAAGTGGGTCACTCCGCAGGACCAGCGCCTCGACGAGGACGCGTTCGTCGCCGACTACCGCGAGGTGAATGGCAAGAAGGAGCTGTACTACTTCGACTTCACCCTCCGCGCGTACGTCGAGCCCCCGCGCATCTACTACCCGGGCTACGGCGCGCTGCCGTACTGCTGGCTGAACCCGCGCGTCGACTGCGAGTCGGCGGAGATTCAGGTCCGCACCTCGGTGCTGAAGGTCGACGAGGCGCACGTGCAGGACTACGAGCCGCTCGTCTACGGCGACCGGCTGATGAAGAAGTTCGGTTTCTTCCGCACCGAGCGGGTGAGCTACGACCGCAACCGCGGCGCCACCGAGACGGGCCGCATTCTCTACGCCAACCGGCACAACATCTGGAAGCAGGCGCACGAGATCGCCGGCACCTGCAACGCCGCCCGCGATTGCGCCGAGGGCTTCGCCTGCGAGTACAACCTGTGCCGCCGGCCGATTCCGGTCGAGAAGCGCGAGCCCAAGCCCATCGTCTACTACCTGACCCCGAACTTCCCCAAGGAGCTCTTGCCGGCGGTCAAGCAGATCGAGCAGAGCTGGGACTACGCGTTCCGCCGGGCGGTGGCCGTGCCCCGCGGCATCGAGGTCAGCCAGGCGCCGCAGATGTTCTACGTCTGCGAGACGCCGGTGCCCGAGGGCGCTCCCGAGGCCTGCGGCAAGCGAGGCTTCTCGGTGCGGCTCGGCGACCTCCGCTACAACCAGATCCCGTGGATCGACCAGCCGCAGCTGTCGGGCCCGCTGGGCCTGGGGCCGTCGGCCGCCGACCCGGAAACGGGGGAGATCATCCAGGGCGTGGCCAACATCTACGGCGCCGCGCTCGACCAGGCCGCTGGCGAGGCGCACCTCGTGCTCGACGTCTTGAACGGCGACCTGTCCATCGAAGACCTCATCGACGGCAAGCAGGTTCAGGCGTACGTCTTCGAGCACCTGAACCCGACCGACCCGCGGCGGCCGCTGTCGGGCCCGTGGCAGGGCTCGGGCGGGTTGACCTCGGAGCCGCAGAAGAACCTCGGCTCGTTCGGGCGGCTGACGCCCGATCTTCAGGCCAAGCTCGACGCGCTCGTCAAGAAGGGCCTGCCCCGTGCATCGCAGGACCGCCGCCGGGTGGTCGACCAGCTCATCGCCCAGAGCCCGGCGCTCGAGAGCGAGCTCATCGGCGCGCCCGAGGTCCGCAACGTGGTGCTGTCGATGGTGCCGAACGCCGAGTTCCGCAAGAAGCTCGAGTCCGACCCGTCGCTCTACCGGCAGGTGGCGCGCCAGACGCTGCTCCACACCGGAGAGCTCGTGAAGCTCGAGAAGGACCGCATCAAGTGGGCCAGCCAGATGCCGCGCAACGGCTGCCTCTACCTGAAGGAGTTCGCCGACGACCAGCTGCTCGGCCTGGCGCACTCGATGAAGAAGGTCTACGACAGGAAGCTCCAGGAGGCGAAGAGCCAGGGCAAGAGCGACGTCGAGGCCAAGCGCATCGCCCGCGACGAGGTCTGGCTGCAGCTGCGCATGGCCTTCTTCCGCGCGGTGACCGAGCACGAGATCGGCCACACCGTCGGGTTGACCCACAACTTCGCCGGTAGCTTCGACGCGCTGAACTACATCGACGGCTACTGGGATCTGCGCAAGGACACCATCGGCGTTCTGGTCGGCGGCCAGCGGGTGCTGCCGGTCACTCCGCAGAACCTGCTCGACGCCTCGAAGCCGAACGAGCGGCAGATCGAGAGCCAGATGGGCGAGTACCAGTACTCGTCCATCATGGACTACGGCTCGCGCATCAACTCGGACGTGCGCGGCATCGGCAAGTACGACAACGCGGCCATCCTCTTCGCGTACGCCGGCGGCGGCGAGCCCGGCTGGGTCGAGGTGTTCGCCGAGACGCGCCAGGAGTACGACGTTCCGAACGTGTCGGTGCAGACCGACAACATGGCCAAGAAGCTCATCGTGCGCGGCGCTCACATGGAGTACCCGCTGGCCCACGTCGAGCACTTCACGCCGGTGTCGTGGTTCATCACCGACCGGTTCCACTACACGACGCTGCCGTTCCAGTTCGCCGACCGGGGGCTCATCGACGCCAACCGCTTCGCGGACGCGGTGGAGCAGGGCATCAAGCGCATGCACAACCGCACCTTCCGCAAGTGGAGCCAGATGGAGGCCATCTACGACGAGATCGAGAAGGAGCTCCACGCGTGGAACCTGCGGTACGGCGGGTGGAGCACGCCCGACTGGGACAAGGCCCGGGACGTGGTCGGCGCCGTGCGCAACCGGCTCCCGGCGGCGCAGAAGGAGATTCCCGTCGAGGTCCCGTACATGTACTGCTCGGACTTCGAGGTGGGCGCCAACCCGGTCTGCTACCGGTGGGACCACGGCGCGGACATCTACGAGATCACCCGCGACTGGATCACGCGGTACCAGGAGTACTACGTCTTCAACGCGTTCCGCCGCGACCGGCTCTCGACGGCGTTCGGCCCGAACGCCTACGCGAACCGGCTGCTCCGGTACATGGGCGAGCTGCCGAACGTGTACCAGCAGTGGTTGTTCAACATCTACTGGTACCAGTACTACTACCAGCTGACGTCGGAGCAGCTCGAGGAGTATCTGGGCGTGGGCGACCCCATCTACCAGAACTACTGGACGATGGCGGTCATCGACTCGACGAACCTGCTGTTGCAGACGTTCTCGACGCCGGCCGCCGGTTACCACGGCAAGGCGGCCTCGGGCGCGTGGGTCTGGGTGCCTGACAACCGCCCGGACAACACCCGGCTGCCGGCCTCGCTCGAGGCGCAGCAGATCGCCGCCTGGAAGAGCAAGTACGGCTATTCCGACGTCGTCTACGTGCCGCGCGGCCCGGGCCGCAGCATGTACACGCAGTACGACGCCGAGGGCATGGACTTCTCGTACCGCGTGAACGAGGTCGGCCACTTCTGGGACCAGCTCGTCGCGCTGTTCGCCATCACCGCGAGCGAGACGAACTTCCTCGGCGTCGACCGCGGCGCGGACGCGCTCCGCTACTCGCTGCCGTACTACATGACGTTCAACCGTGAGCTGGCCACGACGTTCACCGACATCTGGACGGAGAACCGCTCGGCCTACGGCCACGGGCTCGTCAAGACCGGCAACGGCCTGGCCACCGTCGTGCCGCGGACCTTCATCCGCGGCGAGGACTACATCGACGGCTTCAAGTACCCGCCCCAGCCGGTGACGCCGGTCGACGGCAACGGCAACCCGCTGCCGGTGGAGAGGGTCGAGCCCACGCCGACGTGGAGCACCCGGTTCTACGCCGAGGTCTACGCGATGGCGTACTTCACCGAGAACTTCAACCAGGAGTACGCCAGCTACAACCAGGTCTTCCGGCTCGGCTCGGGCGAGTCCATCACCCCGAGCAACAACTACGTCGTCGAGGCGCTGGCCGACCCGTTCGGCGGCGGCTACCAGTACGCGGCGCTCCGCCCGACGGCGGTGACGGATCCGGCGAAGATGCCGGCCGCCCCGCGCATGGTGGTCCAGGCGCGCACGTACAAGTCGAAGTGGGACCAGGCCAAGGCCACGAACGCGCGGGTCGACGGGCTCACCGCCAGCGAGTGGGAGGCGAAGACCCGCGAGGCCGTGCGCAGCCTCGAGATCATGCGCGGCCTGTACAACATCTTCGGTCAGGCCTGGTAGGGGCCGACCGAGCATGAGGTTGCGGGCGCCCGGGCCTCACCGCCCGGGCGTTCTGCTTTGGAGGGAGCGCGTTGTCGGCGTGCGGCCGGTGCGCGACGGCGCTGGGGCGAAGCTGCTGCGAGGTGGCCGAGAGCGAGCATCTGGCCACGCTGACCGACGCCGACGTGCGCCGCATCGAGGAGGCCACCGGGCTCTCCGCCGACGCGTTCTCCGAGCTCGAGTGGCTGTCGATCGACGAGGCGCGCGCGTACGAGGAGCGCCGGCCGCTCTACGCTGGCTACTTCCGAGCCGCGCCCGCCCGGAGGACGCTGAGGCGCCGGGGCGGCGCGTGCGTGTTCCTCGCGCGCGGCATCGGCTGCACGCTCCCGGTGGAGGCGCGGCCCACGCCGTGCCGGCTCTACCCGTTCGAGCTGTTCCCCGGCGGCGAATGGTCGGTCGCGGTCGAACGTCACGGCGGCGTGGCGGCGGCGCGCGCATCGGGGCTGCCCGCGTGCCTCGCGGTCGAAGAGGCGAGCTCGATGGACGAGGTGCTCGAGGCGTTCGGCACCACCCGCAACGAGGTCGAAGCGCTCGGTGAGCGGCTGCGCGCGGAGGTGGCCGCGCACGGGAGGACGCGCTGGCCACGCTGAGCCCGAACGTTCGCCGCGAATGACAAGCGGGCGGTGGTGACTGTGCCCGACGCCAGCGCCGGCCGTTGGCTCACGCTGCCGCCAACGCGCGTGCGCTCGGCGCACGTCGCGCTCTCGGCCAGCGACGCGAGGTTCGATTCTCGCCGGTCTTGCGAGCGCCCCTGCCGTCGCCCGGTGAGCCATCCGCATCACAGGCGGCTCAGGGACCGAGCGCGTCTCGTCACGATTCGAGCACCGCCGCTTCGCTGTTCGGCCGGGCGCCTTCGACCCGAAGGTTCGTCGCCAGCGGCGGAGGAATGCGCCGCACGGTCGCCTCCTCGGGTAGCGACACCATGGCCTCGACCGGCTGCTCCTTGACGATGGGCGCGAGCCGGTCGAATCGAGCGCGCTTCGTCGCGTCGGTGATCGGGGCGTGTCGCCGAACCGACAGCGTCGCCTGGCAGGCACCCTGTCTTGAGTCCGTCCGTCGCACGGGTAGGATCCTCGTGCCGTGAGCTCCGCGCCGTTCCAGCTGTCGCTCTTCGATCTGCACGTCGCGCAGTCAGCCGGGCCGAGGCCGTTGCCCTCGCGCGACGAGATTCTGGTGAAGGCCGAGCACCTGGCGCAGCGACTGTCGCGCGAGCTGTCGTTGCCGGTGCGGCTGTCGGTGACCGACAACCGGTCGACGATGGTCAGCTTCCGGCGGAGCCCATCGGCGCTGCGGCTCAGGGTGCACCACATGTTCCTCGACGCTCCGGAGCGGGTGGTGCGGGCGATCGCCGACTACGCGGGCCGAGGCTCGAAGAGCGCCGGGCCGGTGCTCGACGAGTACATCCGCGGCCGGCAGCCGCTGATCCGGGTGGACGACCGACGGGAAGACGAGCTCAACCCGCGCGGCCGGTATTTCGACCTGAAGGCCATCTACGACCGGGTCAACCGCGAGCACTTCGGCGGAAGCATTCACGCGAAGATCGGCTGGGGCCGCATGCCGGGCCGCCGCCGCCGCAAGTCGATTCGCCTCGGCGTGTACGACCACCAGACGCGGGAGATTCGCATCCACCCGGCGCTCGACCGGCCCGAGGTGCCCGCGTTCTTCGTGGAGTTCATCGTGTTCCACGAGATGCTGCACCAGCTCTTCCCGTCTGGCTCGAGGAGCGGACGCCGCGTGCACCACCCGCGGGCCTTCCGCGAGCGCGAGCGGACCTTCCCGTTCTACGAGGCGGCCATCCGCTGGGAGAAGCGGAACCTGAGGGTGCTTTTGCGCGGTTGAACGGGAGCGCCGTCGAATCGCGCCGGCGGTGCAGCAGGGTTGACCTGCCGCTCCGATTCCCCTATCGCAGCCTCGTATGCGACGCGCGAAGATCGTCTGCACCCTGGGCCCGGCGAGCCTGAGCCCCGAGATGCTGGAGCGGCTTCTGGCCGCCGGCATGGACGTGGCCCGGCTGAACTTCTCGCACGGCTCGCACGAGCAGCACCGGCAGACGATCGACCGGTTGCGCGCGGCGTCGCTGAAGGTGCGGCGGGCGGTGGCCATCCTGGGAGACTTGCAGGGCCCGAAGATCCGCACCGGCCGGCTGGAGAAGGGCCAGATCGAGCTCGTCGAGGGCAAGGAGCTCACCATCACCACCGACGAGACGGTCGTCGGGAACGAGCAGGTGGTCTCGACGACGTACTCGCACCTGGCGGCCGACGTCAGCTCGGGCGACCGCATTCTGCTCGACGACGGTCTGCTCGAGCTCAGGGTGCTGGCGACCGACAAGAAGAGCACCGTGCGCACCGAGGTGGTGCACGGGGGCCCGCTGCGCAACAACAAGGGCATCAACCTGCCCGGCGTGGCGCTCAAGGCCGAGGCGCTCACCGCGAAGGACCGGGAGGATTTGCTCTTCGGCATCCGCGCGGGCATCGACTACGTGGCGCTCTCGTTCGTGCGCAGCCCGCAGGACCTCGACCTCGCGCGGCAGGCCATGGCCGAGGCGGGCAAGCAGATTCCCATCATCGCCAAGCTGGAGAAGCCCGAGGCGCTGGCGCGGCTCGACGCCATTCTCGACAAGGCCGACGGGGTGATGGTCGCGCGCGGAGATCTCGGCGTCGAGCTGCCGCCCGAAGAGGTGCCGGCGATTCAGAAGGACATCATCCGCCGGTGCAACTACCGCGGGCTGCCGGTCATCGTGGCCACGCAGATGCTGAACTCGATGATCGACCACCCGCGCCCGACGCGCGCCGAGGCGTCGGACGTGGCCAATGCGGTCTTCGACGGAGCCGACGCGCTGATGCTCTCGGGCGAGACCGCCTCGGGCAAGTACCCCATCGAATCGCTGCAGATGATGGAACGCATCATCCTCTCGGCCGAGTCGACGATGCGCTCGCAGTTCGTGCGCGAGGCGAAATTCGAGCCGCTGCGCATTCCGGCGTCGTTCCCCGAGGTCATCTGCGGCATTGCCTGCCGGGCAGCCCGCGAGTCGGGAGCGTCGCTCATCGCCGCGTTCACCCTGACCGGCACGACGGCGCGGCTGCTCTCGCACTACCGGCCGCAGGTGCCCATCGTGGCGTTCTCGCCGAACCAGGAGGTGCGGCGGCGGCTGGCGCTCTTGTGGGGCGTGGTGCCGCGGGTGCTCGAGCCGATGCAGGAGACCGAGGCCATGGTCCGCCGCGTCGAGGAGGAGCTGCTCTCGCGCGGCCTCGCCACGCAGGGCGACCGGGTGGTCATCGTGTTCGGCGCGCCGGTGGGACAGCCGGGGAAGATCAACAGCCTGCGGCTGCACACCATCTCGGTCTAGCGCGGGAGGGCCGCGCGAGGTGCCGAGGCGGAGCGCGCCGCGGCCCGGGTGCTGATACCGTTACGGCATGCCCCGGACAGCGAGTCGCGCATGGGTGTCAGTCGCGTTCCTCGCCGGCCTGCTCGCGGGCTGCCCGTACATCCCCACCACTTCCGGGCTGGGGCAGAACGGCGCCATCTGCACCGACGGCTCGGAGTGCGCCTCGGGGTTCTGCATCGACGGCGTCTGCTGCGACGGAAGCTGCGAGGGCCCGTGCCGTGCCTGCGACGTCAGAGGCTCGGAGGGCATTTGCACCAACGTGCCCGCGGGGGAGGATCTGCGCGGCGACTGCGGCTCGGGTGTCTGCGGCGGCAAGTGCGATGGCCAGGGCGCGTGCCGCTTCCCCGGCCCGGAGACGACCTGCGGCCAGCGGGTATGCGACGGCGACTCGGTGCAGCAGGCCACCTGCGACGGCCAGGGCCGGTGCGGCGTGCGGACGACGCCGTGCGCTCCATACGCCTGCAAGAACGGAGCGTGCCTCACCCGCTGCTCCGTGCCGCTCGAGTGTGCCGAAAACGCCACCTGCAAGATAGGCGGCGTGTGCGAGGCCAGGCTGCCGAACGGCAGCCCCTGCGGGGCGGCGACGGCCTGCGCCTCGGGCTACTGCGTCGACAACGTCTGCTGCGACGAGCCCTGCGGCGGGCAGTGCGAGGCCTGCAACCTCCCCGGTTTCTCCGGCACCTGCACGCCGGTGCCCGCGGGGCAGAATCCACTGAACGAGTGCGGCGGCGGAGGGCCGTGCGGCGCTACGTGCAACGGAAAGGGCGCGTGCGAGCCCGCTCCGGTGGGCACCGCCTGCGAAGCGCCGAGCTGCACCGGGCGCGACGCTCCGCTGCTCCGCAAGACGTGCAACGGCGCGGGAAGCTGCGTCGACGGCTTCGTCTCGTGCGGCCACTACGCCTGCGCCAATGGCCGTTGCCTGACGAGCTGCTCGAGCGACGCCGACTGCAGGTCCACCGCGTTCTGCGAGGGGAACGCGTGCGTGCCGAGGCGCGCGCTGGGCGAGGCCTGTACGGCGCCCGGCCAGTGCCAGTCGGGGCTCTGCGTCGACGGCGTCTGTTGCAACGCTGCCTGCGGCAACAGCTGCGACAGCTGCGCCTCGGGCGTAATGGGCCTGTGCAGCCCGATGGGGCCGGGCGCCGTGCCGAGCCCTGCGTGCGGCACGGGCCAGGCGTGCGGGCAGCTCGCGAGCTGTCCCACCGCATGCGGTGCCACCGCGCCTTGTCTTCCCGGCTACTACTGCCCGGCGGACGGGGGCGCGTGCGCGGTGCGGAGGGTGACGGGCATGCCGTGCGTTGCGGGCGCCGAGTGCGTCTCGGGCCACTGCGCGGATGGCGTCTGCTGCGAGAGCGACTGCCGGGGGACGCCGTGCCGTTCGTGCAACCTCGCCGGCACGGTGGGCTTGTGCATGCCGCTGCCGTGGGGGAGCGACGGCGGCTGCCCGGGCCTGTACGCCTGCCGCAACGACGGGCTGTGCGCGTCGGGCGCCTGCTCGGACGACCGCGACTGCAAACCGGGGGCGTACTGCGCGGGTGCGTCGGGGTGCCTCACCGTCAAGGCCAACGGCGCATCGTGCGTGCGCGGCCGGGAGTGCGCCTCGGGCCTCTGCGTCGACGGCACCTGCTGCGACGGCGCCTGCGCCGGGCCCTGCGAGGCCTGCAACCTCGCCACCTCCCGCGGCACCTGCACGCCCATTCCCACCCGGTTGGATCCTTCCGGCGAGTGCGCCGGCGGCCTCGCGTGCAACGGCGCGCGCGCCTGCTTCGCGAGCTGCTCCACGTTCGCCGAGTGCGAGGCCGGCTACGTCTGCCAGCAGGGAGCGTGCGTGCCCGGCAAGGCGGTGGGTGAAGCGTGTGCGTCCGACGCCGAGTGCGCCTCGGCGTTCTGCGCCGACGGCGTCTGCTGCAACGAGCGCTGCGCGGGCGCGTGCCAGAGCTGCAAGGTGCCCGGCGCGACGGGCCGCTGCCTGGTCTTCGATGCCGGCACGGACCCCGAGAGCGAGTGCACCGGCGGGCTCACCTGCGCTGGAGCCTTCGCCGACGGCGGCACGGCGTGCCGGACGGGCTGCGTCGCCTCGACCGACTGCGAGCGGGGGTACGTCTGCGCTGGCGGGAGCTGCGTCGCGCTATGGGCGACCGGCGCGCCGTGCACCAGCGGTGGGCAGTGCCAGAGCGGCTTCTGCGCCGACGGCGTGTGCTGCAGCTCGGCCTGCTCGGGCGTCTGCGAGGCGTGCAATTTCTCCGGCAACGTCGGCTCGTGCCTGCCCATGCCGGCGGGGACGGATCCGCAGAGCGAGTGCGGGGTGAACACGTGCAACGGCGCTTCCGGCTGCGGCACTTCGTGCACCACCGACGCGCAGTGCTCTCCGACGAGCTTCTGCAACGGGGCGGCGTGCGCTCCGCGCCGACCCAACGGGCAGACGTGCACTGCGGGCAACCAATGCCTCTCCGGCCAGTGCGTCGACGGCCGCTGCTGCAACGGACCGTGCAACGGCCGGTGCGAGGCGTGCGACCTCGCCGGCAGCGAGGGCACGTGCACGCCGATCGCCGCGGGCAGCGACCCGCAGAACGAGTGCCCCGGCGGCCTGGCCTGCGACGGTGCCCGCGCGT
>FWPU01007514.1_pt1 | contig 20009 bp, 23 predicted proteins | sample 2228361 | NCBI WGS metagenome assembly FWPU01 (sample SAMEA103939777, study PRJEB20133) | metagenome
CCCGCCGGACAATTTCCACTGCCCCTTCGGGGCAAGACCATTGGCAGGCCAACCCGAATCTTTACCAAGTTCCAGTTGGCGCACCGGAGAGAATTGAAACATTAGCTAAAAATTGCTATATATAGCAAACAGGTCGGGGAGGATTAAAACATGGCTGAGTATCGCTACACCGTTATCTATGAGAAACTATCAGAGGGCGGTTACCAGGTCATTATCCCCGCCATGCCTGAAATCATCACCTATGGGCGCACGCTTGAGGAAGCACGCCAAATGGCGCACGATGCTGTGGCCTGCCACATCCAGGGACTGCTCAAGGACGGCGAGGAGGTCCCCGATGATCCCTTCGTGAGGGAGCAGCCGATCCGCGATGAGCTTACGATCACTGTTTAGCGCATGCCGCCTAAATTTGCCAACCTCAAGCCGAAAGAGGTTATTCGCGCCCTCGAAAAGGCCGGTTTTTACATCCACGAGACAACCGGCTCGCATGTCCAGTTAAAACACCCGCAAAAGCCTGGCCGGATTACCGTTCCCTGCCATGAGCGATTTGACCTGCCCAAGCACATCATCAAGAGCATCATTCGCCAGGCCGGACTAACGAACCGGGAATTTTTCGATCTGCTTGAGAAATAATACGGCTTTGGCAGGATTTGAAGAGGAAGCTCTGGCAGTGTAATGCACTCGACTTGAGCGTGGAGGCCCCGTTCCGCGCAACCCGTGAAAACAGCTCCTTGCGCGCCGGCGCTTTTAACGGCGGCTCATATCGAGCAGCAGGTTCCACTGCTCGCGCCCGACCGGCATGACCGAGAGGCGCGGCAGCCGCACCAGGTCGAAGTCCTTCAGCTCGCTTCGCGCTTTGATCTCGGCCAGAGTCACAGGCCGGGCCAGCCGCTCCCTCGGCCTGATATCGACCACCACCAGCTTTCCCGACTTCTCCTTCGGATCGGGATAAGGATCGCTAGTCACCTCGGCTATTCCGACAATGGCACTTCCATTGTACATTTAACTTCTCCCCGTGGCCACGTTGCGTGCTCAGCCTCCGATGGCGATGTGTCCAGGATTGTGCTATAAAGTACCATCTGAAGAAGCGCTATCGAAAGATACTATGCTTCTCGAAGAACAACTGCGGCGCAAGATCGTCGAGATAGGCCGCCGGCTTTACGAGCGAGAGTTGATCGTGGCCATGGAAGGGAACATCAGCGCGCGGCTCGACGACCGGATCATCATGACTCCCGCCGGCGCCTGCAAGGGGATGCTCTCGCCCGATGACCTGGTGATCATAGATATAGAAGGGCGCAAGCTCTCGGGAGCGCGCAGGCCTTCGACCGAGTCGCCGATGCACCTGGAGATATATCGGCAGCGGCAGGACGTCGCCGCGGTGGTCCATGCGCATCCCCCGTTCGCCAGCGCCTATGCCATCGCCGGCATACCCCTGAACAAGGCGCTGGTGGCTGAGATCGTCGTCGCCCTGGGCTGTATCCCCGTGGCCGAGTACGGCGCCCCCTCGACCGAAGAGCTGCCCGCTTCGATCCGCCCCTACGTGTCGCAGTACGACGCGCTGCTCCTCTCCAACCACGGTGCTGTCAGCTACGGGCCCGACCTCGACGACGCATACTTCAAGATGGAGACGGTCGAACACTTTGCTAAAATTAATCTGCTCTTGAAAATCCTGGGGCGGGAGCGCACGCTCACCCAGCAGGACGTCGAGAAGTTGATATCGCTGCGCTCCGGTTACGGCGTGAAGGCGCCCGACCTGCGGGCCCAAGGCTGTCCCGTGGTGGTGGAGCGGGGCGGCGAGGATGATGAGATAACACTGACCAGGAGCCAACTGATCGAGCTTCTGGAGGAAGTAATCAGAAGGACGCTGAGCGGGAGCACGCCGCCCCTTGCTAAATAACGATTCGACAGGCATGGCGGCGCGCAGGCCGCCGCTCGACAGGAGGGGATGATGGCTGAAGAGGTCGAAGCCCTGGGGATGATCGAAACTAAGGGCCTGGTGGCCATGATCGAGGCGGCCGATGCCGCGGTCAAGGCGGCTAAGGTCACGCTGGTCGGATACGAGAAAATAGGATCGGGCCTGGTAACCGTGATCGTGCGCGGCGAGGTGGCGGCGGTGAAGTCCGCGGTAGATGCCGGCGCGGCTGCAGCGCGCCGCGTCGGCGAGCTGGTCAGCGTGCACGTCATTCCGAGGCCGCACCAGAACGTGGACGAAAAGCTGCCGGTCTCACACAAGACCAGAATTTAAACCGCCTCGATGAGGCGGATTGAAATAAGCCGTCGGCTATCAGCAATCTAAGCTGATGGCTTGCGAAGGAACGGGTCGAGAAATGATCCTGGCACGCGTGGTGGGAACAGTTGTAGCCACTCGCAAGGACGAGAAGCTCGAGGGCAAAAAGCTGCTGGTGGTCAGACAGGTCGATCCGCGCACCCGCGAGGAGAGCGGCTATCTGGTGGCGGTCGATACCGTCGATGCCGGCGCGGGCGAGGTGGTGATCTGCGTTTCGGGCAGCTCGGCGCGCATGGCCTCGGGCCTGAAGGACCATCCGGTCGATACCGCCATTATCGGCGTGGTCGATGTGGTCAAGCTCGATGGGGCTGAGGCCTGGTTCCCGGAACAGGTTGCGGCCCGAGAGAGGTAGCCTTGTATTTAGCTAAGGTTGTTGGGAACGTAGTCGCTACGATCAAGGACGAAAAGCTCCAGGGCAAGAAAATACTGGTGCTACAGCCTCTGGACAGCAAGCGCCGCCCCGCCGGCCAACTCCTGCTCGCCCTCGACTCGGTGGGCGCGGGTGCTGGCGAGACCGTCTATTACGTGCGCGGCAAGGAGGCATCGTTCCCTTTCCTCCCCGATGAGGTGCCGAGCGACGCTACCATCGTGGGGATTGTGGATATCGTGAGCACGGAGGCCGATAGTTGATAATCGGGCGCGTTATCGGGACGGTGGTAGCTACGCAGAAGAATGAAAAGCACCATGGCTCGAAGCTGCTGCTCGTGCGCCCGCTCGACTTCGAGGGGAAGCCGTACGGCCAGGCGATGGTCGCCGTCGATGGCATCGGCACGCAGGCCGGCGTCGGCGACCGCGTGCTGGTCGTGCTCGAAGGCTGGTCGGCCGGCTTCGCGATAAGGCGCGAGCAGGCCCCGGTTGACGCCGCGGTGGTCGGGGTCATCGATTCGGTGTCGAAGCTATGATCGGCCGCGTCCATGTTACGCTCAAAAAGGGGGTGCTCGACCCGCAGGGCAAGACTATACATCGTGCCCTCGAGACCATGGGCTACCAGGCCATCGCCGAGGTGAGACAGGGGAAGTATTTCGAGATCACGCTGGACGACTCCCTCTCGCGCCGCGCTGCGACGGAACTGCTCGAGCGGATCGCCCGCGACCTGCTGGCAAACCCGGTGATCGAAGATTACACGGTCGAGGTGGAGTGAGGCTTTCGAGCCGTCAGCAATCGGCCGCGAGCTTAAGCTTCAAATCACGACCCGCGATAAAAGCTGATCGCTGACGGCTGATTGTTTATAATTGAACAACGGGGATATCGGGATGAGATTCGGAATCGTGGTGTTTCCGGGATCGAACTGCGACCACGACGCCTATCACGTAGCCAAGCACGTGCTCGGCCAGGAGGCGGTATTCCTCTGGCACAACGACACCGATTTGAAAGGGAGCGACGTCGTCGTCCTGCCCGGCGGCTTCTCTTACGGCGATTACCTGAGGACCGGAGCGATAGCGCGCTTCTCGCCGATCATGGTCGCGGTCAAGGAGTTCGCCGAGGCGGGCGGCCCGGTGCTCGGCATCTGCAACGGCTTGCAGATACTGCAGGAGGCCGGGCAGCTGCCGGGCGCGATGCTGCGCAACCGCGGCCTGAAATTTATATGCCGCGAGGTGACGGTGCGCGTGGAGACGATCGATACGCCTTTTACTTCACTGTGCCATAAAGGTCAAGTCCTGCGCGTGCCCATCGCCCATAACGAGGGGAACTTTTACGCCGACCCGGCCACGCTTGAAAGGCTCGTCGAAAACGATCAGATAGTTTTCCGCTACTGCGACGCCGAGGGGCAGATAACCGACGAGGCCAATCCCAACGGGTCGCTGCTCAACATCGCCGGAGTCTGCAACGAGACGCGCAACGTGGTCGGCCTGATGCCCCATCCCGAGCGCGCCTCCGAGCCGCTGCTCGGCAGCTCCGACGGCCGCCTCATCTTCGAGGCGGCGGTGGCCGCCGCCGCGCGCCGTCTAGTCGCCGCGAAAAGATTAGCGTAGCGTCCGAAGACGCCAACGGCTGGACCGATAGCGGATACGAAAAAGTCCGCTCCACCGTTCGTAGTGTGCGCTTTAGCGCATCAGTTGAGAGAGGGCTAAAGCCCTCACTACGAACGGTTCGTAGTGTGCGCTTTAGCGCATCTCATCCCATCCCCTGCCATAATCCTTAATAGGATAACGGCGCCATATGTCCACAAGCCATGCTCTGCCTTTAGTTTCCAAGTAAGCCCAAAGACTTGTGCAAACCCACTCGTCAGCCCTTTTTACCCAGCCGTGTCTGACCGGATTGTAGTGGATGTAGTTAACAGTCGCATAGAAGTGACGGTCGCTGCGGATTAGTCGGTCACTATAACGATACCAAACTTTACGTCCAACGGTTTTATCCTGTGCATTCCACTGCCGCGATGTCAGGCCATGTAGACGCTGAAATATTGCTTTAGCTTTCTCTAGGCTAGGCAGCCACGCCAGCAAGTGATAATGGTTCGGTAGAACCACCCATGCTACGATTTCCGCTCGAGCATTTTGAAAGGCATCAAGCAATAAACCTTGAAACTCTAATCGACGTTGCTCTGTTGCCATAATAGGAGCGTGTTCAAAGTTAGCAGCGGTGATCAAATAATAGTCTGCTCTCCGCAGAGGATGAGGTGGCACATGCCACGGATATCCTCGCTCTTGACGTAACTTAACCATCAGCTCTCGCTGTTCAGGTGTTAGGCGTCTGTATTCGTACATAGGTTTATAACGCACAAGTTCGTAGTGCCCGCCGGGGCGAGTTAAAAGGGCTAAAGCCCTCGCCACAAACGAACTTTAATCGTTCGTAGTGTGCGCTTTAGCGCATCAGTTGAGGAAGGGCTAAAGCCCTCACTACGAACCGAACAGGCTTACCTCCCATGATCTTGGGATTAATCGCAATATATTTGCGCTAGTTTAATGCCCTCGCAGTCATGCATCCTCTCCTATAGGTAATATTTCCAACACCAAATATTAACATAGATTGAGCTAGCGTAAATTTACAAAACTTCGCTACGAACTAAAATTCGCTATAAAAATTTCAGTTGGGAGATATGCGCGGAGGGAGGCCCGGGCTGTTTCCCGGGCGCAAGTTATTGTATGATGAAGATGCTATCTGCAACGACCTGGAAGGCTATAATTCTTATGAGCGGAGCATCGATCACTCCCGAACTGATAGCGCAGCACGGGCTGACGCCGGAAGAGTATCGGAGGATCGTCTCGATACTGGGGCGCGAGCCGAACCTGACCGAACTCGGCATCTTCTCGGTCATGTGGTCCGAGCACTGCAGCTACAAAAGCTCGCGGCTTTATCTGAAGCGCCTGCCGACCCAAGGCCCGGCGGTGGTGCAGGGGCCGGGCGAGAACGCCGGCGCCATCGATATCGGCGACGGCCTGGTGGCGATCTTTAAAATCGAATCGCACAACCACCCTTCGTTCATCGAGCCGTACCAGGGGGCAGCGACCGGAGTCGGCGGCATCATCCGCGACATTTTCACCATGGGAGCGCGCCCGATTGCGCTGCTCGATTCTTTACACTTCGGCCCGCCGCAGGACAAGCGGAGCCGCCTGATCATGGAAGGAGTGGTGGCCGGCATCAGCGGCTACGGCAACAGCGTCGGGGTCCCCACGGTCGGCGGCGAGACCTACTTCGCCGAATGCTACGCCTCGAACCCGATCGTTAACATCTTCTGCCTGGGTCTGGCGCGGCGCGACCGCATCTTCCTCGGACGCGCATATGGCCCGGGAAATCCGGTAATATATGTCGGAGCCAAGACCGGACGCGACGGCATCCACGGCGCGACCATGGCCTCGGCCGAATTCGGCGCGGAGGCGCACGAGAAGCGGCCGAACGTCCAGATCGGCGATCCCTTCCTCGAGAAGCTGCTGATCGAGGCCTGTCTGGAAGCGATGAAGACCGGAGCGGTGGTCGGCATTCAGGACATGGGCGCGGCCGGCCTCACCTGCTCGAGCTGCGAGATGGCGGCGCGCGCCGGCACCGGAATCGAGATCGACTTGTCCAAAGTCCCGCAGCGCGAGCCGGCCATGACCGCCTACGAGATCATGCTCTCGGAATCGCAGGAGCGGATGCTGCTGGTCGTGCAAAAGGGACGGGAGCAGGAGGTGCTGGAGATATTCGCCCGCTGGGGGCTGGATGCGGTCCTGGTCGGGCAGGTGACCGGCGACGGCCTGCTGCGCGTGAAGCTCGACGAGCGGGTGGAAGCCGAAATAGCGAGCCGCGCCCTGACCGACCAGGCCCCGGTCTACGAGCGGCCGCGCTGGCGCCCGCAATATCTGGACGAGGTTAATCGGCTCGACGCGGACAGCCTCACCGAGCCGCGCGACTACAACCGCGCGCTGCTCGACCTGGTCTCCTCGCCCAACCTCGGCTCCAAGCGCTGGATCTTCGAACAGTATGATTATATGGTCAGGACTAATACCCTGCTCCCGCCCGTCGCCGATTCGGCCGTGCTCCGCATCAAGGGGACCGGGCGCGGCCTGGCGATCAAGCTCGACGGCAACCCGCGCTACTGCTATCTCGACCCGCGCGCCGGGGCGAAAATCGCCGTGGCCGAGAGCTGCCGCAACCTGGTAGCGGTCGGAGCGCGCCCGGTTGCCGCCACCAACTGCCTCAACTTCGCCAGCCCGGAGAACCCCGAGGTGATGTGGCAGTTCGTCGAGACGGTGGAAGGGCTGGCCGAAGCCTGCCGCTATTTCGGCACCCCGATTACCGGCGGCAACGTCAGCTTCTACAACGAGACGCTCGGGCGCGGCATCTACCCGACTCCGGTCGTCGGCATGGTGGGAATCATCGAAGACCTCTCGCTGCTGGTCACCCCATGGTTCAAGGACGAAGGGGATCTGGTTGTGCTCTTAGGAGCAAATAAAGAGGAACTGGGCGGCTCCGAGTATTTGAAGGTAGCCCACGGCCTGGAGCGCGGCCTCCCCCCGATGCTCGACCTGGAACTCGAGCTTTCGGTGCAGCGCGCCTGCGCCGAAGCGATAGCCGCGCGGCTGGTCAAATCGGCCCACGACTGCTCGGAGGGGGGCCTGGCCGCGGCGCTGGCCGAGTGCTCGCTCTTGAGCCCCCGCAATCTCGGCTGCGCGCTCGAGATCGAATCGGAGATCAGGCCCGACGCCCTGCTCTTCGGCGAGAGCCAGTCGCGCTTCGTGCTGAGCATAGATCCGGCCAACCTGGACAAACTGTCGGAAGCGGCCGCGCGACACGGGGCACCTTTAACGGTGCTCGGCAGGACCGCGGCGCGCCGCCTGACCGTCTCGGTAAACGGCAAGGAACTTGTCTCGCTCGAGATATCGCAATTGAGACCCGCCTGGCAGGAATCGCTATCCAAATTTGTGTTAAGATAGGATTGTCGCCTCGAACTGCAAAGGACTAACAGCATGAACCATCGCGCCGACAAGTTGCGAGAGGAATGCGGGGTCTTCGGCATCTACGGCCACGCCGAGGCCGCGCACCTCACCTATCTCGGGCTCTACGCGCTGCAGCATCGCGGGCAGGAATCGGCGGGGATCGCCTCTTCGGATGGCTCGCGCCTCCATCTCGAGACCGGCATGGGATATGTCGCAGATGTCTTTCAGAGCAAAAGGTTGGCGCGGCTTCCCGGCGCGATGGCCATAGGGCACGTCCGCTATTCCACGGCCGGCGAAAGCTCGATCGCGAACGCGCAGCCGATCCTGATCTCCAGCTGGCGCGGCCAGCTAGCGCTCTGTCACAACGGCAATCTGGTCAACGCCCATGCGCTGCGCGATATGTTGGAGCGAGATGGCGCCATCTTCCACACCACGTCCGATAGCGAGGTCATCCTTCATCTGATCTCACGCTCCAAAGCGCCGCAGCTCGAGGCGGCGATCGTCGAGGCGCTGCTGCTCGTCTCGGGGGCCTATTCGCTGCTCTTCATCACCTCCGATAAAGTGATAGCAGCGCGCGACCCGCGCGGCTTTCGACCCCTGTGCATAGGGGAGCTTGACGGGGCTTATGTGTTCGCCTCCGAGACCTGCGCCTTCGACCTGATCAACGCCCAGTATCTGCGCGATGTCGAGCCGGGCGAAATCGTCGTGGCCGACAAGAACGGGCTGCGCTCGAGCCGGCCCTTCCCGCCGGCCCCACGCGCCTTTTGTATTTTCGAGCATATCTATTTCGCGCGGCCCGACAGCGTGATTTTCGGCAAGAGCGTCAACTCCAGCCGCTACAACCTGGGCCGGCAACTGGCGCGCGAAGCGATGGTCGAAGCCGACGTCGTGGTGCCGGTGCCCGACTCGGGGGTGGCCGCTGCGGTCGGCTTCGCCGCCGAGGCGAAGCTCCCGCTCGAGTTCGGGTTGATCAGGAACCACTATGTCGGCCGCACCTTCATTCAGCCCAAGCAGGCGATCAGGAGCTTTGGCGTGAAGGTCAAGCTCAACCCGGTGCGCGATATTTTAAAGGACCGCCGGGTGATCCTGGTCGATGACTCGATCGTGCGCGGCACCACCAGCCGCAAGATCGTGCGCATGGTCAGGTCGGCCGGCGCAAGTGAGGTGCATCTTCGGATCACCTCTCCGCCCATCATCGCGCCCTGTTATTACGGCATAGATACCCCCACGAAAGAGGAACTGATCGCCTCTCACAGCAACATCGAGGAGATCCGCCGCTTCATAGAGGCCGACAGCCTGGCCTATCTCAGCCTGGACGGCCTGTTGAAATCAGTAGGCAGCTCTGAAGATTATTGCACCTCGTGCTTTACCGATAAATATCCCATCGCCTACAATTATAGTGAGGTTCAGCTCAGCCTGTTTCAAAAAGCAAGAAGGCAGAAAATGCCGTAAGGCGCGAGTCGTAAATCGTGAGCGGAAGATAATCAGCCGGCGCCCCTCTGCTCACAACTTACGACTCCCGGCCTTTAGGGGGGTTCAGCAATGGGCAGAGGATTCAATCTCTTTAAAGTTTTCGGCATACAGGTGTCGATAGATTACTCCTGGTTCATTATCTTCGGGCTTGTGGTCTGGAGCCTCTCTGCGCTTTATTTTCCGCATCAATATCCCGGTTTAGGCTTCGGGAGCTACCTTCTGGTAGCCACCCTTTCCGCGCTCCTGCTATTCGGCTCGGTGCTGGCGCACGAGCTTTCGCATTCGGTTGTGGCCAAGCGCGCGGGCATCGACGTTCCTCAGATAACCCTTTTCATTTTCGGCGGGGTGGCGCAGATCGCTCAGGAACCCGAGTCGGCGCGCATCGAATTTCGGGTAGCGGTGGCCGGCCTGCTGATGAGCCTTTTTCTGGCGGCCCTGTTCTGGATAATCGCGCGGGTGGGGCTGGCGGCCGATTGGGCGGCCATCGTCAACGGCATGTTTTATTACCTGGCTTTGATCAACGTGCTCCTGGCCATCTTCAACTCGGTGCCGGGCTTTCCGCTCGACGGCGGACGGATACTCCGCGCCTATCTCTGGCAGCGCTGGAAGAACCTGCTGCGCGCCACGCGCGCCGCGGCGCGCGTCGGTTCCGGCTTCGGCATCTTCCTGATACTGATCGGCTTCCTCGAGTTTTTCCGCGGCAATTTGATCGGAGGAATCTGGCTGGTCTTGATCGGCATGTTCTTGCAGCAGTCGGCGCGCGCCGGCTATGAGATGACCGCCCTGCGCGACGCGCTGGCCGGGGTGAAGGTGCGCGAGCTGATGAGCAGCAACGTGGTCACTGTAGACGAGTCGCTTACCCTTAACCAGCTGGTACAGGACTTCGTCTATCGCTACCGCTACATTAGTTTCCCCGTGCTGCGGGGCGACAGGCTCGTCGGCATGGTCTCGATCAACCATGTCAAAGAGGTGCCGCGCGAGCAGTGGGATACAACCACAGTAGGCCAGATTATGGTGCCGGTCGAACAACTCGATCTGATCGACCCCGAGGCCGATTCGGTGGAAGCGCTCGGCCTGATGGTGCGCAAAGACGTCGGCCGCCTGCCGGTGGCCAGGGACGGGCGCCTGGTTGGCATTCTCAGCCGGCGCGATATCATGAACCTGTTCCGCATTCGCTCTGATATCGGGATATAAAGAAAGGAGCAAGAGCAATGAGCGAGAGCAAGAGGGACCCTCTCGCTCTTGCTCATTGCTCTTGCTCATTGCTCTTGCTCATCTCGCTCTTTATTCTGGCTCCTTGTCTTTAATGGCTCAGGGGCGTAAAGGGTCTCGTCTATTCCCATCAGCGTATCGTCGGGCAGATCGGCCAGCCTATCGAGCGCCGATTCGAGCATCGGGCGCGCGTCGAGTTTGGCCAGGGCTTCCAGGGCGGCGGCGCGCACCGGGCGGTTCGAATCGAAGAGCAATTGTGCCAGAAGATGCTCTACTTCTTCGCCTCCCTGTCCTGCTTTGCCGAGGGCCAGCGCTGCCGCCAGGCGCCGTTCCGCGTTTTCGCCGGCGGCCATGGAAAGGATAAGGGATAAATGAGAGTGGTCCACCGCTGCGGCGAAGCCCTCGGCAGCCACTTGCCGCACCAGCCGGTCTCCGTCGGCGAGCGCTTTTTCTATCAAAGGCAGCGCCTCTTTTCTCGCCAGGCGAGCAAGCGCCGCGGCCGCCGCCTGGCGCACGATGCGATCCTTCTCATCGAGCATCCGGCCGATGAGTGCCAGGTCGCCCGGGCCGGCGGCGCGCGCGAAGGCTTCTATTGCGGTAAGGAAAACATCTTCCTCCGCGTCATACAGCATGGCTTGGATCAAAGGCAGCTCTTGGCTCGTTGCTATTTCGGCTAAAATTTCGACCCCCTGGCTGCGCACCTCCGCATCTTCCGATTCGAGCAGCGATTGAATTTCGGGCAGGGCGCCGCGCCCTTCCAGGCGCGCCAGAGCTTCGACCGCTGCGAGTCGCACCTCCTGGCTCTCGTCCTCGAGCATGGCGCCGAGCGCCGGCAGGTCCTCTCGTTTAGCGAGATAGGCGAAGGCCTTGGCCGCCGTCCGCCTGGTGATTCGGTCGCTATCGCGCAACATGCTGAGCACAGCCGGCCGCTCTTTATCTCTGGCCAGGCGCGCCAGCGCCTCCATGGCCGGACGGCGCACCGAGCACTCGCGGTCGGCCAAAAGGCTTGTGATTAAACTTATATCTTCCCTTCGACCGATCCTGATAAAGGCGCGCAGGGCGGTGCGCCTGACCATCCAGTCGCTGTGCGCGAGCATATCTCTGAGCAGCGGCAGCTCCTCGCGCGTCGCCGACCTTGCGAACGCCTCAGCGGCCGTTTGTTTCATGGCAAACTCGCCCGACTCGATGCAGCGCATGAAGAGAGGGAGGGCGCTGCGACTGCCAATGCGCCCGAGCAGCTTCAAGGCCGCTATCGCTACCTCCCGCCGCGGGTCTTGTAGCGCAGCGGCCGCCATCGCCTCGAGCTGCTCGAACGGGCTCTGTCCCAACCAGAACCAGACCGGCCCGCGGCCGGCAAGCCAGCTCTTGAACAGGAGCCGGCGGTATTCGCTATCAGGATAAAATTCCCGGCGGCGCGCATAGAGGGCGCGCATCTCTTCCCTTTCCAGCAAATCATCGAGCATGTCTCGGCTCCAATCCGGTCTTAAAACTTTTTGTTCTCAAATCGGCTCCAGGCGATTATAATTCTAGAGCCGGGGAAAATAAAGCTAATAAAGCCCTATGGGCGGTCGAAAGCAACCGGTAAAAACTCCCACAAAATCAAGCGCCCCGCCGCGCCCGCCGCTGCAATCCTGTGGAGCGGTTGGGCTTATATCTTCAAATTTTCTGGCATCTAAATTGCTTTTTGCTGTGTTGGAGTCACATGTGAAAGGTGCCGGCTGCGTCGTTTCATGGCGTGCCTGCTCCCACCTGAGCATGAGACTTTACATGGTTAAAATGGAGGACTTATGATTAGGCTTACGCCGTACGGCCTGGCGGCCATGGCCCTCGTATTCTTGCTCCTGGCCAGCCCCGCCGGCAGCCGGCCCGCAGAGACTAAAAACGATCTGGTCCGCGTCAATCTCACCACCGTGCTGAGCACGGACAACGGCCCGGTGATAATCCTGAAAGAAGAGCAGGGCGAGCGGTTCCTGCCGATTCGCATCGGCGAAATGGAGGCGATTGCCATCGCGCTTGGCCTGCACAAGCACCTAGGCGGTTCGCCTTTCCCCCAGCCGGAACGCCCGCTCACCCATCACCTGCTGCTCAACATCCTCAACCAGTTCGGTGCCAAAATCGATAAGGTCGTGGTCAGAGAGCTGAAGAACGACACCTTCTATGCCGATATCTTCCTGACCCTGCAGGGGGGCAAGCATATGACCATCGACTCGCGGCCGAGCGACGCCATCGCCCTGGCCATGAACATGGATAAGCCGGCGCCGATTTTCGTCGCCCGCCAGGTCATGGACCGCGCCGGCGAGCGCGGGGAAAAGCAGAAGGGACCGATTAAGCTCTGAAAGCAGGAGCCAAAAAGAGGAGTTAGAAGCTAGGAGTTAGGAGCTAGAATAAAGGCCGTGAGGCGGGAGGCGTGAGGGGGAAGGACCTCATCTGCCCCTCTCATTTCACCCATTGCCACACCACCACACCTGTAGCTTTATCGAGCTCAATCTTCTAGCTTCTAACTTCTAGCTCCTAGCTCCTTCTATAATTGACTCCTCGGCCCGCCCCGGATATAATCGCCACCTTAGAGCCATTTTCAAAAAACATGCTGGGAGACAGCGGCAGAAGCCGGAACAGAGCACCGATAACATGACTTGACCGATGGCCCTACGGCAGTCGGCGCGAATCGGTTGAGCCCGTGCTTTATTCTGGCTCCTGGCTTCTGACTCCTGGCTCCTTAGTAAAGGGAGGAATCATGGCGAAGCGAAGCGGGGCGGTACTGCTGTTGCCCGCGGCCCTCCTTTTTTTAGTTGGCTGCGGCGAGCAAGCAGAGGAGCAGGCCACTGAGGAGGCTGCCGTGGTCGAAGAGGAAGCGGCCGGGCCGAAGCCTGGAGACATGGCGCTCGTGCCGGCAGGAGAATTCATCATCGGCTCGGACGAGGTCAAAAACCCGCAGGGGCCCGACGACTGGCGCAACTATCCGGAACACAGGCTGAATCTTCCCGCCTTCTACATCGACAAGTTCGAGGTAACCAACGCGGAATTTCTCAAATTCACTGCCGAGACCGGCTATGTCAGCGAGGCTGACAAGGAGAACAAAAGCTGGCGCCTTTTCTTCAGCCCGGAAAGAGCCAACTACCCGGTGGTCAACGTCACCTGGAACGACGCTGCGGCATACGCCAAATGGGCGGGCAAGCGCCTGCCCACTGAGCAGGAATGGGAGAAGGCGGCGCGCGGCACCGATGGTCGCCGATATCCCTGGGGCAACGAGTGGAAGGCCGGGTCCTCGAACACCGCCGAGGCCGGAATTAAGAACCCGCGAGAGGTAGGGCGCTATAAGGGCGACGTGAGCGTTTACGGGGCCTACGATATGCTCGGCAACGTCCAGGAGTGGACCGCCTCATGGTACAAGGCATATCCCGGAAACAAGCATCGCAGCAAGTACTACGGTGAGCAGCTGCGCGTGGTGCGCGGCGCCTCTTCGCGGCACTTCGGAAAACTCTGGCCGCTGTGGAATCGCGAAGCCCAGTTGGGGGGCGCCCTCTACGGCTACGGCTTCCGCTGCGCTAAAGATGCCGAGAAGGCTAACCTGAAGCTGCCGGAAAAGCCGCTTAGAATCCCCCTGGAGCGGGCCGAGTCCTTCTCCCTGGTGGCCGCGGTCATCCAGCGCCACCTCTACAGCGCCTTGAGCACGAAACATTTGAGGTAATAAGTCTCCGGCAGCGCGAGCAGTATCGGATGGTCGCGCCCCTGTGTCCGCTTCTCCAGCACCTGAAGCGAACGGCGCGCGTCCGCCGCTGCCCAGATCAAAATCTCCCATAGCTGCTCTTCCGAGATGTGATAGGAGCAGGAGCAACTCACCAGAACTCCTGCCGGCCGCAGCAGCTTCATAGCCCGCAGGTTGATCTCCTTGTAGCCGCGGACTGCCGTGGGAACGGCATCGCGGCTCTTGGCAAAGGCCGGCGGGTCGAGCACCACTATGTCGAACTTCATCCCCTGCCGGTCGAAGTCGTGCAGCAGGTCGAAAACATTCGCCTCCAGGAAATCTACGTTCCTGATGCCGTTCAGCCCGGCATTGTGCGCCCCCCTGGCTAAAGCCTCTTTCGAGATATCGACCGCGATGGTCTTCGCGCAGCGGCGTGCCAGGTGCAGGGCAAAGGCGCCGACGTAACAGAAGCAGTCGAGCGCCTGGCCGCTGGCGTAACCTGCCGCTGCCAGCCGGTTTTCCCTCTGGTCTAAAAACAGCCCGGTCTTCTGCCCGCCGATGAGGTCTGCAGCGAAGCTCAGGCCATGCTCCTCGACCAGGACTTCGGCCGGCAGCGAGCCGTACAGCACCGTGCTCAGCAGAGGTAGCCCCTCCAGCTCGCGCGTTTTGACGTCGTTGCGCTCGACAATTGCGCGCGGCTTGAAAAGTTCGATCAACAGGTCCACAAGCAGCGATTTGATCTTCTCGGCCCCCTGGCTCAGAGTTTGCAGCACGAGGCAGTCGGCATACCTGTCGATGATAATCGACGGCAGCAGGTCGCTCTCGCCGTAGACGATCCGGTAGGCGTTGCTGCCGGCAACAATCTGCTGCCGGTAGGCCGCCGCCGCTGCCAGCCGCTGCCGCCAGAAATCTCGATCTATTTTAGCCTCCTCTCGGGCCAGCAGCCGCAGCGCGATCAACGACTTCGAGCTGTAGAAGGCCTTTCCTATAAAGCCGCCGCGCGGATCGAGCACGCGGACAACCTCGCCGCCCGCTAATCCTTCCGCCTTCTCCAGCTCGCCCCGATAAATCCAGGGATTGCCCGACCTGGCGCGCTGGGCCGCGCGCCGGCTAACGACGACGGTAGGCTCATCCATAGCTTCGTAAGTCGCAAGTGGCAAGTCGCGAAAGGACTACTCCGGCTCCTGGCTCCTGGCTCCTGGCTCCTGCTTTTTAAATTCTCGTTTCACCAGCTCGAGCGCCTCTTCTCTGGTCGAGATTCGCCCCTCGAGCTGCGCGTCTTCGACCGAGGAAAGCATCTCGCGGAAAAGCGGTCCCGGCTCGAAGCCGAGGGCGATGAGATCGTGTCCGGTGATGAGGCGCGGCGGAGCGATCTGCTCTCCGGTCAACTCTGCCAGCTTCTGGCGGCAGAAGTACCAGTTCTCGAGGTTGCCGTGGCTGGCCAGGCAATCAAGGCGATGCAGCTCCAGGTGGTCCTGGAAATTCGGTTTGCGCAGGAAGCGCTTCAGGGTGCTCTCGCGCATCTGTTTAACGTTGATAAAGCGCAGGTGATCGCGCACCAGCTCCTCGACCGCTTCCGCCTCCTGATTGGAGAGCCGCAGCCGGCGACAGATGCGGCGCGCCAGCTCTGCTCCCACTTCGCTGTGCTGATCGAAGCGTATGCGCTCGCGCACGGCGAAGGTCGGCGGCTTTCCCACATCGTGAAGCAGGGCGCCGAAGGCCAGGCCCGTCGAGGGAGATTCGAGCATGTCGATCAGGATCAGGGTATGGGTGAAGACATCCCCCTCCGGGTGGAAATCCTGCGGCTGCGGCACCCCTCTCATCGCAGCGACCTCGGGCAGAATCACTTCGAGCATGCCGCTTTCCGAGAGGAGGCGGAATCCGAGCGCCGCGCCCCCCTCGCTCAACATCTTGATCAGCTCGTCGCGCATCCGCTCTCGGCTCACCTCGGCTATTTTTGCCGCTCGCTCCGAGATCGCCTTCCATGTGCCCGGCTCTAGCCGGAATCCGAAGCGGGCGGCGAAGCGCAGGGCGCGCACCATGCGCAGCTTGTCCTCCTCGAAGCGCTGCCCGGCATCGCCGATGGCCTTGATCACGCCGGCCTCGATATCGTGCGTCCCGCCCACAAAATCTATCACCCGCTCCGCGAGGGGATCGTAAAAGAGGCCATTGATGGTGAAATCGCGCCGCTCGGCGTCCTCGCGCGCCGTGGTGAAGGTCACGCTTGACGGGTGCCGGCCATCGAGATACGGGCCTTCGCGGCGGAAGGTGGTGACCTCGAACTGCAGCCCATCGCGCAGGACCAGCACCACGCCGTACTTTATCCCCACCGGGACCACGCGCGGGAATATCCTCATCACCTGTTCGGGCCTGGCGCTCGTGGCGATATCTATATCGTGAGGCTCCCGTCCCATCAGGAGGTCGCGCACGCAGCCTCCGGCGAAATAGGCCTGGTGCCCGGCCCCGCGCAGCTCGGTCACAATTTCGAGCGCCGCTTGCTTCAATTGGGTTGACATGCTCGGCCTGCTGTGCTAATGTCTACCTCGGTCATCCGATGCGGGCGAGGTTCAGTTTATATCCCCTCTCCGGTTATCTCCAAACCCTAAATCATGGTACATACTGGAGGCATCGGCTAGCAAGTGCTTCGCGGGAGGAGGGATCCAAATGGCAGTGATTGGGGACCTGCGGGAGTTCAGCCTGGTCAACCTGATCCAGGTCAATTGCATCGACCGAAAAACCGCCAAGCTCACCGTGACGGCTGAGGAAAAAGAGGCGGTTATCTTTTTCGAGAACGGCGAGATCACACATGCCGAGTACGACGGCTTGACCGGCGCCGGCGCTATCTATCGCGCGCTCGGGCTGAGCCGCGGACAGTTCAAACTGGAGGATGGGCTGACCAGCCCGCTGCGCACCAACACCAGGCCCTGGGCTGAGCTTCTGCTAGAAGGGATGCGACTTTTGGACGAGAAGCGGCTGGGCGACGCCGGCCCGGCCGAGCGCATGGTCCGCGAAATCAGCCGGATTCCCAGGATCAAAAACTGCACCATCGGCTCGGCCGACGGGGCCCTCGAGGCGGCGCTGGGAGCAGAGCAACCGAAAAGCGACGCCGCCCTGGCCGCTTTCGTTGCCGGGCGGGCCAGGCTGCTCGGCGAGCAGCTGGGACTCGGGAGCCTGCTGCACGCGGTCGCGTTTGGAAGCGAGCCGATTTTAATCGGCCGGTCGGGAGATAAATTGACCCTGGTCTCGCTCAGGAAGGAGGCGGGCGGTCTCGCTGCCGGCGAGCGAGACCGCCTGATTTCGATGGCGCTCTCGATCATTCGCAGGCTGGCCTGAAAGCCGTAAGGCGTGAGGCGTAAGGCGATTCGCGATCACCTCACGCCTCACGGCTTTTCAGCTTCCTGGCTGCTGGCATGGAGATCATCAACGAGCTTAAGAAGATAGAGGGGGTGAAGGCGGCGTTTTTCATGAACGCGCGGGGCGAAGTGCGCCCGCCACACTATTATGCCTGTCCAGGTGATATGTCAAAAACTGCATTGCTTGTGACCCAGATCCTCGCCGCCCTGGAGTTGGGCAAAAAAGGTCCCGGCGACGCGGGCCGCTGGGAGCTTTCTCTCGACTTCGAGCTGGGGAAACTCCTGGCATTCGACCGGGCGGGCTTTGCGGCCGCGGGCCGCTTCGGCACCGAAGACCTGACCCTTGTCGTCATCTGCGGTCCCGATGCCGACCTTCCCCATGTTAAGCTGGCCGTCGAGGTTGCGGCCGAGAGCGCCCCGACGCCGGGACGTCGGGTCGCAATCGATAGAAAGCAGTCGCTAGATACGGCTAAGCTCGACCAGGCCTCGAAGCGCTTGGTCGATTCGATTAATGAGAAATAGGCCGTGCAGCCCTTTCTGGAAAGGGAAAACCTGAAGCTGATCGAGATCATCAAAGCGCTGGCGCGCGCCGGCCTGACCGGTGTCCTGCGGGTGAGCGACGGCACAAACCGCGGAGAGATTTGCTTTCAAGCGGGCCAGATCATCCATGCCGTTTACCGCGATAAGATTGGCGAAGAGGCCGTCTACGAGTCGCTTTCCTGGACGATAAAAGAGTTCAGCTTCGCCGCCGATGCCCTTAACGTCGCTGCCGACGACCGGACCGTTTTAGCTCCCACCGCGGCGATAATAGCGCGCGGCGAGGATATCGACAGCGGCTGGCGCGGGCTCAAGACAGCAATACCCTCTCCCGATACCGTCTTCAAGCCTGCGGCACGCGATGCCTTCCAGGTGAGCCTTTCGGCCCTGGAGTGGAACGTGCTGAGGGAGATCAACGGCACGAGCAGCGTCCTGGCGATTGCCGAAAAGCTGCACAGCACTGAGCTTGAGGTGACCTCGGCGTTAAGCAAACTGTTCGGTATCGGGCTGGTCGAGCCGGTACAGGTGTCCGCCCCTAAGGACCTCGGCCCGCTGGCCGGCGCCGAGATGCTGAGGGAACTCGAGGCTGCTCTCTGCCGCGCAATCGGCCCGATCGCTCCTATCCTGCTGGGCGAGCAGATGCGGGCAATGGGCGAATCGGCCGGCTCTTTTCCGAGAAAGCGGCTGGCCGAGCTTGGCGAACGACTTTCCTCAGAGGTCCCGGAAGGCCCCAGGCGGCGCGCCTTTAAGCAGACCCTGCTCGAATTACTGAAAAAGTAGGAGCTAGGAGTTAGAAGCTAGGAGCTAGAAGGTTAACCGATGAAGCTAGAGAGGTGGTGGAGCAATGGGTGAAGTGAGAGAAGCAGAGATGCTCTTTTGCCCCTTACGCTTCTAGCCTTGCGACACACAGCTTTATTCTAGCTTCTAGCTCCTAGCTTCTAGCTCCTCTCTTATGTGTCCGGTATGCGCTGCTCCCGCCAGCCGCCTCATCCCGTTTATTAACGGGGTCAGGGACTTCCTGCTCGAGACCACGCAGCGCGAGTTCAGCATCAGGCGATGCCAGGATTGCGGCAGCCTTTCCCTCGAGCCGCTTCCTTTGGAACGGGAGCTATCGACTTTTTATCCGGACGGCTACTGGCGCACGGAGGATGGCGGCATCGGCGCGGCCCTCGAGCGGCTCTATCGAAAGGCGGTATTGCTCGACCATGTTTTCTTTGTAGCTAAGGCCCTGAGGTCGAGCGGCCGGCCGGTACGCCTGCTCGACGTCGGCTGCGGCGACGGCCTCTTCATGTCGCTCTGCTCGCGCTTCGGAATTGAAGCAGAGGGGGTTGACTTTTCCGCAACGGCCACAACGGCCGCCGCGCGCAATTGCCCTTCAGCTCAGGTCTGGTGTGGGAAGTTCCCCGAGGCGGTGTGCGGAGGGCCGTACCGTGTCATCACCATGTTCCATTTCCTCGAGCACACCGCCAGGCCGCTCGAGGCGCTCGAAGGGGCGCGCCGGCTGCTCGAGCCCGACGGGCTTCTTTTCGTACAGGTGCCGAATACAATGAGTCTTCAAGCGAAGCTGTTCGGCGCCAGGTGGTACGGGCTCGACCCGCCGCGCCATCTGGTCGGCTTTAGCCCCCGCTCGCTGGCTTTACTGCTCGAAAAGGCAGGGTTCGCTCCTGTCCAGATCCGCCACTTCTCGCTGCGCGACAACGCGGCGGCCTTCGTCTCGTCGCTGCTGCCGCGCCTCGACCCGCTGGCCCGCAAGGTGCGCGCGCTGAGGCAAGGTCGAGAGCAGACGCGGCTTGATCTTTTCCTCGAAGTCGTTTACTTCTTCTCGGTGCTGTGCGCGCAGCCGCTCGCTCTGGCCGAAAGCCTGCTTGGGCGCGGCGCCACCATAACCATGCTCGCCCGCCGGAATCGCTAACAAGCTATCAATATAAGGTTGATTAAATGTAGCGGCGGTCTTTAGACCGCCAGGTGTACAAGCCATGCTAACGTGTCCCACCCTGGCGAGCTGTAGGGGCGCAGTTTACTGCGCCCCATATGTATCAAGTTAAGGAAATGGCGAAGCCCCTCTGGCATAATACAGCCATCTCCAAAACCAAAGGAGCTTCGCCATGAGC